>Ga0164241_10003305_pt1 | contig 16417 bp, 18 predicted proteins | sample OricomyardsoilBY_FD_108780 | JGI IMG/M metagenome (GOLD analysis project Ga0164241, IMG submission 108780) | Backyard soil microbial communities from Emeryville, California, USA - Original compost - Back yard soil (BY) | ecosystem: Environmental > Terrestrial > Soil > Unclassified | place: USA... | reverse complement strand
GCGGTGTTTGTCATCCGGGTTGGTGGGGGCGACCGTCGGCACGGCTGGCGGTGCGGCTGGCGGCGTGTGGTGTCGGGGACGGTTGGATCTCCGGCGGTCTGGAGATGTGCGGGTCACGCTGCCGGGGAGGCGCTGTCGGTGCTGGTGAGCGGGATGCCTACCCTGGGCCCGTGGACCCGACGACCGCCCTCGCCGTCGACGGCCCGCTGCTGCTCGCGAGCGGGGTGGCGCTGCTGGCCGGGGTGATCTCGTTCGCCTCCCCGTGCGTCGTACCGCTCGTGCCTGGCTACCTCGCCTACCTGGCCGCGCTCGTCGGCGCCGACGCGCCGCCGGTCAGGGTCCCCGCGGGCGCGGGTGCGCCGGACGATGCCACCGCCGCCGGCCCGGCCGGTGTCGCCGGGGGCGGGTCGACAGATGTCTCAGCTAGCGGGCTCGCTGATGTTGCTGCAGGCGGGCCGACCGGCGTTGCCGACAAGCTGGCCGGTGTCGCGGCCGAACCAGAGGCGCAGCCACGTGCGGGGCGCTGGCGAGTGGTCGGCGCGGTCGCGTTGTTCGTGCTCGGGTTCACCGTCGTCTTCGCCGCGACCGTCGGCGGCATCGTGTGGCTCGGCGATGCCTTGCTGCTCAACGAGGACATGCTGCAGCGCATCGGTGGCGTGATCATCATCGCGATGGCGCTGGTGTTCGTCGGCCTCATTCCGGGGCTGCAGCGGGAGTTCCGGTTCCACCGCGTGCCCCGCCTCGGCCTCGCGGGCGCGCCGCTTCTCGGTGCGATCTTCGGCCTCGGCTGGACGCCGTGCCTCGGCCCGACCCTGTCCGGCGTCACGATCCTCGCCAGCAGCACCGGCGGGACCGCCGCTCGTGGCCTCCTTCTGGTCCTCTTCTACTGCCTCGGGCTCGGCCTGCCCTTCCTCGTCATCGCGCTCGGCGCTCGCTGGTCGATCCGCGCGTCCGGCTGGCTGCGCCGGCACAGCAGGGCGATCCAGCTGACCGGTGGCGGCCTCCTGTTCGTCGTCGGCGTCCTGCTGGTGACCGGGCTGTGGGGCGAGCTCACCTCCTGGCTGCGCGACGCCGTGGTCACCGACACGGTGCTTCCGTTATGACAGCTTTGCTCCGCAACACCTGGCGTGGCCTCACGTCCATGCGTACCGCGCTGGTGCTGCTGTTCCTGCTCGCCCTGGCCGCGCTGCCGGGCGCGCTGCTGCCACAGCGCAGCCTCAACGCCGGCAAGGTCGACGAGTTCATCGCGGGCAACGGCTGGTGGGGCCGGCTGCTCGACCGCATGGAGTTCTTCAACGTCTACGGCAGCGTCTGGTTCTCGGCGGTCTACCTGCTCCTGTTCGTCTCGCTCGTCGGCTGCCTGACCCCGCGCACGTTCGAGTACCTGACCTCCTTGCGCGCCAAGCCGGTGCTCACCCCGCGCAACCTCGCCCGCCTGCCCCACCACGAAAGCGGCGAGACCGACCGCGACCCCGACGAGGTCATGACCGCCGCCCGCCAACGGCTCAAGGGCTGGCGGCTGGAGGTCCGCGAGGAGGACGACGGCGCGCGCAGCGTCTCCGCCGAGCGCGGCTACCTGCGCGAGACCGGCAACCTGATCTTCCACTTCGCCATGCTCGGCCTGATCGTCGCGCTCGCCCTCGGCAAGATGTTCAACTACGAGGGCCAGGTCGTCGTCCTCGCGAACGGCTCCGAGTTCTGCAACTCCGGCACGTTCGCCTACGACACGTTCACCCCCGGCCTGCGCGTGGACGGCACCGACCTCGACGAGTTCTGCCTCAAGGTCGACGACTTCACCGCCCACTACCTGCCCAGCGGCGCGGCCGACTACTACCGCGCCGACCTGCGATACCAAGCAGGCGAGGACCTCACGAGCAACACGTGGCGCGACTACCCGCTGGAGGTCAACCACCCGCTGCGCGTCGAGGGCGACCGGGTCTACCTGCTCGGCAACGGCTACGCGCCGGTGTTCTCGGTGACCTTCCCCAACGGGGAGAAGCGCACCGGCACGACCCAGTGGCGCACCGTCGACAACCTCACCAACCTCGCCGAGGGCGCCACGAAGTTCGACCCGCCGGGCGTGCGCGACCCGGGCGAGCGGCGCAAGAAGCAGCTGGCGGTCACCGGCCTGTTCGCGCCGACCGCCGTGGCCCACAACGGCGCGCTGACCTCCGGCTACCCCGATCTGAACGACCCGGCCGTCGCGATCAACGTGCTGCGCGGCGATCTCGGCAACGAGTCCGGCCGCGGCCAGTCCATCTACACCATCGATCAGTCCATGGTGGAGAGTGGCAGGCTCAAGCAGGTGGCCGAGGCCAACCTGCGGCCCGGTCAGGAGCTGACGCTCGACGACGGCACGGTGATCCACTTCGACGGCGTGCAGCGCTGGGTGTACCTGCAGGTGTCGCACGACCCGGCCCAGGTGTGGGTGCTGGGCTTCGCGATCGCGCTCGTGCTGGGCCTGGTCACCTCGCTGGTCGTCAAGCGGCGCCGGCTGTGGGTGCGTGCGACCCCGGCGCGGACGGACGACCCGGACGGCCGTACGGTGGTCCTGCTCGGTGGCCTGGCCCGCACTGACCAGGCCGGATACGGCGAGGAGTTCCGGCGGTTCGCCGAGGAGCTGCTCGCCGAGCTGGCGCCGGACGGCGGTGACGACGACCCGGTCCACCTGGACGTCACCGCGGGGAGGAAGACCTGATGCCGGTCAACGAGACGTTCTCCACCTACAGCGACTGGACCTACGGCGCGGCCGTGGCCGTCTACGTGCTCGCGATGGTGTTCTCCCTCGCCGAGCTGGCGTTCGGCCGCCGGGCCAAGGCACCCGCCCGCGAGCTCGTCGGCGCGGGCGCGCCGGTCGAGGAGAGCACCGGGGAGTCCACCGAGGCGCCCGCCGAGGACGAGCCGCCGTCGCGGGGAGGTCGCGCCGAGCGGTTCGGCCGCATGGCGATCTCGCTGATCGTGCTGGGCGCGCTGCTGCACCTGTCCGCCCTGCTGCTGCGCGGGATCGCGACCGAGCGGGTGCCGTGGGGCAACATGTACGAGTTCGGCGCCACGCTGAGCCTCGCCGCGGTGATCACCTGGCTCGTGTTGCTGCGCCGGTTCCCGATCCGCAGGCTGTCGGTGTGGCTGCTGCTGCCGGTGATCGTGCTGATGTTCCTCGGCGGCCTCGTCCTCTACACGACCGCCGCGCCGGTGCAGCCCGCGCTGCAGTCCTACTGGCTCGCCATCCACGTCTTCGCGATCGCGCTGGGCAGCGGCATGGTGCTCGTGCCTGGCGTGGTCAGCGTGCTGTACCTGGTGAAGACCTACCGGCCGCAGTGGGCGACGAAGCTGCCCGACGCCCAGGTGCTCGACCAGGTCGCCTACCGCACCACGGTGTTCGCGTTCCCCATCTACACCGCGGGCGTGATCTTCGGCGCGATCTGGGCCGAGTCGGCCTGGGGCCGCTTCTGGGGCTGGGACCCCAAGGAGACCGTCGCGTTCGTCGCCTGGATCGTCTACGCCGCCTATCTCCACTCGCGGGCGACGGCGGGCTGGCGTGGCGGCCGCGCGGCCGTAATCAACATCGTCGGCTTCGCCGCGATGATCTTCAACCTGTTCTTCATCAACCTCGTGGTGGCCGGTCTACATTCGTATGCAAACGGCTGACCTGGTTTGTTGGACAATTACCAGCAAGATCAGTACCCTCCTCCGCTGGGGTTCGTCGGAGTTCGCCCGGACGGGCGAGCAACTTGCGCCAGGAGGGTGTGTCTCTTGAGTTACGCAGCTGCATATGGCGGCCGCAGTGAGTCAATTTCCGCGGACCGTTTGCTGCGACGGGAGGGACACCCGCTCGGGGTCAGGCGTTATTACGAGGACCCGGCCGAGGAAGACGCGCAGGCCGCCGGCGTACACAAGAAGTGGACCTTCGGCGTCGCCGCGGGCGCGCTGCTGGTCGCCGGCACGTTCGCGGCGGGCGCGCTCGGCCTGAACGGCACCACGCTGCCGCTCGTCGGCGAGAACGCCCCGGAGCACGCGCCCTCGGCGCCCGGGCACGGGCCCGGCAACTCGCAGGGTCCCGGCGACATCGGCACCCCCGCGGTCGCCGCCCCGCCGCACGGCGGGCACAACCAGGACGTCGGCAAGGACGGCAAGGACGCCGCCGACCGCGCCGACGACTCCGCCGCGCGCGGCGGGCAGCAGGCCTCCGCCGGCGGCGCGAGCCAGTCCGGCGGTGGCGCGGGTGGCCAGCAGGCCGCACCCGCGCAGCCGGCCGACCCGGCGACCCCGGCTCCGGCGCCCGCGCCGAGCCCCGCGCAGGCGCAGCAGCAGCCCGGCGTGGTCGAGAAGGTCGTGAAGCCGGTGACCGACACCGTCGGTAACGTCACCCAGCCCGTCACGGACACCGTCGGAGGCATCCTCTCCCCGGTCACCGGTGTGCTGAGCGGCGGCGGCGAGCAGCCGGCCATGACCATGATCAACCCGCTGGGTGACCTGCTGGGCAACTGACCCCGGCCGACCTGGTCGCTACCCGGAAGTTCCCGCCGTTGCTGGTGCGAACGGCGGGAACCCCCGTGTCGACGGAGTTCTTCGGCAACGACTACCGTCGCGTGCTGAGGGCGGTCCCGGCAGTGCTTTTCAGGGAGGATCCCAGCGTGAGTGGGCGTGACGGCGAGCCGGACGTGGCTGGCACCGGCCAGGAGGCGGCGACGCAGCACGACTTCGCGTGGATGACTCCGTCCGGCGGAGCAGCGAACGGCGACACGCAAGACTTCGGCCCACGGCCGCTCGGCGCCTCGGGTCTCGAGGAGGACGCCCGCACCCTGTCGGCGCCGCACCCGGACCCGGTCGCCCCGATGTACACCGAGCCGGAGCCTTCCGGTCCGATGCCGCGCCCGTACGTGGAGCCGGTGCCCTCGGGCCCGCAGCCGCAGGGCCCGTACGTCGACTCGTTCCCGATGCCCGGAACCGTGCCGGCCGCGGCGCTCGGTCCGCAGCCACCGCAGTTCACCGAGCCCGTGCCGTCCGGCCCGGTGCCCGGCCAGCTGCCGTACCAGTACCCGGACGCCTCCGGCTCGCACCCGTACGCCGATCCGTCGGCGTCCGGCCCGCAGCCGCAGTACGCGGAGGCGCAGTACCCCGCGCCGCAGTACGCCGACCAGTCGGGCGCGCAGCCGCAGTACGAGCAGGCCTCGCAGCAGCCGTCCTTCCCGGCGGCCGCCGGCTACGCGAACTACCCGCAGCCGCCCCAGCCGGTGCACCCGCGCCAGCGCACGCACGCCGACGAGCTGTCCTCGGCCAAGCTGATCAAGCAGACCAAGCGCCGCCCGCAGTCCGGCTGGCGCAAGGCCGTCTTCATGGCCAGCGGCCACCTGATCAACGTCGGCGAGAGCCCGGCCGACGTGCGGCGGCGTGAGCTGATCACGAGGGTCAACCAGCCGCTGCGCGGTTGCTACAAGATCGCCATGCTGAGCCTCAAGGGCGGCGTCGGCAAGACGACGACCACCACGACGCTCGGCTCGACGTTCTCCTCGCTGCGCGGGGACCGGGTGATCGCGGTCGACGCCAACCCCGACCGCGGCACGCTGAGCCAGAAGATCCCCCTCGAGACCACCGCAACCGTGCGGCACCTGCTGCGCGACGCGGAGCGCATCCACCGCTACTCCGACATCCGCGCGTACACCTCGCAGGGCCCGAGCCGGCTGGAGGTGCTCGCCAGCGAGCAGGACCCGGCGGTGTCCGAGGCGTTCAGCGAGGACGACTACCGGCGCACGATCACGCTGCTCGAGCACTTCTACAACATCGTGCTCACCGACTGCGGCACCGGCCTGATGCACTCGGCCATGAAGGGCGTGCTCGATCTCGCGGACGCGCTCGTCATCGTGTCGTCCGGCTCGGTGGACGGCGCCCGCAGCGCGTCGGCCACGCTCGACTGGCTGGACGTGCACGGCTACCGCGACCTGGTGGCCAGGTCGGTGGCGGTGATCAACTCGGTGCGCCCGCGGGCCGGCTCGGTCGACCTGGACAAGCTGGCCCAGCACTTCGGCGCCCGGTGCCGTGCGGTCTGCCGCATCCCGTTCGACCCGCACCTCGAGGAGGGCGCGGAGATCGAGCTGGACCGGCTCGGCCCGCCGACCAGGCTCGCCCTGCTGGAGCTGGCCGCGACCGTGGCCGACGGCTTCCCGAGCGAGTTCTTCTACATGCGCTGATCAGGCGGGCGGCTTGCCGTCCGGATCGGCGGGCGGCGGCTTCTGCTGGCCGAGCTTGCGCAGAAACTCGGGGTCGTCATCCGGGGCGAGCGGCGCCTGGCGCGGACGTGTCGGCCTGGCGGGACGCTCGGCGACCTCGGTGGGGTTCGACACGAACGCCCGCCACAGCAGCACGGCGACACAGATCGCGCCGATCGCGGCGAGCAGGTAGAGCATCGTGCACCTCCCGGATTCCTGCTGTCGAGGTTAACCCGTTTGTCCCGTTTCCGGGGGCTTGGGGTACGAACGAAGCGACACGAGTCCGGGTGGTGTCCGTTCAGTTATCCGTTGGCCTTGGTGGCCTCGGTCGTGAGTTCCGCGAGAAGGGTCTTCACCTCGGACTCGCGGAAGCGGCGGTGGCCGCCCGGGGTGCGGATCGAGCCGATCCGCCCGGCGGTCGCCCAGCGGGTGACGGTCTTCGGGTCCACGCGGAACAAGGCCGCGACCTCGCCCGGGGTCAGCAGGCGCTCACCGACGTGTGCAGCAGTCACCGTGTCCTCCTCAAGGTGTGCTGGGTCCGGATGTGCCAATCGTGTCACTTCGCCCGTCGGGTACTCGAACGGTTGTCTGATGGTAAAGAGGTAGTAAGGGACAAAACGGCCGGTTCGGGCAGGACGGTCAGGGACACCGGCGTGGCGCTACAGTGCCGCGGTGGACAGCGTCGACCGCCGGATCATCGCCGCGCTGCGGCTGAACGGCCGGGCCACCTATGCCGAGCTGGGCCGGAAGGTCGGGCTCTCGGCGTCGGCCGTGCACGAACGGGTCGGCAAGCTCGAGGCCACCGGCGTGATCACCGGCTACCACGCGGTCGTCAACCCGACCGCGGTCGGCCTCGGGGTCACCGCGCTGATCGGCATCCACCCCACCGACGTGGCCGACGACGACGACGTGGCGGACTCGCTGGGCCAGCTGGACGAGGTCGAGTCGTGCTACCGGGTGGCGGGCGACGAGTCGTTCGTGGTCAAGGTCCGGGTCGCGACGGTCGACGACCTCGAGCACGCGCTGGGCAGGCTGCGGCGCATCGACGGCGTGGCCCGCACCCGGACCACTCTGGTCCTCTCGACCCGCTTCGAGGGACGGCCCAACACCTCGGAGGTCGACGATGCCGGCGAGTAGCGTCACCCCCGTGACGGATCTGCGGCGCGACCTGGCGTTGTACACAGCGGCCCGGCTCGGCCTCACCGTCGCGGTGACGGTGGTGCTGCTGCTGTTCAAGGTGCCGCTGCTGGTGGCGCTCGCGATCGCCGTCGTGGTCGGCTTCCCGCTGGGGATCCTGATCTTCCGGCCGCTGAACCGCAGGGTCACCGCGGGCCTGGCCGAGCGCGGCGCGGAACGGTCGGCACAGCGCGAGCGGCTCCGGGCGGAGCTTCGGGGTGACGAGCCCCCGGCGGACGCGTCGTGAGCACGGTGGAGCGGGGCAGCGAGAAGACCCGCACGTGGGTCTGCGAGGCGGTGCGCGTCATCGACGCGGACGCCAACCGCAGCGCCGACACGCACCTGATCCCGTTCCCGCTGCCGCCGGAATGGAATGTCCAGCTTTACCTCAAGGACGAGTCGACCCATCCGACCGGCTCGCTGAAGCACCGCCTGGCCCGGTCGTTGTTTCTGCACGCGCTCTGCAACGGCTGGATCGTCGAGGGCACCCCGGTGATCGAGGCGTCGTCCGGCTCGACGGCGGTGTCCGAGGCATACTTCGCGCGGATGCTGGGCCTGCCGTTCATCGCGGTGATGCCCCGGACGACGTCGGCGGAGAAGGTCGGCCTGATCGAGCGCCAGGGCGGCCGGTGCCATTTCGTCGACGAGCCGTCCCAGCTGTACGCGGAGTCCCACCGGCTGGCCGCGGAGCTGGACGGTCACTTCATGGACCAGTTCACCCACGCCGAGCGGGCCACGGACTGGCGGGGCAACAACAACATCGCGGAGTCGATCTTCGAGCAGATGGCGCTGGAGCCGAACCCCGAGCCGGAGTGGATCGTGGTCGGCGCGGGCACGGGCGGCACGAGCGCGACGATCGGCCGCTACATCAGGTATCAAAGCCTGCGTACCCGGCTCGCGGTGGTGGACCCGGAGCACTCGGTGTTCTTCACGGCGTGGCGCGACCTCGACCCGACGCTGACGTCGTGCCAGGGCTCGCGCATCGAGGGGATCGGCAGGCCGCGCGTGGAACCGTCGTTCATCGGCGAGGTCATCGACCGCATGATCAAGGTCCCGGACGCGTGCTCCCTGGCCGCGATCCACGCGGTGGAGCCGTTGCTGGGCAGGCGCGTGGGCGGTTCGACGGGCACCAACCTGTGGGGCGCGTTCCAGCTGGTGTCGGAGCTGCGCGCCGCGGGCCGCCCGGGCAGCGTGGTCACCCTGCTCTGCGACGCGGGCGACCGCTACGGCCACACGTACTACTCGCCCGAATGGCTGGCGGCCCAAGGCCTCGACCTGGCCGGCCCACGGTCCACAGTGGAGTCCTTCCTCGGCACGGGCGTCTGGCCTAGCTGACTATGGGAGCGCCCACTCCCAGAGTCCTTGACCATTGGTGATCTTCGCGGCGTCGTCGGGCAGGTAGACCTCGACCGCGCCCGCGTACTTCTTGCCAGGCAACCAGTTCTCGTCCCCGAACCCCATTCGTTGTTGCGGTGGCCACGACGAAACATCAGGCCACCTACCAGTTGGCCGATTCGTCGCCATGAGCGAAGCCACTGTTGCGTGTATAACCCCGTCGGGTGATTCACTCAGTCGGCGTCTGGCCTAGCTGAAGCCCAGTGCCAGTCCGGCGAACACGGCCCACGCCAGCATCGCCAGCGCGGTGTCGCGCAGCACGGGAATCAAGGCGGGCCCGTCCACACCCCGGGCCACCACGCGCACCGCAGGCAGCACCACCACCGCGGCCAGTAGCGCGACCAGCATCCACACCGTCGTCAAGGCGACGGCCGGCGTGATCACGAACGGCACTGCGACGAGTCCGAAGTAGAGTGTCCGGGTGCGACTTTCGCCGAGCCGGACGGCCAGGGTTCGCTTGTCCGACAAGCGATCCGAGGGCACGTCACGCAGGTTGTTCGCCACCAGCACGGCCGCCGAGAACGAGCCGAGCGCCACCGCGCCCGCCACTCCAGGCCAGGTGATCACGCCGGCCTGCACGTACTCCGTGCCGAGCACGGCCACCAGTCCGAAGAAGACGAACACCGCCGCCTCGCCCCAGCCCGAGTAGCCGTACGGCCGCGAGCCGCCGGTGTAGTACCAGGCCCCCGCGATGCACAGCACCCCGACGGCGATCAGCCACCAGTGCCCGGTCAGTGCCACCAGCACGAGCCCGGCCACCGCGGCGACCCCGAAGCACACGAAGGCGGCCGTCCGCACCGAAGCGGCCGCGGCCACCCCCGAGCCGACCAACCGCAGGGGCCCGACCCGCGCGGCATCGGTCCCGCGGATCCCGTCGGAGTAGTCGTTCGCGTAGTTCACCCCGACCTGCAACGCCAGCGCGACCACCAACGCGAGCAGCGACGCCCACCAGTTGAACCGGCCGATCGCCCCGGCCGCCCCGGCCCCGACGATCACCGGCGCGACCGAGTTCGGCAGCGTCCGAACCCGCGCCCCCTGCACCCACTGCGCGACTGTGGCCATGTGCCCATCATCGCGGCCCCGCGCGACCACGCGTCGAGCAGGTCAGCAGCCCGGGACCTCGCCCACTCCCGACACGTAGGCCGCCGACACGTACTTGTCCGCCGCCAGCCGGTACCACGCCGACGTCGTCCCCATCGCGCCGGAAACCGACTGCCCGGCCGTCCGGCACTCGACGCGCACCTGGCTGAACCGCCCGGCCGTGCCGACCGCCGTCGTCGCGGTGGAAGGCCCGCGCCGCACCCGAAGCGGCGCGCCCCCGGTGTGCACGTAGCCCGCGGGCGCCGAGCCCGCCCACAGGTAGGTCACCGTGACCCACGAGTTGCCGGTCAGCTTCAGGCCGTCCCAGAACATGCCGTCCGCCAGGTCGATGCCGGCCGGGTTCTTCACGCGGCGGCCGAACTGGTCCCGCCCGCCGTGGTAGCCGCCCTGGTACGCGGCCTGCGCCTGCGGCCGCCCGCGCGGCAGGTCCCGCCAGCTCTGCCGCAGCCGCGGCGGGTTCCAGTAGTCGTCGCGCGTGTTCCACGGCCCGACGTCCCACACCGGTGCCCACGCGCAGCGGCCGTTGTCCGCACACACCCGCACGCTGTAGTTGCCGCCGCGCCTGCCGGACAGCCCGCGCCGCGACGGCAGCGCCACGAAATGGTCCCGCTTCCTGATCTTGTGGCCGTTCGCGGTCGTGCCACCGACCAGGCCCTCGCGCGTGGCGAACACCCGGAACGTGGCCTTCTCGTCGGCCGGCGCGAGCGCGCGAGCCGCAGTCGCCGACACCGTCAGCGACCGCAGCACCGGCGACGCGACACCGTCCGGCGCGGACAGCATCGCCCGCACCTCGACGTCGCGAACCCGGAACGGCAGCACCGCGTCCGGCACGGGCGTCCACTCCGACCACCCGGCCTCGCCGTGCCCGCGCACGTCGACCGCCAGCTCGGCGCCGGCCGGCACGTCGGCGTCCACCGTCGCGGTGAACCCGGCGGCGGGCACGGCGAGTGCCAGCGGGTAGACCGCCAGGCCGGTGCGCAGCGACCCGGCCGCGCGGTTGGCCTCGGCGCCCAGCCGCAGGCCGCCGTCGGCGGTCACGTTGGTGTGCTCGGTGTACGCGCCGAGGTCGATCCACTGGTCTGCGGTGGGGCGAGCCGACCGTGCGACGGAAGGCTCGGCGTGCCCGGCGACCGAGGCGGCGACCAGTGCCCCCGCCAGCGTGATCTGAATGGACCTCATGATCGTCGAGCCAAGGTGCCCCGGACCGCCCTGTCAAACGGAAGCGCGCGGGGAGGGGTCCCGGCCGCGGGGCCTTACGTTCCGTGACATGTCGACCAAAAAGCCGGGTACGCTCCTCAACGCCCTGTTCGGGATCTTCTTCCAGGCGATCATCAACGCCGGTCTCGGGGTCATGATCCTCTATTTCGCCGGGGTGGAAGTCGACCATGGGAGGGACTATCCCGGGCTCATGTATGCGCTCGGTTACCTCTCGATCGTGATCGGCATCGTGCTCGCGGTCAGCGGGGTGCTGTTGCTGCGCCGCTTCGAGTGGGCGCGGATCCCGGTCGCGGTGATCGAGGTGCTCGGCATCATCAGCGGGCTCATCACGCTGGTCTCCGGCGTGATGAGCGGCCTCGTGAACATCGCGCTCGGCGCGCTCGTGCTGGTCAGTCTGTTCAAGGCGCCGACGACGGAGTGGCTGCGTTCGGTCCCGGTTTCCTGAGCAGCTCGCGGACGGCGTCGTGGTCGACCTTGCCCGGTCCGCGCAGCGGCAGCGCCTCGACCAAGCGCAGGAGCTTGGGCACCGCCGGGCCGCCGAGCGCGGCGCGGACCGCGGCGAGCAGGTCCGCCACCTCGGGTCGCGCACCGGCGGGCACCACGGCGGCGGCCACGACCTGGCCCCACTCCGCGGACGGCAGGTCGACCACACAGGCCTGCGCCACCCCGGCCTGGGCGGACAGCACCGCCTCCACCGCGGCTGGGGCGACCTTCACGCCGCCGGTGTTGATCACGAAGTCGGCCCGGCCGAGGACCTCGAGCACGCCGCCCGGATGGATGACACCCAGATCGGTGGTGCGGAACCAGCCTCCGGCGAACGCGGCGGCGGTGGCGGCCGGGTCGAGCCGGTACCCGTGCGCGAGCACCGGGCCGCCCAGCTCGACGACGCCGCCCGCGATCCGCACCCGGACGCCGTCGAGCGGCACGCCGTCGTAGACGCAGCCGCCCGCGGTCTCCGACATGCCGTACGTGGTGACCACCCGCACGCCCGCCGCGCGGGCCCTGGCGAGTAGCGGCGCGGGCGTGGCGGCCCCGCCGAGCAGCACGGCGTCGAAGCCGCGCAGCGCGGCCAGGTGGACGTCGTCATCGAGGAACCGGGTCAGCTGCGTGGGCACCAGCGAGGTGTAGCGCCGGCGGGCCGCAAGCGTTTGCGCGGCGCCGGCGAACGTCTGGTCCCGGCCCACGACGGCGGGCTCGAACCCGGCCAGCAGCGACCGGACGATCACCTGCACGCCCGCGACGTGCTGGGCGGGCAGCGCCAGCAGCCACCGGCCGGGCCCGCCGAGCCGCGCGTGGGTGGCGGTGGCGGAGGACCGCAGCGCGGCGGCGGACAGCAGCACGCCCTTGGGATCGCCGGTGGACCCGGACGTCGCGACGACGACGGCCGTGCCCGGCTCCGCGGGGTCACCGGGCGCCAGCCGCGCCCGCAGCTCGGGCAGCCGTGGGTCGGTCGCCGACAGCGGCAGGACCGCGGGCCCGCCGTCGAGCGCGTCCCGCAGCGCCGCGGTCAGCTCCGCGACACCGCCCGGGCCGTCCACCAGGATCTCGCGCACGCCCGGAATTGTCGTACCCCTTGCCTATGGTCGGCGCATGAACCTCAGTAGTAGTGCGGAAAGCGCGACCAGTCCGGGTCGCGCTTCTCCAGGAACGCGTCGCGGCCCTCCACGGCCTCGTCGGTCATGTAGGCCAGCCGCGTGGTCTCGCCCGCGAACAGCTGCTGTCCCACGAGCCCGTCGTCGATCAGGTTGAACGCGTACTTGAGCATGCGCCGGGCGGTCGGCGACTTGCCGTTGATCTCGCGCGCCCACTGCAAGGCGGTGGCCTCGAGCTCGGCGTGCGGCACGACCTCGTTCACCGCGCCCATCCGGTGCATGTCCGCGGCGCTGTAGGCCCGGCCGAGGAAGAAGATCTCGCGCGCGAACTTCTGGCCGACCTGCCGCGCCAGGTACGCCGAGCCGAAGCCGCCGTCGAAGCTGCCCACGTCCGCGTCGGTCTGCTTGAACCGCGCGTGCTCGGCCGACGCGAGCGTCAGGTCGCACGTCACGTGCAGGCTGTGCCCGCCGCCGGCCGCCCAGCCGGGCACCACGGCGATCACGACCTTTGGCATGAACCGGATGAGCCGCTGGCACTCGAGGATGTGCAGCCGCCCGGCGCGGGCGGGGTCGACGGTCTCGGCCGTCTCCCCGGACGCGTACTGGTAGCCGGTCCGCCCGCGGATGCGCTGGTCGCCGCCCGAGCAGAACGCCCACCCGCCGTCGCGTGGCGACGGGCCGTTTCCGGTTAGCAGCACCACGCCGACGTCGGAGCTCATCCGCGCGTGGTCGAGCGCCCGGTACAGCTCGTCGACCGTGTGCGGGCGGAACGCGTTGCGCACCTCCGGGCGGTCGAACGCGATCCGCACGGTGCCGGCGTCGGGCCCGTTGCGGACGGCGCGGTGGTAGGTGATGTCGGTGAAGTCGAAGCCCTCGACGACCTGCCATGCCGACGGATCGAACAGCTCGGAAACAGCCACGCCGCGAGCATAGGGATCCCGTGGCGTGCCAAGCTGGCCAGGTGAACCCGTCCACCGCACAGGCAGGAGTGATCGTCGACGAGCTCGTCCGCAACGACGTGCGCCACGTTGTGCTGACACCGGGTTCCCGCAACGCGGCGCTCGCGATGGCGCTGCACGACGCGGCCGAGACGGGCCGGCTCACCCTGCACGTGCGGATCGACGAGCGCGCGGCCGGGTTTCTCGCGCTGGGCCTCGCCCGCGGCAGCGGCCGGCCGGCGGCGGTCGTCTGCACGTCCGGCACCGCGGTGGCCAACCTGCATCCGGCCGTGCTCGAGGCGTTCTACGGGGGCGTCGGCCTGCTCGCGATCACCGCGGACCGGCCGCCGGAGCTGCACGGCACCGGCGCGAACCAGACCATCGACCAGCGCGGGCTGTTCGGCCCGGCCGCCGTCGCCGTCGAGTTCCCGGTGGCCGAGCGGCGCGAGGGGCAGAACCCCGTGTGGCGTGGCCTGGTCTGCCGCGCGGTGGCGCAGGCCGAGCACGGCCGCCCGGTGCAGGTCAACGTGCCGTTCCGGGAGCCGCTGGTGCCGACGTTCGAGCCACGCTGGCCCGACTCCCTCGACGGCCGGCCGGACGGGCGGCGCTGGACGACGTCGGCCGCGCCGGTGTCGATGGCAGGCAGCCGGGTCGACTTCCAGCTGCCGGCGCGCACGATGATGGTCGTCGGCAGCGGCCGGGACGACCGTGCGCGGGCCGCCGCGACGGTCGCCGCGACGGCGGGCTGGCCGGTCGTGGCCGAGCCGACAGGATCGGCGGCGGCGATGTCCGGCGGGGCGGCGGTGCTGCGCTGCGGCGCGCTGCTGCTCTCGCTCGGCGAGCTGCCGACGGCGCTGCGCCCGGACGCGGTGGTCGTGGTGGGCCGCCCCACGCTGTCCCGCGGCGTGCGCGGGCTGATGGGCCGCGCCCCGGTGTACGGCATCGGTGACCATCCACAGTGGACCGATCCGCAGTATGTGGCCACCCACGTGCGCGGCTGGCTCGACCTCGACGACATGTCCCGTGTGGACGGTGTGGACGAGGAGTGGCTGGCGGCGTGGCGGGGCGCGGACGCGAGCGCGGCGACGGCCGTGGACAAGCTGCTGGACGAACAGCCGTGGCCGACGGGCCTGCAGCTGGCGGCCGAGGTCGTGGCGGCGTTGCCCCCGGGCGCGGTGCTGTTCCTCGGCTCGTCGAACCCGGTGCGCGACGTCGACCTGGTCGCCGAGCCGCGGTCGGACGTGCGGGTGTGCGCGAACCGCGGGGTCGCGGGCATCGACGGCAACGTGTCCAGCGCGGCGGGGATCGCGCTGGGGCAGGACGGTCCGGCGTACGCGCTGATCGGCGACCTGACGCTGCTGCACGACCTCAACGGCCTGCTGGTCGGCCCGGCCGAGCGGCGCCCGGACCTGACCGTGGTGGTGCACAACGACGACGGCGGCGGGATCTTCACGCTGCTCGAGCAGGGCGCGGCGGAGTACCACCGCTCGTTCGAGCGGGTGTTCGGCACGCCGCACGGCGCCGACCTGGCCGCGCTGTGCGCCGGGTACCACGTGCCGCACACGCTCGCGGGTGATCGCGCGGAGCTGCGTGCCGCGCTCGCGCCCGCGCGCGGCCTGCGGGTCGTCGAGGTCCGCTCGAACCGGGTGCTGCTGCGCGATCTGCATGCCCGGCTGCGGGCCGCGGTCGCCGAGGCCGCGCTGCGCTGAGCGCACAGGGAGCGCACACATCGCTCTTGTCCCAAGGTGATCGCCCGACATGGCGTCACGGCGACCTGGGGAGGCTCCACATGCGTCTGTTCGTGATCGGGCTCGTGTCCACCGCTGTCGTCATGGGAAGCGCCGCACCGGCAGTGGCCGCGGGCGGCACGATCGGCGCACCGAGCGTCGGTGACCCGTACTGCGGCCGCGAAGCGTTAGCAGCCTGGTTCGGCGACACGACTCCGCGACCGAACTAGCCGACCGTCGGCAGGCTTCGCCCGGAGTCCCCGGCCCGAGCCGATTCAGCCCCACAACTCTCTGGCTGGCGGCCGCCTGGGTAGCCGCCGAACCTCTCCGGCGGTCCCCGGCGGACCCACTCACCCAATCGCCAGGCCGCAACTGTCAGCCCCGGCAGCCGAGCTTGGCTCGCCTCAGACCGAGCCGATCCCCGTAGCCCCGGCCCGGCAACCGAGCCGTCCTCCGTCTAAGCGGCCGAGCTGGCTCCACATTGGCCGGCCCCAGCGGCCCACAACCGCGCCCAAACCCACCAGCCCAGCGCAGGAATCTCCCGCGCGCACACGCGCGCGTGCAGAACGCCAGAAACGTAGCCCCCACCCTGTCCCGGGGGCACCCCTCAGCGCCAGTCTACCGATGACCACCGACAAAGAGGCTGGTCAAGCCCGCCCTGTGGACAACCCAGCGAGTTGTGGACAAACGAAACCGGGCCCCCTGCCCGAAGAGCAGGAGGCCCGGCCGTCAACCCCGGATAACTACTTCTTGCCGATCCGGATCTTCATCGAGGTGCCGTTCTCGGACAGCACCTTGATCGTCGTACCGGTCTGCGGGAGCAGGGTGCCCGCGTTGGGCTGCTCCTCGTACCAGTACTTCTTCGTGTCGTCGAACAGCGGGACGGCGTTCTGGCCGCGCACGTAGCTCGGCTTGCCGTTCACGCTCAGCGTGAACGACGGCGCCTTGTGCGTCGAGAACGTCGCGTCGTAAGCGGCGATCCGCTCACGCCACGGCTGACCCTCGAGGTTGTAGATCGGCGCGGGGTGCGCGTCGACCGGGAGGATCAGGCCCTCGCCCGGGTG
>Ga0164241_10003304_pt1 | contig 16424 bp, 16 predicted proteins | sample OricomyardsoilBY_FD_108780 | JGI IMG/M metagenome (GOLD analysis project Ga0164241, IMG submission 108780) | Backyard soil microbial communities from Emeryville, California, USA - Original compost - Back yard soil (BY) | ecosystem: Environmental > Terrestrial > Soil > Unclassified | place: USA... | reverse complement strand
GCGTTTGTCATCTTATGGATGACAAACTCTCCGCCCGGTTTTTCGGGGCTCGGCGGTTTTTCGGCTGACCGCGATTGCTTGTCGGAGGTTTCTCCAGCGGGCGTGCTCGGGTTCGCAGCCGTCCCGCCGCGTCGCAGGATCGCCTTCACGCGGGCGCACACTTCGCGCGGGCTGAAGGGTTTCGTCACATAATCGTCGCCGCCGATTTCCAAACCGACGATGCGATCGATCTCATCCGCGCGCGCGGTGAGAAAAAGCACCGGCACGGCGGAACGCGCCCGGATGGTTTTGCACAGCTCGAAACCGTTCACGTCCGGCAAACCCACATCGAGCACGACGAGCGCAATCGTCCGCGCGGCCAGCATCGCCAACGCCTCGCGTCCCGTCGCGCACCAGAGCGGCTCGAAACCCTCCGTCTTCAACGCATACACGAGCGTATCTGCGATGGTCGGCTCGTCTTCGACGATGAGGATGGTCGGCGGCATGAGGCGGAGCGTGAGCGTGCGAGTCCGCCCGCGGCCGGCAAGGCTCGGGCGCGGCAAATCGACTTGTTCGATAAAAGTCTCGCTCGCATCCGCCGCAGGCGTTTCGACCATGCCTGTTTATGCGCTTAAAATCCGCTTTCATCGTCTCGGCCCTGTGCCTCACAGCGGCGTCCGCCCACGCGGCGGATTTTCGCATCACCGATTTCGGCGCGACCGCCGACGATGCCACGCTCGATACCGTCGCGATCCAGAAAGCGATCGACGAGGCCCACGCAAAATCCGGCGGACGCGTGGTGTTTCCCAAAGGTCTTTTCCGCAGCGGTTCGATTTTCCTGAAAGCCGGCGTCGAACTGTATTTGGAAAAGGACTCCGTGCTGATGGGCTCGAATCACATTGAGGATTATCCGAAGCGGAAAACGCGCATCGAAGGTCATTTTCCCGAATGGCGCATGGCGCTCATCAACGCGCAGGAACTTCCGCAGGTCCGCATCGGCGGTGAGGGAAAAATCGATGGCAACGGCATCCTGTTCTGGGCCGCGTTCTGGCAGCGGCGAAAAGAAAACCGCAATCTCACGAACCTCGAAGTCGAGCGGCCGCGGATGTTTTTCATCGACCGCTGCAACGACGTCCGGCTCACCGGCCTCACCTTGCGCGACTCCGGATTTTGGAACGTCCATCTCTACCGGTGCCGCAGCGTCGTGCTTGAAGGCCTCGACATCGCGACGCCCGGTGTGGGCGCGGTCGTTCGCGCGCCGAGCACCGATGGCATTGACATCGACAGTTGCCAGGACGTCACCGTGCGCGGCTGCAAAATCTCCGTGGACGACGACTGCATCGCGCTCAAAGGCACCAAAGGGCCGCTCGCGCTTGAGGACGAAACCAGTCCGCCCGTGGAAAATATTTTGATCGAAAACTGCACCTTCGGCGAAGGCCACGGCGTGCTCACGTGTGGCAGCGAGGCGACGATCGTCCGCAACGTCACCATCCGTAACTGCACGATCAGCGGCGAAAATAATGTCGTCCGCCTCAAACTCCGCCCGGACACACCGCAAACCTACGAAAATCTCACTTTCGAAAACCTGCGCCTCGAGGGCGGCAAGGGCCGGCTGTTCGACGTGAAACCGTGGACGCAATTCTTCGATTTAAAAGGCCACCCGCTCCAGCCCTCGATCGTGAAAAACGTCGTGATCCGCAATGTCACCGGCAGCTACGGCATGCTCGGCGTTTTGAATGCGAACGCCATCGACACGGTGAAAAACATCACGCTCGAAAACATTTCGCTCACCCTCGCCGACGATCAATTCGAACTCGGCAAAGTAGAAAATCTCGCCCTGCGCAACGTCACCATCAACGGCAAGCCGTACAGCCTGCCGGAAACGGTTAACGCGCGCCGCTGAGAAAATCTAAACCGGTGATCGCGGAGGGAAGAACCCGTTGCCCGGCGAGGCGTTGACGACGCGGGCGGCCCGCCGCTGACACGCCTCGCCCGCCTGAAAAATTCGCGGCACGCGGGCCGCATGGATTACTCGCTCAGCTTCGCGATCACGGCCGGAAGCAACGCGTGTTCGGCGGCGTGGATTTTTTCCGCAAGCGTTTCCAGCGTGTCCGCAGTTTCGATACGCACCGCCACCTGATCGATGATCGGCCCGCCATCGACCTCGGTCGTGACGGCGTGCACGGTGCAACCCGTGATTTTCACGCCGCGCCGGAACGCCTGGCCGATGCCGTCGAGCCCGGGAAAACTGGGAAGCAGGCTCGGATGCAGATTGATGATCTTGCCCGCGAACGCGTCCAGGAACCCCGGCTTGATCACGCGCATGAAGCCCGCGAGCACGACGAGATCGGGCGCGCACGCCGAGATCGCCGCGATGTAGCGCGCCTCGCCCTCGCCTTCGAGTTTCGTCTTGAACGGCGAGGCATCGAGAAATTGCGCCGCCACGCCATACTGCGCGCCAAGCGCGAGAATCCCCGCGTCGGGTTTGTCGGCGAAAATCTGCACGACTTTCGCACGACCGAGTTTCCCCTCGGACTGGGCTTTCAAAATCGCCCCGGCATTGCTGCCACGGCCGGAGCCAAGAATCACGACGCGCATAATAAAAGATCAGATCCCGCCCGCCGCTTTGATTTTTGCGATCAAGTTCGTGGTGCTGAAGCCCGGCAGGAACGGCATGAAGTCGATCTTCGCGCCCACGCGCTCCAGCGCGCCCCGCTCGCCCGGATCGAGTTTCTCGAGCGTGTAGTCGCCGGCTTTCGAATACACATCGGGCTTCAACGCGAGGATGTCGTTGGTCAGCCGTTTCTCGCGAAAGATCACGATCCCATCGACGAACCACGCGGCCGCCAGCGCATAAGCGCGCTCGATCTCATTTTGCACCGGCCGCAGCGGTCCTTTGAGTTCACGCACGCTCGCGTCGGAATTTAACGCAATGAACAGCGCGCCACCGAGTGCGCGGGCCTTCTGCAGATAATAAAGATGCCCCGTGTGCAGCAGATCGAACACGCCGTTGGTGAGGACCAGTGTCTTGCCCGCCGCACGCAGTTTCTCGCGCGCAGCAACCGCTTCATCGAGCGACGCGAAGAGTTTGGGATTATCGAGCATCATTTTGTTAGCCTTAGATCGTAGCGACGGCGGACTATTACACAGAGATCACAGAGGGGTGAGAGACTCGCGGATTTTCTACGTCGGACGGAGGTGGTCGTTTAGGAAATGCGCCCGAAGCGCTTCTCTGTGCTCTCAGTGCCTCCTTCGTGTCCTCTGTGTCACTTTCCGAATACATGGCTTCTGCGCTCAGAAGAACTTCTTCGCTTTTTCGAAGAAGCTTTTCGCCATCGGCTCGTTCGCCTCGCCGCTGATTTGAGCGAACTCCTCCAGCTTCTTGCGCTGCTCGGGCGAGAGACCGGTGGGCACTTCGACATGCACGCGGACGAGTTGGTCGCCATGATGGCCCCCGCGCAGATTGGGCATGCCCTTGGCTTTCAGGCGGAACGTAGTGCCGCTTTGGGTACCGACGGGGATCTTCAAGGCCGCCTTGCCGGTGAGCGTCGGCACCTCGATCGAGCCACCGAGCGACGCGAGCGTGAACTTGATCGGGATCTCGCAGAAGAGATCGTCGTTCTGGCGCTCGAAAATCTCGTGATCCTTGACGCTGATCACGATGTAGAGATCACCGGCCTGACCGCCGGCCGCACCCGCTTCGCCGTTGCCGACAGAGCGAAGCCGCGAACCGGTATCCACGCCGGGAGGGATGCGCACATTCAGCTTCGTCGTCTTGGCGACGCGGCCCTCGCCTTTGCACGCGGTGCACGGTTTTTCGATTTTCGAACCGGAGCCGCCGCAGGTCGGGCACGCTTGCGTGAAGGTGATGATGCCGCCCGAGCGCCGGATCTGGCCGGAGCCGCGACACGTGGGGCACGTGACTTTTTTCGAGCCGGGCTCGGCGCCCGAGCCGTCGCAGCGTTCGCATGTGACCGCCTTGCGAAACGAAATTTCTTTTTCGATGCCGCGCGCGGCGTCTTCGAGCGAGATTTCGAGATCGTAACGCAGGTCGGAGCCATCGCGGCCCGAGTCGCGGCCGCCACCACCACCACCACCGCCGAAAAATTCCTCGAAAATACCGCCACCACCGCCGCCGCCTCCCTGGTTGAAGACTTCGCGGAAGATATCGAACGGATCGTGAAAGCCGCCGCCGCCTCCCGCGCGAGGACCGGCGGCACCGCCAGCCTGAAATGCCGCGTGCCCATAACGATCATACGCCGCGCGCTTCTGCGGATCCTTCAAGACTTCGTACGCCTCGGAGACTTTTTTGAACATCTCCTCCGCCTCTTTGTTACCCTGGTTTTTATCCGGGTGATATTGGACGGCCTTCTTGCGGTAGGCCTTTTTCAAATCTTCTTCGGTCGCGGTTTTTTCGACGCCGAGCAGTGAGTAGTAATCTTCCTTCGTGGCCATGATGATGTGTGCGCTGGATGTCTTGCGGACTGCCCGCGTGTCGCGGAAAGCGGAAAACGTCCGCCGCGGGCTCGTCCGTTACTTCTTTTCCTCTTTGGCGGGACCGCTGGAAACGATGACCGACGCGGGCCGGAGGACGCGGCCGTTGAGGCTGTAGCCGATGCGGACGACTTGAATCACGGAGTTCTCGGCGATCTCGGCGCTGGGTTGCGCGGCGATCGCTTCGTGCAAGTTCGGGTCAAACGCCTGCCCGACGGGATTGATCTCTTTCAAGCCGTGCTGACCGAGGACATTTTTCAACTGGTCGGCGACCATGCCGATCCCGTTGACCAGATTCTGGAGGTCGGCGTTGGGCGCTTTCGCGGCGGTCAGCCCGAAACTAAGATTATCGAGGACTGACAGCATGTCCTCCAAAACGCGACCGGCGGCGAACTGCCGGATCTCGTCTTTCTCGCGAACGGTGCGGCGACGGAGGTTTTCCATGTCGGCCGCGAGGCGGAGGTAGCGATCGTGCGCGTCCGCCTGTTCTTTTTTTGCGGCGGCAATCTGCTCCTCGGGCGACGGTCCGGTGGAGGCTTGAGCCGCAGCGTTTTCGGCTGCGCCCGTCGCAGGGGACGGCTCCGGAGCGGCGGCGGGAGCGGGTTGAGGCTGCTTGTGGGTGTCGGCGTGATCGGGTGCGGTCATATGAAGCCGCCGATCTAACTACGGCTTGTTCGTTTCTTCAAGCGTCTGCATGAAGGCGCGGAAGGGATCGCCGGTTTTTTTTGTAGCCTCACGGAAAAGCTCGGTGCCGGAGCGCGTCGCCTCGCTGATCGTCTGCGACATGTCGCCCGGAATCAGGCCGGTGATGGCCGAGCCGACGGCGGTGAAACCCTTCATGAATGGTCCGATGATGAACTGGTCGGGGTTGATCACGTTTTCGTAAGTGTGGGAAAAATTCAGCGTGTACTCGCGCGACACCGGCTTCGGGCCGACGTGATCTTCGACGACCATTTTTTCGAAACGCACCACAAGGCGCTTGATTAGAAACGCCTTCTCCGGCGGCGGGCCGTGCTCAATCGGGGCCGACGGCTGCGGCGGTTTGGGCGCGCCAGGTTTGGGCTTGGTTTTATCCGCGGGCGGCTTCGGTTTGCCCTTGGGTTTGCGCGCGTTGAGCAGCCGATCGCTGAAGAGCGCGGCGTTGATCGTGCCTTCGCTGTTGCGGATGAGCGCGACCCGCGCGACGTCGATCTCGCCATCGTCGATCACGAGGCGGTCGGTGAAAAATGTATCGAGCTGCGCCATCGCGTGAAACGAGCGCACTTCGACGAAATCCGGCCGGGAAAATGACGGTGGATTCGTGATGACCAGCCCGGTGAACTCCACGCGATTCCGGAAAGGATCAATGGAAAGTTTTTCCACTTTCACGCTGAAGCCCGTGCGTTTTTCGAGCGTGCTCGTGAGGATCGGTGGGAGAAAATAAACCCACGCGGCCACCACGATCGCCGCAAAAATAAGCAGAAAAACAATGAGCTTCAGCAAAGCTCCGCCCGCGCGGGAACGGGTGAAGCACGGACGGGTTTTCATGATCCCCGCATCAACTGAAGTTTTCCGTAATGAGCAATAACGCAGGTTCCACCGCCTCGAAGATGAACGCGCCCGAAAACGGCAGCACGACGTTATCCCCACGCGCCAGTTTTTCCGCGGCGTCGCGTGTGCGGACCTCACCGGAAACGACGCTCAAAATACGCGCCTGTTCTCCTGCGGGAACCGACAGCGTTTCGCCCGCCGCGAGCGGCACGCGACGGATGCGAAATTCACGCGCATCCGCGATCACCGCCGCCTTCTTTTCGCCGCGCACAGGCTCGGGTTCGAAGTCATCCCAGCGAATGGATTTTAATGATTCGTTGACGTGCATCTGCCGCGGTTTGCCGTCCAAGCCGAGCCGGCCCCAATCATACACGCGATAGGTCGTGTCCGAGTTTTGCTGGATCTCGAGGATGAGATTTCCCGCGTCGATAGCGTGAATCTGCCCGCTGTGCACGAGGATCGAATCGCCCGCGTTCACCGGGAAACGATGCACGCAGTTTTCCAGCGTATTGTCGTGAATCGCGCGCTCGAATTGCTCGCGCGTCACGCCGCGTTTCAAACCCACGATGAGGCTCGAACCGGCCGCGCAGTCCGCGATGTACCAGTTCTCCGTTTTCGGCTCGCCCTTCAACTCGGGCGCGACCGCCGCCGGTGGATGCACCTGGAGGCTCAGCCGCTCGCGACAATCAAGCCACTTCACCAAAATCGGAAACGGCCGCTCCGCCGGCCACGACGGCCCCAGGATCGAGGCCGCGTGTTGTTCGACAACGGACCGCAACGTCCGGCCGGCGAATTCACCACCCGCGATCACCGACTGCGCTTCGGGCCGGTCCACGATCTCCCAACTTTCGCCGATGGGCCGCGACGGCGGCAGCGCGCGACCGAGTTTTTCTTCGAACGCGCGACCACCCCAGACCCGATCTTGATAGAGAGGTTTTAATCGCAGGAGGTCGTGCATGAGAGTGGCTAGTTTTTTGTTAAACCGCAGGTTGGCTTGATTAAATTTGACCGCACACCGGTGCGAACCGGGAATCCCCGGGTCAAGCCGGACGCTTCAAAAACCACATGGCCAAGTCTGCGAGATCAAACTCTAACGTCCCCTCCTTCCAAGCGCCGCGCTATCAGCCGCACTGGGCGATCTTCAGCCTGTGCCTGCTCTTCGGCTTGCTGCTCAGCGTCGCGTTCATCGACTTCTCGCCCGCGCAAAGCGTGATGGCGACCACTCATCCCACGGATAAAAATCTCGTCGGGCGTTTCGGAGCGGAGTTTTCCTGGTGGGCCTTTCACGTCGTGGGCATCGGCGCCTGGCTCGTACCAGTTTTCCTGCTCTGGATGGCGTACATCGCCGTCCGTAATTCCCGCCGGCTCGCCGGCACACGTCTCCTCGCGATGCTGCTCTGCCTCGCAGCCGCCTCCGGGCTCGCGGCGATGTTCGAAGGGTATCAGAAAACCGACTACTTTTCCGAGGGTCTTGGCGGAATCGTCGGCGGCTTGATCTACCAATCGGCGCTCAAAGACACGCTCGGCGTTTTCGGCGCGGGCTTGTTGCTCGTAATGATTTACGCGCTCGGCCTGATGTTCATTTTCACGAAAGACATCTCCGCTGAGTTTGAAAAATTCTCCGGCGGCTTCGCCGGCTGGCGCGAAAATCGCGCCAAAGCCCGCGCCGAAAAAGCCGAGATCAAACGTATGGCGAAGGAAGCCCTGGCGCGCCCGAAATCGATGCCCGTCGCTGTCGGCGCACCTGTCTCAAAAAAACTCGCGATCGCTTCCCGCACCACGCCGCCCATGGCGACCCGCGCGCCCTTCCCCGCCGCGCCCGAACCCGTCAACGCGCCCGCTGAGCAAGTTTCTAAAAAAGCGCCTCTGGCCGCGCCGGCCAGTCCCGCCGCGTTGCCCGAGCCCGCAAATTCAGGCGCCTCCAAATCCGGCAAAGGCACCGTCAGTCCTTTCACGAATCAAGCGCCGCTCGCGACCGATACGAAGGCGCTTGCCGTCAATGCCGCCGGCCGCATCGAGCTTAACATCGTCAAGCCCGAGGAGCCCAAAAAGGCGGTCAAAGCCATCGTTCCGCAAAGCCTCGACGAGAACTACCAGTTCCCGCCGCTCTCGCTATTGCGCGAGCCGATAAAATCCAGCGCCGCCAACTCCGAGGAAGAGCACCGCCGCAATGCGGAAAACCTTCTCCGCATCCTCAGCGAATTCGGCGTCGAAGTGACGCTCGGTGAAATCCACGTCGGCCCCGTCATCACGCGATACGAGGTGGTCCCGGCCGCCGGCGTGCGCGTCGAAAAAATCGCCGGCCTCGATAAAAACATCGCTCTCGGCATGCGCGCCCAATCAGTCCGCATCCTCGCCCCGATCCCCGGCAAGGCCGCCGTCGGCGTCGAAGTCCCGAATCAAAATCCCACGCCCGTCGGCATGCGCGAGCTCCTCGAATCCGAGGATTGGAACGACGCCCGCTCCGAGCTGCCGATCGCCCTCGGCAAAGACGTATCCGGAAAACCACTCGTCTCCGACCTCACGAAGATGCCCCACTTGCTCATCGCCGGCGCGACCGGCTCCGGCAAATCCGTGTGCATTAACTCCATCGTCGCCTCCATCCTCTACTCGAAGAGCCCCAAGGATGTTCGCTTGTTGATGGTCGATCCGAAGATCGTCGAATTGAAGATCTTCAACACCCTTCCGCACATGCTCATCCCCGTGGTGACTGAGCCGAAGAAAGTCCCTTCCGCGCTCAAATGGCTTCTGGCCGAGATGGAGCAGCGCTATCAAATTTTCGCCAAGGTCGGCGTGCGCAACATCACCGGGTTTAACGCCCGCAAGAAACCGGAAAAATCCGAGCTCGATGCCGTCCCCACCGCCGAAGCCCAGGCCTCGCTCGAAGGCGTCGTCCTTCCCGATGACGAACTCGAAATCCCCGCGCGTCTGCCGTACATCGTCGCCATCATCGACGAACTCGCCGACCTCATGATGGTCGCCCCCGCCGAGATCGAGACGAGCATCGCCCGCCTCGCCCAGCTCGCCCGCGCCGCCGGCATTCACCTCATCATCGCGACGCAGCGTCCGTCGGTGAACGTCATCACCGGCATCATCAAAGCCAACCTCCCCTCCCGCATCGCCTTCCAAGTCGCCTCGCAGGTCGACTCCCGCACCATTCTCGACACCAAGGGAGCGGACACGCTCATCGGCCGCGGCGACATGCTTTTCTCCCCGCCCGGCACCTCACGCCTCGTGCGCGCACAAGGTGCCTTCGTGTCCGACGAAGAGGTCCATAGCCTCGTCGAGTTTCTCAAGAAAAACGGCCCGCCCCAATACGCCCAGGACGTGCAGGCCCAGATCGACCGCGATCCGGATGCCGACGACGATGAGGAGGACGACGACGACGAAGGCGGCGGCAGCGACAGCGCCTTGATGAAACAAGCCATCGGCGTCCTCAAATCCACGCGCCGCGCCTCGACTTCCATGCTCCAGCGCCGTCTCCGCATCGGCTACAACCGCGCCGCGCGCCTGATGGAAGAAATGGAAGACAAAGGCATCGTCGGTCCCGAAAACGGTTCCAGCCCGCGCGACATCCTCGTCGATCTCGACACCTACTGACCGCGTCGCCGCCAAAGTGCCGCGCTCATCCATTGAGTGTTAAGAGTTCAACGTTGAGCGTTGAGCGTTCCCGCCCGCACTTCGCTGTTGGATGTTCGCTGTTCGATGTTGGGCGTCCGCCGTTCGATGTTCGACATTCGCCGCGCGCTAAAGCGATCACGCCGGAATTCCTCCTTCCCCTCCCCACGCAATTTCCCTAACCACCACTCATGCAATCGATCGGTGAACGCCTGGAAGAAGCACGCAAACGCAAGGGCATTTCCATCCGCGAAGCGGCCGAGGCCACCAAGATCCGCGGTGAATATCTCCACAAGTTCGAGAGCAACCAATACGACATCAAGCTCCCCGAGATCTACGTGCGCGGCTTCCTGCGCACCTACGCGAACTACCTGAAACTCCCCGGCGAAAAGATCATCAACGACTACAACGGCCTCGGTTTGAACGAAGCGAAACAGCGCTCGATCAATCGCGAAGTCTACGGCCGCATGGACCTCTCCGTCTCGAACGCGAAGACCGAAAAAAACGCCAAGGAGCCCGGCACCGAAGCATCGCCCTCCGAAAATCCCTCGCCCACCGATAACGCGTCACGCAATCCCGCCACCTTCATCCCCTCCGGCGGCAACTCGATCAACATCGACAAAAAACTCCTGATCAAATTCGGCGCCATCGCCGCGGGCGGCATCCTGGTCGTCGTCATCCTTCTCTGGGCGCTCTTCGGACGAAGCAGCGCCAAGCCATCGACGAACCCGGGTGAAATCTGGGTTCGCGCAGCAGCGGGAGATACCACTCTCACGCTCGTGGCAAAAGGCGTGGTTAACGTCACCGCGGTCACCAAGGACGGAAACACGATTTATCAGGGGACGATTCCCCTCGGAGATCGCCGCGTTATCCCGCGCAAAACCGCCCTTCGCGTCACCGCCGACCCCTATCAAAATCTAGAATTCGAAATTGGAGGAAAGGCATACCCGATGCCAAACCAACGCATCGCCGATATTCAGGCGCCTTGATCGCCCAGCAACCCGCGCCACGGCGCGGGTTTTTTTGTGTCCACTCACTGCAGTATCCGCGGACCAAACACGGCGAAACCGATAACCACGGCCGCGGCCGACGCCGCCAGCACGCCGAAGGCCGCGACATCCTTCGCGCGCTTGATGCGTTCGCGACGCTCCAGCGACACTTCGTCCGCCAAAAATTCGAGCGCGGTATTCAACGCCTCCGCGACCCAGACCATGCCCGCGGCTCCCGCGAGCAGCGCCCACTCGATCGCCGAAACCCGCCAATAGCCGCCCGCTCCCGCCACCGCCAGCGTGGCCACTAAATGGATACGCGTGTTCGGCTGCGTCTTCAACAACGTCGCCGCACCGCGAAACGCGTGGCGGAAACTCCGCAGCCGGTCCCCTGTCGCACGGGCAATCATCATGCGTCATCCTCTCCGGCGCGATCACCTCAGCCCCGGAGGCGGCCCCAAAACCTCACGCAAAATCCACGCGCGTCGCGCTCCACCCGGCCGCCGCAAATCCGCGAGCAATTCACGCCCGCCCGGCTTCGCGCCGCTCGTGACGCGGTTATCAGGGATCCCCGTCGGCGAATAGGCGGTGACTTCCGCAGCGGAACGGCGGGCCTCTGCACGCCGGGCTTCCAGCGCGCGCACCTGCTCCGCCAGATCGCGCTGGCGCTCCAGAACCTCATCGCCGGTTTCCGTCCACGCAGAGTCCTCGCGCTGCGCGGGGATCGGCGGAGGCATGGACATCGTTTCAAATCGCCGCTGAATGACTTCGGGTATCGGCCGGGCCACCGGCCTCGGCGCCACCAATGGCGGGACCGATCGGCTATCGCCGCGACGCTCGGCGATTTTGCGGCGTATTTCTTCCTGGATACGCCGCGTGCGCTCCGCTTCATCCGCCGCCGCGTCCGTTGTCCGATGCTGGCCGGCACGATTATCCGGCACACCGTCGCCGTCGTAGTCAGCGTCTTTCCCCTCCCGCTCTTTCCGACGATTATTGATGAACGCGGCAATGGCTGCAGCCACCGCGATGACGACCTGAAAAAGATGTTCGCCGAGCCAATCCATGGTGAAAAAGTCCGAGGTTAACTGCTCACGTTTCACATCCATCCGCGGGCCGCGCATTCGCGCAAATCGCCGCCGATGGATTCTTCCTTTCGAAACCGCGTTACTTCGGAGCCTGGCCGCCATCCGGCTTGGCGATCGATGCACGCATCGCAGTGTCGGCCTGGACGTTTTCCATTTTGTAATAATCCATAACGCCGAGGCGGCCTGAGCGAAACGCCTCCGCCATCGCCTTCGGCACCTCCGACTGCGCGCGCACGACCTCCGCCTGCATTTCCTGCACGCGCGCTTTCATCTCTTGTTCGACCGCGACGGCCGCCGCGCGACGGATTTCCGCCTGCGCCTGGGCGATGCTCTTGTTCGCCTCCGCCTGCGCCTCCTGAAGTTTCGCGCCGACGTTTTCACCGACATCCACGTCGGCGATATCGATGGAAAGGATTTCAAACGCCGAACCCACATCGAGTCCGCGCGCGAGCACCGTTTTCGAAATGCTGTCGGGAGACTCCAGCACCACTTTATAGCTCTCCGCCGAACCGATGGTGGAAACAATGCCTTCGCCCACGCGCGCGATGATTGTATCCTCTTTGGCACCACCGACGAAACGTTCCAGATTGGTCCGCACTGTGACGCGCGCCTTCACCTTCACTTGAATGCCGTCCTTCGCCACGCCGTCGATGGTCGGGCGACCCTGAGCGGGATTGGGACAATCGATCACCTTCGGATCGACCGAGGTGCGTACCGCCTCGACGACTGATTTGCCCGAACCCTTGGTCGCCAGATCAATGGCGCAGGCATGTTGCCAGTTAAGCGGAATGCCCGCCTTTTGCGCCGCGATGATTGCCTGCACGGTCGGCACCACATTCCCGCCCGCGAGATAGTGCGCCTCGACCTCGTTCACGCTCAGATCGATTCCGGCTTTCTTCGCGGTGATTCGCGCATCCACCACCATCCCGTATGGGACCTGGCGCAACCGCATCGCCACGAGATCAAGGAAGCCGACCTTGGCTCCGGCCAGCCGGGATCGCAGCCACGTACTGAAAAACGAAAGGCCGACAAAGATGATAACGAGGACGGCCAAGCCGCCGATGATCGTGGCAATATGGGAGATACTTAGGTTCATGGATTTTGGGAAAGACGATTGACTCTGAGCGTGAAATTATCGCTCGCCTTCACGCGAAGGAGCGTTCCTTTGGAGATCATGCCGTCGAGTGAAACCGCTTCGTAGCGCCGTCCCTCTATTTGCACATAGCCTGTCGGAACCAGTGGCGTTGCCGCTTCCGCGATTTTTCCGATCAGTTGGACAGCATTTGCTGGCATCGCCTGGCTGGTTCCGCGGATCTCGGCATTCAGGAAAAACCTCCGTCCAGCGGTCGTTTTTGGGAAAACAAAGAGTTCAACCCAAAGCATCAAAACTATGGATACGGTCATGATGGCCACCGCCGTGAATCCCCCGGCCGTACCGAACTGCAGAAACGACAATACGCAGCCGCCAATCATTCCGAGCGCCCCAAGAATCCCCAGCACCGCCCCGGGCACGAAAACTTCAAACGCCAAGAGAAGAATGCCCGAAAGAAACAGTAGAACGATCAGGTTCATGTCGTATCACCCTTCTCAACGGTAAGACCAAAGTCACTACGCCCCGTGACAACCACCGGATCGCCGCGGTCTGCCGTCCCAACTGCAAGCCGCGCCTCGAACCGTCGCCCATCAACCTCTACCTGGCCAACGGGCCTCAAAGGCGTCACCACGATCCCATGTTTCCCAATAAGCGAATTTACAGTCGCAGACTGCGCCGGCGACATACCTGAAACCTGAGCCGTACCAGCGATGGAGCTTTCAAGGATCATTCGCCCAAAGAACCACCCACGCGGTAAAAACCTCACCAGCACAGCACCAAGCACCACCGCGATGATCAAACCGGTCATCAAATCGTAGAGCGGCTGCACAAACGCGTCGCCCGACCACGCGATCGAAAGCGGCTCGTTCGGCCACAGATCGGCCATCGCCCAAACCAGCGAACCCAGAATCATCACGATACCCGTGAGCGCCATCACGGCGACGCCGGGAAAAATAAACAGCTCCAACACCACAAGCCCCACGCCTACGGCGAAAAACAGCACCGGTTCGTGGCCCGAAAGCCCCGCGACGTAACTGCCAAAAAACAAGAGCCCAAGAAGCACCCCGCCCGAGACGCCGAAGACCCCGAATCCCGGCGTCTTAAATTCGATGAATGCTGCCAGCAACCCGAGCGCCAAGAGAGCCGTCTGGACCGGCTGCAGGTTGAGATATTGAGCAACCCGTTCCGACCACGTCGCCTCCACGCGCGTGATCACATAACCACCTTCACCGAATTTCGACGCGAGAAGCTCGTCGACATTTTTCGCGATGCCGGCCGCGAGAAGCGGCTGCGGCGGATCACCAAACTGCTCGCTCGCTTCGATAGCCGTCAGAGAAAGTAACTCGTCCTTTTTCTTTAACGTGCGGTCCCCGATTTTGAACTCAGAGGTTTCGTCGATCATCGCCGAAATCACTTCGCCGCGATAACCCTTGCCCTCCGAAATCGCGCGAATGCGGGCTTTCAAGTAGCTCACCACTTTCGCCTTCATCGTCTTATCGATGTCTTGTCCGGTGCTGTTCACCGGTGCCGCCGCGCCGATCACGCCATTGGGCGCAAAATAAATTTCGCGAGTTGCCGCCGCTATAAACGACCCGGCCGAAATCGCGTCCTTGTTAACAAACGTGATCGTTTCGCCCGGAAATTTTTCCAACGTCTCAAGGATCTCGAACGTGGTCGCCAAGCTCCCGCCCGGCGTATCCATGTCGAGGATCACGACCTCGATCTGGCGATCGATCGCCTCTTTGAGGCCGCGGCGGATGATGTACAACACGGGCTGATCGATCACGTCGCGAACGGGAATAACCATCACGCGCTTTCGTGTCCCCCGTTCAGCCGGCGCGCGTTCGTGATCGGCCGGCAACATTTTTTCGGAATAAACAGCCTCCGCGCGCGAGGAAGCCACCGCGAATAACAGACTCACCATCAGCCCGAGTTTGAAGAGGAGACGCGCCATGGGTTTAGAGGCGCAGCCTGAGTCGCGCATTTTGCACAAGCAAGCGCTGCGGCCGGTGAATCCGTTACAACGGGCGCTAAACTTTCAACCGAACGACGAAAAAAATTTTGCCTGTCTCGAAACGCGCGGCCACATCAAGCGACCATGGAAAAGGTCCCTTATCTCGGACAAGAGCTCACACGCTGGCAGGTCGGTAACTCGACGTTCCTCGCCATCCCGGAACGAGGTGCCCGGCTCATGCACTGGCATCTCACCCTGGCCGACGGCTCCGTTCGCGACATCATTCATTGGCCGGAGGTCGGCTCGATCGACGAGTTTTTCAAAGCGCGCGGCGGAAACCCGATTCTGTTTCCTTTCAACGCCCGCACCTATGACCAAGGCGATATCCATTTCTGGCGCGGCCCCGACGGCGTACGCCGCCCGATGCCGATGCACGGCGTCGCTCGCCAAGGAAAATTCAAAACGACGCGTTGCGATGCCCGTGGCTTCGCCGCGCAATTCGAGCCGGATGAGGAAGCCCGCACCGCATATCCGTACGACTACGAATTCACGGTTACTTATCTCTTCGAGCCGCTCGGACTCTCGTGCGAATTCACGCTGAAAAATCTCGGCACGCAGCCGATCCCGTGGAGCGCCGGCCACCATTTCTATTTCACGGTTCCTTGGAACGAAGGGCTCACCCGCTCCGACTACGCGATCCGCATCCCGGCGGGAAAAACGCTCCGCCAAGATCAAAGCAACGGTAGACTCTCACCGGGACCCGCTCTCAGCCCCCAAGAGAATCTCGCGAACAAAGCACTGATCGATGTCTTCCATACGCAGCTGAAGTCCAACACGGTCACTTTCGGCCCGAAAAACCAACCAGGCGAAGTCTCTGTGAGTTTGGGCACGAGCAAAGTGCCGTCGCCGGATGCGACTTTTGTTACATGGACACTCGACGACGCCGCGCCCTTCTACTGCGTCGAACCGTGGATGGGGCCGGCTAACGCACCCGAGCATAAGCTGGGGCTGCACTGGGTTCAGCCGGGCCAGACGCAAAACTTCGTCGTCCAAGTACACGCCAAGTAACCGGATCACGAAGCGCGCGTCTCAGCCGAAATCGCCGCCATGCGCTAGACGTTCCGCGCTCCGCGACTAATCATTCCCTGATGCGTAGCGACGGACGATAAATTCACCGGCGCTGCCGCTTTTATAAATTTCACCTATGCCCGCGCACTTGCCGATTGTTGCCCTCCTTGATGTCGGAGGAGGCGAAATGATGATGATCCTCCTCGTCGTCTTGCTGCTGTTTGGAGGGAAACGCATGCCTGAACTCGCGCGTGGCCTCGGCAAATCGATTCGAGAATTCAAGAAGGCGACCAGCGGCATCGAAGAGCAGATCAAGCAAGCGATGGACGATGTGCAGGAACCCGAACGTCCCATCATCGCAAAAGCCATCGCTGCGCCCGCGCCAACGCCGATCATAGCCCCACCAACCGCGCCAACGGTCCCTGAACCACCGCCGGAGACGGCGGCTTGAGACGTGGGCTTGCGCCGGAAAAACGGACAAAGGGTGGAGGCAGGTTGTATGGGGTTATGGGAGGAGGGATTCGTAGTCGAGCGGGGAGAGGTAACCGAGGGAGCTGTGGAGGCGTTCGCGGTTGTAGAAGCAGAGATAGTCGTGCAGATCGTGCAGATGGGCG
>Ga0164241_10003303_pt1 | contig 16425 bp, 16 predicted proteins | sample OricomyardsoilBY_FD_108780 | JGI IMG/M metagenome (GOLD analysis project Ga0164241, IMG submission 108780) | Backyard soil microbial communities from Emeryville, California, USA - Original compost - Back yard soil (BY) | ecosystem: Environmental > Terrestrial > Soil > Unclassified | place: USA... | reverse complement strand
TTGGCATGGAATCGGACGGATACCGGGCGGGATCATGCGGCTCTGAACGATATTGATGCTGGTCCTGCGGGGACCTGGGCTGTGGGTACCGATCTCGTGGACGGGTTTCAGGACGTACGCCCGCTGGCTCTTCGCTGGGAGCAGGGTCGTTGGACTACGACTCCGCAGCCGATGCAGACCAACTCGTCGTTGGAGAGTGTCGTGGTCGTCGGGGCGAACGACGTCTGGGCGGTTGGTGAGGACCGGACGGATCCGATGGCGAGCAAGCCGCTGGTGATGCACTGGAACGGCCGGAAGTGGAAGGTCGTGCCAGGTCCGGCGGTGCCGGCCGGATCGTTCGACGACGTCGCGGCCGGCCCTGACGGTGCGATCTGGGCAACCGGCTGGGCGCGTGTCGACGGGCAGGAGCACGCGGTCGTCTACAAGTACGTCGGGGGCGCGTGGAAGGCGCTCACGAACGGGCTGGAGCAGTCGATCAACGGCAATGCTCTGAGCATCATCTCCGCGAACGACGCCTGGCTCGGACTGAATGCCGGCCTCGCTCACTACGACGGCAAGACCTGGAAGCTCGTCAGCGATGTGCCCACTGACGGATCCCAGATCCCGATCGCTCTGAAGGCTGCGGGCCCGAAGGACATCTGGTTCGTCGGCGTGCACCACACCGTCGACGGGGAGCGTCCGCTCGCCCTGCACTACGACGGCGTCTCCTGGAAGCCGGTGTCGACTCCGGACGAGGCGGCGCAACTGTACGACGTCGCGCTCTACAAGGGTCGCCCGGTCGCCGTCGGCGAGCGCTTCGAGGAGACCGGGAACTCCCTCGTGGCCAAGCCGGTCGTGATGAGGTTCAACGGCTCGAAGTTCGTCCGGGCGGCGAGTCCGGCCGGCGCCGAGGGCACCTTGACGAGCGCTGACGTCTCCGGCGGTCGGTTGTGGACCGCCGGCCTCGTGTTCACACCTGCCGAAGCCGACCCCTCCGCCTTCGCGGCCTTCGCCGAGTAGTCTCTGGCGAATGTGACCGGCATCACTTCGCACACCATGTCCATCGGGGTGGGTTCCGTACGACGCAGTGACGACAGCACGGCAGATCGAGAGCAAGGAGCAGACCATGCGCACGCTGATTGCCACCGCGTTCGTCTCACTGGACGGTGTGATCGAGGCGCCCGGCGGGGAACCGGGGTACCGGAACTCGGGGTGGACGTTCAAGGACATCGCGTTCGACGAGGCCGCGTTCGAGCTGAAGGGACGGGAGCAGGACGAGGCCGCGGCCATGATGATGGGGCGCGTCAGCTACGAGGCGTTCTCGACGGTGTGGCCCGGGCTGGCGGAGTTCCCCGGGTACAACGCGATGCCGAAGTACGTCGTGTCGACCACCCTGCAGGACAAGGACCTGGTGTCGAACTGGGGTGAGACGACCATCCTGCGTTCGCTGGACGACGTTGCGGCGCTCAAGCAGACCGAGGGCGGCCCGATCATCATCCACGGCAGCGCCACCCTCGACCGCAACCTGTCCGACGCAGGCCTGATCGACCGGTACCACCTGATGGTCTTCCCGCTCCTGCTCGGCGCGGGCAAGCGGATGTTCAGCGACACCGACAAGGACAAGCAGAACCTCAGCCTGGTCGAGAGCGAGTCCTACGGCAACGGCATCCAGAAACTGGTGTACGACGTCAACCGGTGAGCAGCGCGAGGTCCGCGGCGTAGGCGGTCTGGAGGGATTCGTCCCAGGGCTCGGATTCCGCCGCGAGCGAGTCGAGGACTGTCTGAGGTCGGGTCGCGCCTGAGACGACCGACAGTACGGGAGACGACGAGAGGAGCGCGCGGAGTTGCAGGCGCTGGAGTGAGACGCCGCGCGCAGCCGCGATGGCCGCAAGGTGTGGAGCCGGGACCGATGGGCGGAGGGGTGAGTAGGCGAAGAACGGCACCCCCTTGGCTTCGCACCAGGCGAGGACCTCGAGCGACTCACGTCCCATCGCGCTGTGGTGATTCTGTACGGCGTCGATCCGCGTGACGGCGGCCGCACGCTCGAGCGCAGCCACGCTGACGTTCGACAGGCCGATCCGTGCCACCACTCCCTGGTCGCGAAGCGATGCGAGCGTGGAGACGCCTTCCTCGACGGGTTGTTCGGCGAGGTCGACCCTGTGCAGGTAGTACAGATCGAGCCGCCCGAACACTCGCAGGCTCGTCTCGACGTCGGACCGGATCCGCTGGGCGCTCAGGTCCGCGTCCCACGTGGTCTCGCCGGTTCGGGAGTGACCTCCCTTCGTGCCGACGATCACGTTCGTCCCCCGGGCGGCGTCCGCGGCCAACTCCTCGCCGTACAACGGTGCATCGACCCGGGCGTAGGCACGCGCGGTGTCGAGGATCGCCGTACCGGCGGCGATGCCGGCCCGGAGCGTGGCGAGATCAGCGGATCGGTCCCGGGGTGCGAACGAGAGGCTCGCAACGCCTTGGGCAACACGGCCGACGAGTTCTTTCACAGTGCCTCGAGTTTCTCGAGCAGGGCGGAGCCGAAGTCCTTCGGGGGCATCTCGGCGACGGACAGGAGGGTTGCGGTTCGCTGGATACCGGGGATGCGCCAGAGCTGGTCCATCAGGATCGCCCGCAGTTCGCTGTAGTCGCGGACCCGCATCCGGACCAGGAGGTCGAGGTCCCCGGTCACCAGCGTGACGTCTTCGACCTCCGCGAGCTCCCACAGTGCGGTCATGATCGCGGACACGTCGTACCCGGTGGCTGCCTCGATGGACAAGAAGACGACCTGGCCGTACCCGATGGCCGACCAGTCGACCTGCACGCTGTAGCCGGTGATGACCCCGTTGCGTTCCAGGCGGGCCATCCGCTCGCCGACGGTGGGCGCGGACACTCCGAGCATGGTCGCGATCTGGCGCTGCGACGCGCGGCAGTCGGCCACGAGGATCTTGAGCAGCGCAACGTCGATCGCGTCGAGCTCGTACGGCTCCCCCGTCGTCGCGGCCACATCCCGGATGTGAGCCAGGGAGGAGTGATTGTCGGCAGTCATCAGGACACCGTCTCCGAGACGAGGCGGAGTTGGGTGAAGGCGAGGATGCCCTCGACACCGCCTTCGTAGCCATAGCCGGAATTCCCCAGCCCACCCAGGGGTACGTCGGGCAGCGACGGCGCCAATTGGTTGACACCGATGTTCGACGCGTTCAACCGCCGGACGACGTGGTCGCGCACGCTCATGGTGTCGGTGAACAAGTAAGCCGCGAAGGAATACGGTGCCGCGTTGGCGGCCGCGATCGCCTCGTCCACCGCGCTGAAGGCAGAAACCGTCGCGATCGGGCCGAACGGCTCCTCCGAGAGAATGTCGGCGTCCGAGTCCAGCGGCAGCCCGGCGACGACAGTCGGCTCGAAGTAGAACCCTTCGCGATCAACCTGGTTGCCGCCGGTCGTGATCGTGGCCCCATGATCGGCAGCATCCCGCGCGAGACGAACCAGCGCGTCCACGCGCCCTTGGTGCGCCACCGCACCGAGGGTCACACCTTCCTCGGTGCCGTGCCCGAGAACGTACGACGCTGCGCGCGCCGTCAGCTTGTCGACGAACTCCTGGTAGCGGGACTCGTGAACGAAGTACCGTGACGGCGCAACACACGACTGACCCGCCGACCCGAACTTGGCACCGGCCGTCGTCGCGATCACATGGTCGACGTTCGCATCGTCCATCACCAGTACGGGCGCATGTCCGCCGAGTTCCATCACGGTGCGGATCAGGTTGGGAGCCGCCTGGGCGGCCAGTGCCTTGCCGACCGCGGTGGAGCCGGTGAACGACATGGCCTTGATCGCTGCGGATGAAGTGAGCTGTTCCGAGACGGCCCGCGGATCACCGAAGACCAGGTTCACGGCCCCGGCCGGAAGACCGGCCTCGACCAGCAGTTCGACGATGAGCCGTGCGGTGGCCGGGGCGAACTCCGAAGCCTTGAACACCACCGTGCAGCCGGCGGCGAGGGCTGCACCGAGCTTCCGCGTCGCCAGAACCGCCGGGAAGTTCCAGGCCGTGATCACCGCGACCGGACCGAGCGGAGTCGGGATCGACGTACGCCGCGATCCGGCGGCGACTCCCGGGAACACGGTGGCCCGGATGCGGCCCGCCTGTTCACCGTTCCAGCGCAGTGTTTCGGCTGCGCGGCCGATCTCGCCGCGGGCATCGGCCTCGGTCTTACCGGTCTCCAGCAGGATCGTCGCCGCGGCTTCCTCGCCACGATCCGCGAGCAGACCGGCCGCGCGCCGCAGGATGTCTCCTCGAGCGGCCGACGGCAGGGCCGACCAGGTGGGAAACGCGTTCTCGGCGGCCGTGATCGCCTCGGTGACCTGGTCGGGGGTCGCCAGTGACACGGCACCGACGGTCCGACCGTTGCCCGGGTCAACATTATCCAGCCGTCCGCCCTTGCCCGCGGTCCAGAACCCGTTGATGAACAAGTCGGCGCTCATCCGGGCCAGGCTCGCGTCAACGGACATAGGACGCGCCGTTCACGTCGATGGTCGTGCCCGTCGCGTGCTTGGCCAGACCGCTGGCCAGGAACGCGATGATGTTGGCGACGTCCTGCGGTTGCGCCACCTCGCCCAGGCCGGTCTGCTCGGCGGCGACCGCGACGCCGACGGTGTCGCGGAAGTGCTCGTTCAGGTCGGTGTCCACATAGCCGGGGGCCAGCGCGAAGGCCGTCACCCCGTTGCGGCCGTACTGGCGTGCGATCGTGCGAGTCATCGCGACCACGCCGGCCTTGGCCGCCGCGTAGTGCCAGTACTCCGGATCCTCACCGCGGAAGGCGGCACGCGACGCGAGGTTGATGATGATGCCGCCCTGGTCGCGCGTGGTGTACGCCGCGACCGCCTCGCGGCACAGGACCGCGGGTGCCTTGAGGTGCAGGTCGAGGGAGAAGTCCCAGACCTTGAGCCACTCGTCGAGCGGGGCATCCAGCGGCGCGGGCGGGTACGCGCCGGCGTTGTTGACCAGCACGTCCACCTGCCCGTTGACGGCCCAGGCGTCGTCCCACAACCGCTTGACCGCGGACAGGTCGGTCAGGTCGGCGACGAGCGTGGTGGCGCCCTCGCCGAGCTCCTTGGCCAGACTGTCGAGCGCCGCTTCCGCGATGTCGTGGATGAGCGCGTGCCCGCCCTGGGCGACCACGGTGCGCGCAGTGGCCGAGCCGATTCCGCCGCCGGCGCCGGTGATCAGGACAGATCGTCCTTCGAGGGGCATTCGTAAGCCGGATCCGCCACTGACTTCATCATTCGACAACGCCATGGCCGCAGCATACTTACAACCGCTTCGGCGCGGAATAGGCGGACCTGGCGCCGAGGGGATGTGTGGAGGCACAGACGTCAGGTCCGCCGGTCAGGGGGTCTGCGACAACCATCCCCCATCGCGGTCGCCAGGTCTGCACCACCAGCCCCCAACTGTCGTTCCTGCTAGCCGGAATTCTTGCACCGGCCGCGCGGGTCAGCGGGCTTCGAGGAACGTGACGACGGCAAGCACCCGGCGGTGATCGTCGGTGGTCTCGGGCAGGCTCAGTTTGGCGAGGATGTGCCGGACGTGCTTCTCCACAGTGCCCTCGGTCACCCAGAGCCGTCGGGCGATGCCGGCGTTCGACCGCCCCTCGGCCATCAGCGCCAGCACGTCGCGCTCGCGCTGGCTGAGCGCGGCGAGCGGGTCGTTGCGCCGCCGGGCGGTCACCAGTTCCTGCACCAGCGCGGGATCCATCACCGAGCCGCCCCGGACGATCCGCTCGAGGGTGTCGATGAACTCGTCCACGTCCGTCACCCGGCTCTTCAGCAGGTAGCCGATCCGCTGGCCGGTGGCGAGCAGCTCCATCGCCTGCTCGACCTCGGCGTGGGCCGACAGCACCAGAATGCCGATCGCCGGGAACTCGGCTCGGATCTCCCGGGCGGCGTCCAGCCCTTCGGTGGTGTGCGTGGGCGGCATCCGGATGTCCAGCAGGACGAGATCGGGCGTCAGTTCCCGCACCAGCGGAAGGATCCACGCGCTGTCGCCGGTCTGCCCGACGACCTCGAACCCCGATCGCTCCAGCAGACTGCCCAGGCCCTCACGGAGCAGTACGTCGTCCTCGGCCAGCAGGACCCGTGCGATCGCCGTACCGTCGTCACTGTCGTGGCGCTGGCGGGTCGGCTCCGACGTCATGCCTCAGGATATCGCCGCAGCCGCGCCGGTCGAGGCTCCAGCGGACACGAATCCGGACCGGTCCGCCGGGCAGCGCCGACGCCGCCGAATTGTTGCTCACCGCAATCAATGCCGCACATGCTGCGAGACCCATCGGTCACCGATGGATTCTCGCGGATGCGGGGAGTCGTCAGCGCCGGTCGCATCCGTTAGCGTTCGGCTAGGGGATGCGACGAGATGCCACGGAGCCGGCTGAATCTTCCCATCGCCGGCTGGTGGCGCGGGCTGCTGGCCAGCGTGGCGCTGGTGGTTGGGATCACAGGGCTCATCGCGCTGTGCAAGCCGTACGTTCCCGCGCTGAGCCTGCTCGTGCTGTACCTGCTGGCGGTGCTGCCGATCGCGGTCCAGTGGGGGGCACGGCTGGCTGCGGTCACCTCGATCATCAGCGTCGTCGTCTTCGCCTTCCTGTTCCTGCGAACCAACGGTTCGTTCTGGGCCCTGGAAGCGCGCAACGCCGCCGCACTCCTGGTGTTCCTGGTGACCGCGGTCCTGGTCGCCGAGTTGGCGTCGCGATCGCGACGCGCTGCCCTGGAGTCGGCGCGGCTGACCGGAGAGCAGGCCGGGCTGCGACGCGTCGCGACACTGGTCGCCGAGTCGGTCGAGCCGTTGGCGGTCTTCGAGGCCGTCACCCGGGAGGTCGGACTGCTGTGCGGCGCCGATCTCGCCCGGATGGAGCGCTTCGAGGCGGACGGGACCGTGTCCGCGATCGCCGCCTGGAGCAGGGTCCCGGTCCAGCTCGCGGTCGACACCCGGTTCGGCCTCGAAGACCTGAGCATCGCCCGCGAGGTACTGCGGACCGGCAGCCCGGTGCGGATCGACAGCTTCGCCGACGCCACCGGAGAGATCGCCGACGAAGCCCGGGCACTGGGCATCCGCTCCTCGATCGGCTGCCCGGTCGTGGTCGCCGGGCAGACCTGGGGCGTGATCGCGGCCTCGACGAAGAACGAAGTGCCTTTCGCCGAGAAGACGGAGGCACAGATCGCTGCCTTCACCGAACTCGTCAGCACCGCCATCGAGAACACCGAGGCCCGCGCGCAACTGCGCCGGATGGCCGACGAGCAGGCCGCGCTGCGACGGGTGGCGACCATGGTCGCCCAGGGAGCAGGTCCGGATCTCGTGTTCGCCGCGGTGGCCGAGGAGGTCGCGGCGCTGTTCGACGCCGACGCGACGGCGCTGGTCAGGTTCGAGCCGAACGGCCAGGCCACGGTCGTCGGCGGCCACGGGTGGCTGGCCGGACATCCGCCAGGGACCCGGTTCACGCCTCCGCCGGGTCTTGCCCTGGTGGAGGTCAGGGACACCGGCCACGCCGCTCGCACCGAGATCGACGACCCGACGTCGGCGAGCCTGCCCGAGGACGTCCGGCAGCAGGGCATCCGCTCGGCGGTCGACATTCCGGTCGTGGTCGAGGGCCGGTTGTGGGGTGCGATCAACGTCGGCTCGCGGCGCGAGCGGCTGCGCCACGACACCGAGCAGCGGATGACCGACTTCACCGAGCTCGTCGCCACGACGATCGCGAACGCCGAGGCGCACACCAAGCTGACCCAGTCCCGCGCGCGGATCGTGGCCACCGCCGACGAGACGCGCCGGCGGATCGAGCGGGATCTGCATGACGGCGCGCAGCAGCGACTCGTCTCACTCGCGCTCGACCTCCGCGTCGCGCAGGACGGCGTACCCGGCTATCTGCCGGTCCTGCGGGACGGGCTCGGCGCGATCGCCCAGGGACTCACCGAGGTGGTGGACGAACTGCGCGAGATGGCGCGCGGTATCCACCCGTCCATCCTGTCCGAGGGCGGCGTCGGTGCGGCGCTCCGGATGCTGGCCCGGCGCTCGGCCGTCCCGGTCGAGCTGAGTGTCGGCACCACGTCCCGGTATCCGCCGCCGATCGAGGTGGCGGTGTACTACGTCGTATCCGAGGCACTGACCAACGCGGCCAAGCACGCCGACGCCTCGCACGCCGAGGTGAGCGTCGCCGAACAGGACAGCAGGCTGCTCCTCCGGGTCAGTGACGACGGCCTCGGCGGCGTCGAACCGGGCAGTGGGTCGGGCCTGATCGGGTTGCGCGACAGGGTCGAGGCACTCGGTGGATCGATCGACATCACCAGTCGCAAGGGCGACGGCACGGTGATCGAGGTGTCGCTACCGCTCGACCGAACCCGCCAGGCGACTCCGGCCGGCGATCTCTGAGTACTGCGCCATCCGCCGGCTGCTCGCGCGCCGCAGGGTCCGGCGTTCGTCCTCCGACATGCCACCCCAGACGCCGGCGTTCTGCCCGGTCTGCAAGGCCCACTGCAGACACGCTTCGGCGACGTCACACCGGCGGCACACCTGCTTGGCGTCCTCGATCTGCCGTACGGCGGGCTCACCGGTGCCGACCGGGAAGAACAGTTCGGGATCCTCGCTCGCGCAGGCTCCCTGCGCGAACCAGTTCACGGCGTCGTCCCCGCGGCCGGCGCCATCGCGGTCCTCATCGATTCCCCCACTCGTCATCGCGTGCGTCTGTCTGTCGTGTCGCTGTCGCGCTGCAGCGCCTTCGCCCTGGCGATGTCCGGATCGCGGGGATCAGCGGGCAATGCGTCGAGCAGTGCGTCCCGCCGCCGCGGGCGCCGCGCGCGTTTCACCGTGATTCGAACCTGTTGCATCCGACACCTCCGGGACCCAGTGCCCACTCAGGCGGCATCCTGCACCCAGCCGATGGCTGCGCGCTCGATCTCGGCCAGCTCGGCGTTCAGCTTGAGGACCTCGGCCTCGCCCCAGTTCGGCGAGTTGATCTGGTGGTGCGTGATCGCCGTGATCATCAGGAGCCGGGCCTCGGTCGAGTTCACCGCACTGTCCAGCCAATCGGTGCGTTCCATGTCGGCCTGCCTCCTGGCGAGTCGCCCGTCTCCAGACAGACGGGCTTGAGATCTACCCAGGATGCCCGTGGCCGGCGTCCCGATCGTCCCTGTCAGCGCCCTTTATGGACCCCGGGGAGCCGGAAATCGCCGTACCTGCTGGCAGGTATCGGTCGCGCTCGGTATCGGTCGCGCTCAGTGAGCGGCGTCGCCGACGATCTCGCGGATCGTCCGGACGGACAGGTGCGACTTGGACAGGAAGGCGGCGACCGGTGCGGCGGTCACCATGTCCTCGAGGTCCTCTTCGGCATAGGTGGAGATCATGATCACCTGCGACCGGTCCAGGGTCGTCTCGTGCTCGAGCCGCCGCGCAAGGTCGAACCCGCTCTCCCCGCCCAGTTCGATGTCGACCAGCACGACGTCCGGCCTCAGCTCCTGCACCCGCCGGACCGCCTCCTCGGTCGTCGACGCGACACCGATCACCCTCACCCCTCCGCGTTCGAGCAGAGCTCTTGCGGCGTCAACGAAGTGAGGACTGTCGTCGACGATGACACAGCGCAACCCCATGCTCCCAGCATCCGCGCGCCCGCCGCCCGGCGCATTCCGGCTAACGGGACATTCCGCCTGGCGGATCAGCTGCAGGTCGGCCGGCAGCGCCGGTGGTACGAGCGGGCGCCGATACCCAGTGCTGCCCCCAGCCCGGCGAAGGCACAGCCGCCGAAGACGACCATCCAGGCCAGGCCGCTCGTCGTGAACGGTCCGGGATCGGCTTCCGCGGGCGCTCGACGGTTCCGGACGCGACGATGCCGACGGCGCTCAAGGCCAGGCCGAACGTACCGACCGCGGCAGTCGCCGCCGCGAACACGACACCGGCTGTGGCGATCCTCGACACCGATCGCGCGGACACCAGCGTTGCAACACAACCGCTCGCCAGTACGACCGCGATCGCCATCGCCGTACCCGCTCCTCCCGGTGGGTCGCCCTCGACATTCGCGATCGGGAAGCCACGGCGCCCGAGGCGTTCCTCAGCGGGTTCAGAGCAGGGCGGGGAGCAGCGCGAGGATCGGTCGGCCGAGAGCGCCGAGCCAGGTGGCGAGCGTGTGCAGGGGTTGGAGCAGGGATGAGCCGGCCGCCGCCAGGGAGCCTGCGGCGACGAGTAGGCGGGTCAGTCGCTCGAGGCGGGGCGCAATCTGTGCGCGGTCGGGCTCCGGTTGGTGCATGCTTGCTTCGATCTCGGTGAGGTCGGCGTCCGCCGCGGCTGAGGTCCCTTCGTCGAAGGGCGTGACCCTCAGGCCGGCCCGGAGGTCGATCACCGCCTGCCGGGCCGCGTCGGGCGTCACCAGCGTGCCGTGCTGACCTCCGGTGATGTGCTGGTCGCGGGCAACGTTGTTGATGTTGCCGGCGTTCTGGCTGCCGATGTTGAAGGTCATCTCGACTCATCTCAGTGGTACTGCGGTGGCGCCGGCGGAGGCAACTGCTGATCGATCCGTTTGCGCCTCGACGTCGCGACGATGTGCAGCACGATCCCGATGACGATCAGCAGTACGCCGACAGCGTTGACCACCGTGCCGAGTGCGGCCAGCAGGAAGCCGCTGAGGTCGTCCTGCGTCGGCGGCCGGGAACCGCCCCAGAGCTCGGCGAACCGGGTGAAGTAGTCATAGCCGCCGGCGACGGCGATGACCAGTCCGGCGACGAACACGGCGAAGCCGATCCAGATCAGCCATCGTGCCTTCGTCCTGGTCGCCGCGATCTCCCGGAAGAAGCTCTCGCGCCGCTGGATGACCTGCTGGGCGTACGAGTTGTACTGATCACGTCCGACGTTGTTGATGGCGTGCGCGTGCTGCTCCGCGATGTCGTAGTTCACCGCCGGCCCCGCCGTCCGGTCGACGTCACCGTCCAGGTAGCGGAGCTGAAGGTCTGCGAAGGCGACGCGGTCGCCCCGATGGAGCTGCCGCGGAGAGGTGACGACCTCACCGTTCACGAAGGTGCCTGCGGTCGACCCCAGATCTTCCACGTAGTCCGCACCGGCCTGCTGCCACAGCGCGGCATGGGTTCGGCTGACCGCCGGATCGTCGAATCGCACGTCACACGTCGGCAGCCGCCCGACCGTCAGTCGACCTCCGGTCAGGTCGATACGCCGCCCCGCCGCCGAGCCCGCGGTCTCCACCACGAGGTACGGCGTCTGCCCACTCGCTGTGTTCGCCATAGCAGTTCGAGGTGATGCAAGGCAGTCGCCCCGCAGCACCGGACCCCCACCAATCAGCAAACCACCAGACCTGGGCATCGGCAATGCACCCACAGTCGTTCATGCGCTCGCTTCATCGCGGGATATCGTTGCTGGCGGCATGGATCCGCCCTGTGCCGACCCCCTGCACGACAGCCATCACGATCCGGGAAAGTAATGTTCCTCCCGCAACGGTCTGATGTACTTTTTTGCCACCCGGCGCACCGGTCCCCCGCGGTGCGGCCTGCCCCAGCGGGCGTCCCCTGCCCTTAGGAGTCGTGATGCGGTACCCGTTCCGAACGTCCCGTGGCCGCCGAGCGGCGATCGCGCTCGTCGCCGCCCTCCCCCTCGCCATCGCCGGCTGCTCGTCGGGCGGCGGTACGTCGGGCACCGCGTCCGGCGCGGCCGGGGGCACCCTGGTCGTCGGCGTCACCTCGGACCCGGACACCCTGTTCCCCTGGAAGGCAACGCAGTTCCAGGCCGTCAATGTCCTGCAGAACGTGTACGGGACCCTGACCGAGTTCGACAAGGATCTGCGGGTCGTGCCGGGGCTGGCCAAGGAGTGGAAGACCTCCGACGGCGGTAAGACACTGACCCTCACCCTGCGTGACGGCGTCACCTTCAGCGACGGCAGCGCGATGGACTCGGCCGACGTGAAGTTCTCCCTCGACAAGATCCTGGACGAGGCGACCGCGGCCGTCGCACGCTCCTCGCTCGCCTCGGTCAGCGGCGTCCAGGCCCCGGACGCGCACACCGTGGTACTCAAGCTCAGCACCCCCGACGCGGCGCTGCCGGCCAACCTGGCCAGCGTCAACCTGGCCATCCTGTCGTCCACCGACACCGAGCAGAAGCTCGGCTCGGCGACCAACGGCACCGGTCCGTACAAGTTGTCCAAGCGGGTCGCCAGCCAGTCCCTGACCCTGGCCAAGAACGACAAGTACTCCGGCGCCGACAAGCCCAAGCTGGACACCATCGAGTTCCGGGTGATCCCGGACGAGTCGTCGATCGTCTCGGCGATGCAGTCGGGCAATGTCCAGCTCGCGGTGTTCGACGACCCGTTGGTCGCCAAGACGGCCGACGGTGGCACCCTCCAGGTCGCCAAGACCCCGCAGCTGAGCTACCACGTGCTGCAGCTGAACGCCCGCCACGGCGACCTCACGAATGTCAATGTCCGGCTGGCCATCCAGTGCGCCATCGACCGCAAGCAGGTGCTCGACACCGCTGCCCTCGGCGAGGGCGAGGTGACCGGCCCGATCACGGCACCGGAGTTCAAGTCCGACCCGGCGAAGCGGCCGTGCCCGGAGCGCGACCTGACCAAGGCGGCCGACTACCTCGCGAAGGCCGGCAAGCCGAACGGCCTCCAGCTGAAGGGGATCGTCTCCCAGGGCGAGTACGCGACCTCGGTCAACGAGGGCCAGAACCTCAAGGCCCAGCTCGCCGAGGCCAAGATCACCCTCGACCTGGACCCTCGAATCCGGCGCGTTCGTCGACCGCTGGGTGGCCGGCACCTTCGACCTGGCCGTCGCGCTCAACGGCGGACGGCCCGATCCCGACGGCATGTACGGCCGGTACTTCACCAGCACGGGCAACCTGAACAAGGTGGCCGGCTACAGCTCCCCCAAGCTCGACCAGCTGTTCGCGGCCGGCAAGGCCACCACCGACGAGACCCAGCGCAAGCAGATCTACGGCCAGGTCTCGGACGAGCTGGAGAACAACGCGCCGTGGATCTGGCTGTTCACCGGCTACACCTACACCGCGACCACCACGCAGGTGAAGGGATTCGTCCCGATGGCGAACGGCTCCCTGCAGTACCTGCGCACGACGACCGTCAACTGATGGTCCCCCTCCTCCTGCGGCACCGCGTCGTACGGCGTATCGCGGGCACGGTCGGGACCCTCCTCGGGGTTGCCGTCTTCGTGTTCGTGATGCTCCGTGCGATCCCGGGCGACCAGATCACGGCCGGCCTCGGCACTGAGGCCGCGGCGCTGACGCCCGGGCAGCGGGACGCCCTGTCGCGGTACTACGGCCTGGACCAGCCGTTGCCGGTGCAGTTCTTCTCCTGGCTGGGCAACGTGCTGACCGGCAACCTCGGCTTCTCGGCGCGAGCCCAGCGGAGCGTGCTCGATCTGACCCTCTCCTCGTTGCCGGTGACGCTGGAGCTCGCCGTCCTGTCGATCGTGCTCGCGATGCTGATCGGCGTACCGCTGGGCATGCTGGCCGCCTCCAAGCCCGAGTCGCCCCGGGATGTGGTCGGTCAGGTGGTCAGCCTGGCCGGCCTGTCGGTGCCGGCCTTCCTGCTCGCGACCACGCTGCTGTCGGTCTTCGCCGCCGAGCTCGGCTTCAACCCCAACGGCCAGGGCTTCGCGACCCTGTTCCAGAACCCGGCGCTGAACCTGCAGCAGATGTTCATGCCCGCGCTCGTGCTCGGGTTCGGCATCGCCGCCCCGATCCTGCGCACCACTCGGACCGCCGTCCTCGACATCCGGTCGAACGACTTCATCCGCACCGCCCGCGCCAAAGGCGTGCCGCCTCGCCGGCTGCAGGTCAAGCACGTGCTCGGCAACGCGCTGGTGCCGATCGTCACCATGACCGGCCTGCAATTCGGCTACCTGCTCGGTGGCGCCGTGGTCGTCGAACAGATCTTCTCGGTCCCCGGCATCGGCCGGCAGGTGCTGCTCGGGATCCAGCAGAAGGAGTACGCCGTCGTCCAGAGCACCGTACTGGTGATCGCGCTCGCGTTCGTGCTCGTCAACCTGCTGACCGACCTGCTCTACCGGATCATCGACCCCCGGGTGCGTGCGTCATGACCGACCTGACGCCGGCGACCGGTATCCCGGCCGGTGCCGTCCGGCAGCGTGCGCCTCGCATCCTGCGCAGCCCGACGGCTGTCACCGGACTGGTCGTTCTGGCAGTCCTTCTGGTCCTTGCACTGCTGTCGGCGTTCGGCCTGCTCCCGCACGATGCGATCACGCAGGAGCCGACGGCACGACTTCAGTCGCCGTCGGGCGACCATCTCCTCGGCACCGACCAGTTCGGCCGCGACATCTTCGCCCGCGTCGCCGCCGGAGTGGCCAACTCGGCCCTCATCGCGGTGGTCGCGGTCGCCTTCGCGACCGTCGTCGGCACCCTCGCGGGTCTCGTCGCGGGCTTCTACCGCGGTGCGTCGGACGGACTGATCGGCGGCGTCACGAACGTCCTGCTCGCGTTCCCGCCGCTGCTGCTCGCCCTCTCCCTCGCCTCGGTTCTCGACCGCAACTGGTTCACCGTCGCGGTGGCCATCGCGATCGTCTACGTCCCGATCTTCATCCGGGTGACGAGAGGACCCGTCCTCTCGCTCCGCGAGATCGAGTACGTGAAGGCTGCCGTCAGCACCGGCCAGAGCCGGTGGATGGTGATGATCCGGCACGTCCTGCCCAACATCACCTCGATCATCGTCATCCAGGTGGCGCTGTCGCTGTCGTGGGCGGTCCTCACCGAGGCCTCGCTGAGCTTCCTCGGACTCGGTACCCCGCCGCCCGCGCCGTCGCTCGGCTCGATGATCCTCGACGCGCGCACGCTCGTGTACGTCGCTCCCTGGACGATGATCGGCCCCGGCGTGGCGATCGTGCTCTTCGTCGTCGGCCTCAACCTGCTCGGCGACGGCCTGCGCGACGCCCTCGACCCACGAAGCCGGGGCCGCCGATGAGCATCGCCCTGCGGCGCGCCACGGCCGACGACCTGGACGGCATCGTCGAGGTCTTCCTCGGCTGCTGGCACGACAGCTACGCCCGGACTCTTCCGGATCGCCTGGTCCGGTTGATGTCACCGGACCGCGCCAACGCCTTGTGGCAAAGGGTTCTCGGCGAGGATCACGGACAGGTCGTCGTGGCGGCCGAGGACGATCTGGTCCGCGGCGTGACCCGGTACGCCCGGCGCGACGACGGGGTCGGCATGATCTATTCCCTGTACGTCGATCCGTCCGCGCAAGGCAGCGGGCTCGGGGCGCGGCTGCTCGCAGCGGCAGAATCCTCCTTGGCAACCGCCGGCGCGACTCGCGGCCTGCTCTGGGTCTTCGACGCGAACACGCCCTCGATCGGCTTCTATCACCGCCAGGGCTGGACCGAGGACGGCACGACGCGCACCACCGAGGAGTTCGGTGAGCTCGAGCGCCGGCTGACCAAGCACCTCGCACTGCAGGTGGCGGCGTCGTGACCGATCTAGCGGCCACGGCCGCGCGCCTGGTGACAGAAGGTGCCGACGCTCCCCCAGGCATCGTCCTGGCGATCGATACGCCGGACGTCAAGGCGTCGGCCAGTGCCGGCTACCGCACTGTCCGGTGGGAGGGCGACGTACGCCTCGGGGAGTCGGCGATGACGGTCGACACCCATCACGACCTCGCCTCGGTCACCAAGGTCGTTGCGACCACGACAGCCCTGATCCGGCTGGTGTCCGCGGGCCTGGTCGACCTCGACTCCGCCGTACAGCGCTATCTGCCGGCCTTCACCGGTGACGCGACGGCGCGAGACCTCCTCCTCCACCGGGCCGGGCTGTGGGAGTGGTACCCGCTCTACATCACGCCGCACCAGGTGGAGGAGCTCCCACTGCGGTACCGACCTCGCGAGGGTCGTCACTACTCCGACCTCGGCTTCATCCTGCTGGGACGGATCATTGCGACGGCCTTCGGCGACGACCTGGAACGCGCCGTCGCCGAACTGGTCACGACGCCGCTCGAGCTGACCAGCACCCGCTTCGCCCACCCGGCCGGTGAAGCAGTCGCGACCGGCGGCCGTGACGACAGGGTCGAGATGACGATGCTCGACACCGGACAGCCGTACCCAGTTCCACATCGCAGTACGGAGTTCACCGGCTGGCGACACCACGCCATCCACGGGGAAGTTGCCGACGGCAACGCTTACCACGCCTTCGGCGGCGTCTCCGGCCACGCCGGCCTCTTCTCGACCGTGCCCGACCTGCTCCGCTGGGCCGCAGCGCTGGCCGACTACGAGGAGAACGACGCCCTGTGGCGGCCGGAGGTGGCTCGTGAGTTCTTCACGGCGGGACCGGACGAGTCGCAGGCATCGGGCTTCCGGCGCAACCGGCTCGACCTGCCAGGCGAGACCGTGACGGTGCTGGGCCACGGCGGGTACGTCGGCTGCGCGGCCGGCTTCGTCCCTGGCCGCGGCATCGCCCTCGCCCTC
>Ga0164241_10003302_pt1 | contig 16427 bp, 17 predicted proteins | sample OricomyardsoilBY_FD_108780 | JGI IMG/M metagenome (GOLD analysis project Ga0164241, IMG submission 108780) | Backyard soil microbial communities from Emeryville, California, USA - Original compost - Back yard soil (BY) | ecosystem: Environmental > Terrestrial > Soil > Unclassified | place: USA... | reverse complement strand
TACGCCGAGCACCTCGACGTCGAGATCGTCGCCGTCTTCGGCGGCGCCCCGATCAAATCCCAGCAGGCGCAGCTGCGCTCCGGCGCCCACGTCGTCGTCGCCACGGTGGGGCGGATGATGGACTTGATGAGCCGCCGCTCGCTGGTCCTCACCGCGGCCCGCTACATCGTCCTCGACGAGGCCGACGAGATGCTCGACCTGGGCTTCATCGAGGACGTCGAGAAGATCCTGCGGATGTGCCCGAGCGGCCGCCAGACGGCGCTCTTCTCGGCGACGATGCCGCCGCCGGTCAAGCGCCTCGCCGAGAGCTACATGTATGACCCGACGACGATCAGCATCACGCCGAAGACGCTGACCGTCGACGCGATCGCGCAGGCCTTCGTCGAGGTCGACGCCAAAGAGAAGGCCGCACGCCTGGTCGAGCTGCTGCGCCAGGAGGAACCCGAGCAGGCGATCATCTTCTGCCGCACCAAGATCGGCGCCGATCGGCTGGAGAAGACGCTCAAGAACAAAGGCCTCGACGTCAAGGCGCTGCACGGCGACATGAGCCAGGGCTCCCGCGACGGCGTGATGATCGCCTTCAAGGATCATCGCGTGCGGCTGCTGGTCGCGACCGACATCGCCGCCCGCGGGCTCGACATCGAGCACGTCACCCACGTGATCAACTTCGACGTGCCGGCTTCATCTGAGGTCTACGTGCACCGGATAGGCCGTACGGGCCGGGTCGGTCGCACCGGCCGCGCGATCACCTTCGTCACCCCGGCGCAGCGCGACGAGATCGGCCGCATCGAGCGCGACGTCAAAACGACGATCGGCGAGTGGGAGGCCCCCGAGGAGCGCATCGAGCACGCGCCGCGGCCACGGCGACGGGAGCGCCCCGAGCGGTCCAAGCCGCGCCCCGAGCCGGACGAGGACGTCGCCGCCGAGGACAAGCCTGCCGAGCAGGACGCCGCGGCTGAGCCCGTGTCAGAGGACAAGCCGCAGGTCGAGGACGGTGCGGCTGAGGGCTCGACCAAGCTCTTCGTCAACCGCGGCGAGCGCAGCGGCATCGAGGAAGAGGACCTGCGCTGGGCCCTGCGCGAGGGCGCCGTCCTCCCCGAGGAGGCGATCCACAACATCAACGTCCTGCACCGCTTCTCCTTCGTAGAGGTCGATTCCGAGCTGGCCGAGCGCACCGTCGAGTTCCTCGACGGCACCAAGCTCAAAGGCCGCGAAATCCGCCTCGAGATCGCCAAGAGCTAGCGCTTAGGCGGTCAGCGAGGCGATGCTGGCGAAGAGCCGGTCGAAGTCGATCGGCTTGGTGACGTAGCCGCTGACCTCGGCCTCGGTCGGCGCACCCGCGTCCATCTCGTCCTGGTGGGCGCTGACGATCAGCGCCGGCGTCTCGACACCGGCGGCACGCAGCTCGCGCAGGGCTTCGATGCCGGATTTGCGCGGCATCATCGCGTCGAGCAGGAGGATGTCGGGCGCTGGGTCGGCGCTCCGCACGGCCTCGACCACCTCGACGCCGTCGGCCGCGGTCAGCACCTCGTAGCCCTCCATCTCGAGCCTGGTTCGCATCAGCAGCAGGATCGTCTCCGAGTCATCGGCGATCAGGACGCGCGTCATCGCGCTCCCTCCCGCGGCTGGGCGTCATGTGCATCCGTGTTTCCCGCTGGCGGCCCGTTGGGGGAGGGCGCCGGGATGGCTGGCAGTCGCACGCGGAAGGTCGAGCCCTGTCCCTTGGTCGAGTCGGCTTCGATCGTGCCGCCATGCAGCTCGACCAGCGATTTGGAGATCGCCAGGCCGAGGCCGGTGCCGCCGACGTGTTGGGTCAGCCCGGCGTCGCCGCGGGTGAAGCGCTCGAATATGTGCTCCAGCTGGTCCTCTGCCATTCCTGGCCCGTCGTCCTCGACAGTCATCTCCACTTGGCTACCCCGGTGCATGGCTCTCACCTCGATCGACGCCCCCTCGGGGCTGTACTCATGGGCATTGGTGAGCAGGTTCACCAGCACCTGGCGAATCCGGTCTCGATCGACGCTGACCTGAGGTAGCCCCGGCTCGATCTCCTGGTGCAGCGCCTGCCCCGCCGCCTCGGTTTGGCTGCGCATCGTACGCACCGCGTCCTCGACCAGCGCCGCGACGTCGGTTGGCGCCGGTTTGATCGTCAGGCGACCGGCGTCGCTGCGGGCGAGGTCGAGCAGGTCGTTGAGCAGTCGCACCAGGTGGCGGGTGTTGTCGAGGATGATCTCGACGGTGTCGGCCTGCTGGGGAGTGAGCCTGTCGCGCTCCAACATCAGCAGCTCGGCGAAGCCCTGCACCGAGGTGAGTGGGCTGCGCAGCTCGTGCGAGGCGGTGAGGACGAACTCGTCCTTCATCGTTTCGAGCTGGTCGCGCTCGCCGGCCCGCCGCTGCAGCTCGGCAGCCATCTCGTTGAAGGCATTTCCCAGTGTCGCCGTCTCCGAGAGGCCGCCGACCTTGACGCGGGCCTCGAGATCGCCGCCGGCGAGGCGGCCCGATGCCGCGACCAGCTCCTCGAGCGGTCGCCGCATCGAGGCGATCAGGCCGCTGAAGAGCAATGCCGCGCCGGTCAGGCCGGCGATCAATCCGGCGCCGACGAGCAGCGCCGTGTCGCGGGTCTCGCCGTCGATGTCGTCGCGCAGCGCCTGTCGCTTGCTCTGCTGGTTGACGATCGTCGCGCGAGTCGCCTCTGGATTGGCGCCGCGGGCAAGGCGATTGCGGGCGGTTATCTCCACCTGGTAGGAGCGGGCGGTCGCGTTCTCGAAGTCCTGGCGCTGCTGAAGGAAGCGCGCAACGCCTACCACGGCGAGGCCGGTGAGCACGGCAAAGGCAATGGCAAAGCCGATCGTCAGCCTGTTGGCGAGCGATGGGCTCAACCGGAAACGCGGTCGGGAATATGCTTGGCCCGCTATGGGGGACGAGGCTACAGGCACAACCGACGGGAACGCGGCGGCTCCCGAGGGGATCGACCGCGCTGGCATCGAAGGCTGGTTCGAGGCAAACGCCCCCGCCGCCGAGCTGCCGCTGTCCTTCGAGCGGATCTCCGGCGGTCACTCGAACCTGACCTACGGGGTGCGCGATGCCGCCGGGCAGCGCTGGGCGCTGCGCCGCCCGCCACTCGGCAAACGGCTCGGCTCGGCCCACGACATGGGCCGCGAGAACAAGGTGGTCTCGGCGCTGGCGTCGACCGCCGTACCGGTCCCACCGGTGGTCGGGCTCTGTGAGGACGAGAGCGTCAACGGCGCACCCTTCTACGTGATGGAGTTCATCGAGGGGCCGATCCTGCGTGGCCTGGCCGAGGCTGAGGTCTTTCCCGATGAGGCGGACCGCCGCGCGATCGGCGAGCGCGTCGTCGACACGCTGGTCGAGATCCACGCCGTCGACCCCGACGCGGTGGGCCTCGGCGAGCTGGGACGCAAGGAGGACTACGTCGCCCGTCAGCTGCACCGCTGGCAGGGCCAGTGGGAGAAGTCAAAAACGCGCGAGCTGCCGGCGGTTGACACGGTGCACGAGCGCCTCGCCGCGCGAATCCCCGAGCAGGGCCCGGCGACGATCGTCCACGGCGACTACCGGCTCGACAACATGATCCTCACCCCGCAGGGCGAGGTCGCCGCGGTCGTCGACTGGGAGCTCTGCACGCTCGGCGACCCGCTCGCCGACGTCGGCCTGCTGATGGTCTACTGGCCGGAGCCGGGCGAAGAGCTGGTCGCCCTCGGCCAGCCGGCCACCCTGGCCCCGGGCTTCCCCAACCGCGAGGACCTACGTGCTCGCTACGCCGAGCGCTCCGGCCGCGACCTCTCAGAGCTCGACTTCTTCGTCGCCCTCGGCTACTGGAAGCTGGCGATCATCCTCGAGGGCGTCTATGCCCGCTACGCCGCCGGTCAGTACGGCAAGGTCGACCCCGGCATCGAAGAGTTCGCTCGCCTGGTCGAGCGCCTCGCCGACGCGGCCGAGCAGGCCGAGCGCCGCAGCGGCTAGCCCGTCCAGTTCGCTTGACACCGTTCGGCCGAGCCTGCAAAGGTCGCTGCCCCGAGAAAGTGAGCAGGCATGCGCCTCTCAACCTCGACCCAAGGAGACTCTGTGACGCAGCTAAGCAAGCGGCTCACGTACGCGAACGTGATGTCGTCGATCGCCGTCTTCCTCGTCCTCGGTGGCGCCACCGCTTTCGCCGCGAAGAAGATCGGCAGCAACGAAATCAAGGGCAACTCGATTACGACCGGCAAGATCAAGAAGGAAGCTGTGAGCGCCGGCAAGATCAAGAAAAACGCGGTCACAACCGCCAAGATCCAAAGCAATGCGGTTAGAGGAGCAAAGGTCAAGAACGGCTCGCTCTCCGGAAGCGACCTCAACTTGGCTACTTTGGGCACGGTTCCAAGTGCGACTAACGCCACGAATGCGCAGCCGGTCGCATTTGCCCGGGTGAGCTCTGCTGGCGTTCTCAACGTCGCGGATTCAAAGAACGTTGGCAAAGTGATCTTGGAAGGGACAAGCCTTTATTGCTTTACAGGGTTGCCCTTTACCCCCAAGGGTGGCAGCGCAACTGTTGATTTCAGCGATTCTGGGCTCGCCTTCGCTCAGTTCGCCCTAGGAACTGGCACTGGCCAATGTCCCGCTGGAACGCAGGCGTTTGTGTTCACCGCGACAAGCGGGGGAGCGTCGGCAGCAGGGTTTTTCGTGTCCTTTTACGGTTAGGCAACCCCTTTGGCGTTTTGAGAGGCGGGCCGTACGGTCCGCCTCTTTCTGCCATGGACCAGGCAGGCGCCGTTTGAGTTGAGCGTCCGGATTCCTTGAATCCAGTCCCGTTGGCTGAAAGGGTCTCGCCAATCAAGCGCGAAGAACTCGCCCGTCTGCTCGGTTTGGCGGATGCGACCGAGCAGAGCCGAGCGCGGCGGCAGCTAGCCCGTCCAGTGCGCTTGACATTGCTCGGCCAAAACTGAAAAGGTCCGCCCTACCTAGAAAAACTAGGTAGGCGCGAGCCTCGTCCCCCCCAATAACCAAGGAGAGAATCTTGAAGCAGATTCGCAAGCGGCTCACGTACGCGAACGTGATGTCGTCGATCGCCGTCTTCTTCGTCCTCAGTGGCGCCACCGCCTTTGCCGCCACGAAGATCGGCAGCAACGAAATCCAGGGCAACTCGATCACCACCGGCAAGATCAAGAAGGAAGCGGTCAGCCGAGCCAAGATCAAGAAAGCCGCAGTTGACGCTTCAAAGCTCGCCGACGGCGCGGTGACGAACACCAAGATCGCCGACAACGCTGTGACGAGTAACAAGATTGCCGACGGTGCTGTGACCGGCAACAAGATTGCCGACGGTGCTGTGACCGGCAACAAGCTCGCGGCGGGAACCATCGGCCGCGGCAGCCTCGGTGCGGTTTCGAAACTGATTCCGCAGGGCTTCGCATACGCCGATTTCAATGGCGAGGTCGACCCCGCGTTCACCGAAAACATCCCCAACGCGACGAATCCGTCGTCAGGCATCTACTGCTTCGACCTGGCATTTGCTCCCAGGCATGCCCAGGCAACGGTGCAGGCAGATGGCGATTCCAATGACCTCGCGAGCGTTGACCTCGCCGGTATCGACGGTGCGGTCGGAGGCGGTTGTCCGGCAGGGACTGATCTCCTGGTTGAAATCGAGGACACCGGGTCGGCAACGTCAACCAGCGAAGAGTTTTTCGTCGTCGTCTGGTAATCGACTGAACTGACGTTTCGCAGCACATCACGTGCAGCATTCACGAGGGCCGGGTGTAAGCCCGGCCCTCGTCCTTTCATAGTCAACCCGGGGATCTGACATGAAGGCAAAGGCACAGTTGGATGGATATCTACGTCGAGCCGGCTGGCTTGCCGCGATTGTCTGCGCGCTTTCGTTCAGCGCTTGTGGAGACTCCGAGAGATCTACACCTACGCATACAGCCCCTGAGAGCACACGCCCCAGCTCAAGCAAGGAGTCCCATACGCGCGGGGAAGAAAGCGCTACACCTCCGTACGCGGAGAGCTCGAAGGAATCGCCGTCGGGCGGGCCGAGTAAGGGCGACCCCAGGCGCGCCGGCACCGCAGGAACCGAATCCCCCGATGCCCCCCGACCGTCGTCTCGCAAGCAGGGGCAGGATCATGGGGCCGCTCCTGCTGAGCCTCAGGAGGTGAGGGACGATCCGTCTCGCAGTCCGTCAGCGTCTGCGGATGGCGGATCGACCGACGACCCATCACGGATCGGAGAGGATGCAACCCCGCAGACAGACGCCGACCACGCAGCTCCATAAGGAGGAAGGAGATCCCGTGAAACAGATCCGCAAGCGGCTCACCTACGCCAACGTCGTATCGACCCTTGCCCTCTTCCTCGTCATCGGCGGGGCGACGGCGATCGCCGCGAAGGTGCCTAAGCACAGCGTTGGCCCGCGGCAGCTCAAGGCCAACGCGGTGACGACCCCGAAGATCAAAGCCAACGCGGTGACGACTCGCAAGATCAAGAAGAACGCGGTGACGACGATCAAGCTACGCGACAACGCGGTGAAAAACGCCAAGCTCGACGACGACGCGGTGACGGCGGCGAAGATCGCCAATGAAGCGGTCACCGGCGCCAAGATCAACGCGGCCAGCACTCCCTTCGGGCGCATCGTGCAGGAAGCGCGTGGCACCTCTACTGCGGCCCTGCCCAACGGGGCGTTCACGATCTATCCGTTGACTGACAGCGCCTACGCACAGCCCGCCGGTCGCGACGACACCTATATCGCCGGCCTCGAGGTCCTGATCCCGGAATCCTGCACGGCCCCCAGGGAGATAACCGTTCGCCTGCTCGTCGATCCGGTCGACCCCGCCTCGGGGGAGGAATTCGTTGCACAGCGTTCCATCGAGGACGGGGGCAGCGCTCCGCTCAGCCTGCAGATCAGCCTCGGGCCGGCCGCCAGCTTCCAGCCGAGCAAAGCCACTACCCATGAGCTCTACCTGGCTGCGAAAGCCGATTGTGGAGGTGGCGGTGGGGTCACCGCCACCTCGGGTGGCATCGACGTGATCGGCACCGAATAGCCGCTTGAATCGCACAGGGCCCGCACGCGGGCCCTGTGCTCAGATTGCCCGGCGGGGGTGCTTCGGGTCCAGTTCGCCTGCAGCCTCGGCTTCGGCACGCTTGGCCCAGCGGTTCAGCTCGCGACGGGCTAGGACCATCTTGTGGACCTCGTCGGGGCCGTCGGCGAGGCGCAGCATGCGGCTGAAGCGCCAGAGGGCGGCGAGGGGGGTGTCGTCGGTCATGCCCAGCGAGCCGTGGACTTGAATTGAGCGGTCGAGGACGTTCATGACGATATTGGCGGCGATGATCTTGATCGCCGAGATCGACTGACGGGCGGCGCGCTTGCCCTCGGTGTCCATCTTCCAGGCGGCGTAGAGGGTGAGCAGGCGGGCCTGGTCGATCTCCATCCGCGAGGCGGCGATCGCCTCCTGGACGAACTGCTTGTCGGCCAGCGGGCCGCCGAAGGCTTCGCGTTCGTTGGCGCGGCGGCACATCATCTCCAGGGCCCGCTCGGCGGTGCCGATCGCGCGCATGCAGTGGTGGATGCGGCCCGGGCCGAGACGGTCTTGGGCGACGACGAAGCCGCCGCCCTGGCTGCCGAGCAGGTTGGCGGCGGGGACGCGACATTCTTCGTAGCGGATCTCACAGTGGCCGGGGCCCTTGTCGTGGCCCATCACCGAGATCGGGCGGACCAGGTTGAAGCCGGGCGCGTCGGTCGGCACGCAGATCATCGAGGCGCGCGCGTAGGGGTTGGCCTCGGGGTCGGTGACGACCATCGCGATCGCCAGGTCGGCGCCGACGGCGCCGGAGGTGAACCACTTGTGCCCGTCGATCACCCACTCGTCGCCGTCGAGCACGGCGCGTGCCTGCAGCAGGGTCGGGTCGGAGCCTGAGACCTCGGGCTCGGTCATCGAGAAGCAGGAGCGGATCCGTCCCTCGAGCAGCGGCTCCAGCCAGCGCTCCTTCTGCTCGTCGCTGCCGTGCTCGGCGAGGATCTCCATGTTGCCGGTGTCCGGCGCCGCGCAGTTGAAGGCCATCGAGCCGGCGACCGGGCTGCGCCCCATCTCCTCGCAGAGCAGGCCGTACTCCCAGTTGGTCAGGCCCGGGCCGAAGCGCTCCTCAGGCATGAAGAGGTTCCAGAGGCCCTCGGACTTGGCGCGCTCGCGGATCTCGACGAGGATCTTCGGATACGGCACGCCGGGGGCGACCTCAGCGTCGAGGGCCTCCATGATCTCCCGCTCCTGCGGGTAGATCTCGGCGTCCATGAAGTCGAGGATGCGCTCGCGCAGCGTCTCGACCTGGGGACTGGGCGTGAAGTCCATCTACTGGGTCCTCTCCTCGGGGCTGGGTCGCCGGAACGGTACGCCAACGGTGCTGAGTTCGCCTTTACCGGCGCTATTGGCCTGAAAAAGACGAAGTCAGCGGTTCGTGTAGCGGGCGAAGAGCTCGCCCTCGTGCTCCAGCAGCCAGGACAGCTCCAGGCCGGTCGTTTCGGGCAGGGCGCCGCCCTCGATGATGCGGGGGGCGTCGCCGCCGACCAGCTTGGGTGCGATGGTCAGGAACAGCTCGTCGACCAGCCCTGCCGTCTGCAGGGCGCCGTGAAGGGTCGGGCCGCCCTCGCAGAGCAGCGCCCTGACGCCTTCCTCGCGCAGGGAGCGCAGCAGGGCCGCGAGGTCGACCCGGCCGTCGGGCCCGCTTTCGACGACGACCAGCCGTTTCTCGAGGCCGCTGTAGCGCTCGGCGCGCATCGTCCCGGCGCCGATCATCACCGCGTCGAAGCGGGTGCGCAGCCCGACCAGCATCGCGGTGTCGGTATCCGAGCCGATCGGCCCCGAGACGCCGCCGATCGTCGCCCGGCCATCCACCGTCGCGGCGAAGTTCATCGCCAAGAAGGGCCGCTCCCCGTGTGCCAGCTCCCAGGGGCTGTAGGAGTCGAGCTGCTCCTCGACCGTGGTCGGCCCCGGGTCGGGGAAAAGACGCTGCATGGCGTCTGAGCCTACTCAGGAGTAGTCGTGCCAGCCGGCGAACTCGCGGCCGGCGAACTTCTGCAGCTCGGCGACGTCTGTGGTGAAGCGGCCCCGCACGGTCTCGAAGAGGTCGTTGGGCAGCTTCGGCTTCGGCGCCGGCGGTTTCTCGGGGTCGTGGACGACCTTCTCGACGATCCAGCGCATCGACTCGGGCAGGCGGTCGAAGTTGCGGTCAAAGGAGCGGAAGCCCGGCAGCTTGATCAGCTTCTCCATGAACTGGTATTTGTCGCCCTGCTTGGCGCTCGACTTCTCCCACTCGCGGTCGAACTGCTCGGAGGTGAAGCTCTCGTCGACGCCGGCGAAGGCGAAGGCCTTGCGCATCGTCGCCTCGCGTTCTGACTGCAGCTCCTCCTGGGTGATGATCTCGATCTGCTCGCGCTCGAACAGCTCCAGGTAGGGCTGCAGCTGCATCCAGTACTTGGAGCGGTTCATGTAGGAGGAGTCGGGGTTGGAGAGGACCGGGACCAGCTCGCCGGTCTCATAGCCGGCGCCGCTCGCGTGGACCCAGTGGGAGAGGATGCGCTTGATCGGGTCGCGCACCATGTAGAGCAGGCGGGCGTCCGGACAGTGCTCCTTGATCCGCGCCGGGACTCCCTCGAAGCGGGGCAGGTTCGTGTAGTGCGGGGAGGACTCGCCGCGCACCTCGAAGCGGTCGTCGAAGCGGCTCGCGTACCAGTCGAGGCCGAGGTCCCAGTTGAGCTCGGCGGCGAAGAAGTTGAGCTCCTTCGGCTTCGACATCTGGATTTCCGGGTGCAGGCCGAGGTAGTGGTGGATGCTCGTCGTGCCGCACTTCAGCCCCCCGATGATGATCAGGTTGGGCAGCTCGGCGTGGCGCTTGCGACGGCGCCGGAAGCGACTCTTGCGGTCGGCCGTGTAGCGCTCACGGGCACGCCCGCACATCGCCTCGTCGGCGGGGTCGCGGGGGGCCTGAGCAGAGGCGATCTGCGTCTCGGTCTCTGACACGAGCGGGCTAGTCTAGCTGCGATGCCACTCGCCGATCTTGCATCCAACTTCAACCACTTTTTCGATGTCTCGGCGGAGTTCTTCCGCCACCTCTCGGAGATCGACTGGACCCAGTTCGGAATCGCCCTGCTCTGCCTGCTGGCGATGCAGCTCTGCCGCGCCTGGGCCTGGCGCAACGTGCTGCGTGCCGCCTACCCGGGCCAGAGCATTCCCTTCCTACCGCTGAGCGCCGCCTACCTGGCTGGCGCCGGGATCAACGCTGTCGTGCCTGCGCACGGCGGCGACGTCACCAAGGTCTTCCTCGTCAAGCGCCAGATTCCCGGCTCCTCCTACCCGGCGGTGACCTCCTCCTTCCTGGTCCAGACCGTCTTCGACACCAGCGTCGGCCTGCTGGTTCTCTTCTACGCGATCAGCCAGGGGCTGTTGCCGCCACTGCCGAAGATCCCCGATCTGCCCGCCTTCGAGATCTCCTTCTGGGCCGCAAATCCCAAAGCCCTCGCCTTCGCGACGATCGGGCTGCTGATCGCGATCGCGATCGGCATCTACTACCTCGCCCATCACGTGCGGCGCTTCTGGGATCGGGTCAAACAGGGCGTGGCGATCCTTCGCCAGCCGCGCCGCTACCTGCGTGAGGTGGCGGCTTGGCAGGGAATCGGCTGGCTCTTCCGCTTCGCCGCCTTCTGGTTCTTCCTCGAGGCCTTCGGGATCGGCGGCTCGGTCGGCAAGGTGATGCTGGTGATGAGCGTCCAGGCGATCGCCAACGTCATCCCCTTTACCCCGGGCGGCGCCGGCGCCCAGCAGGCGCTCCTGGTCGCCACCCTGACCGGGCCCACTCGCACCGCCGTCCTCTCCTTCTCGGTCGGCACCCAGATCGCGATGGCGGCCTGGTCGGTGGTCCTCGGCTTCATGGCAATCCTGCTCGTCTTCCGCACCACGGACTGGCGCGGCCTGATCAAGCAGGCCCAAGATGACGCCGCCTCAGACGCCGCCATGCTGCGTCCTCAGTCGCCCGAATAGCGCTGCTATTCGGGCTCCCTGTGTCCTTGCCTGACAACGTCTGAGGCGGCGTCATCGGAGAGCTCGATCAGTCCTGCCAGCGGGTCGCGGCCTTCCCACTCGCCCTCTGAGCGGTAGGGGCGGAAGCGGATGAAGGCGGATTCGTGGTGGAAGGGGCGCTCGCGGTCGGCCCGGACGGCAGCCATGTGGGTGCCGTCGTCGCGGTAGGAGTAGTCGCGCATCGCCGCCGCGCTGCGCCAGACCGAGAAGGTGGAGACGAGGCGCGGTGGCCGCGCCATGCCGATCGAGGCCAGCAGGCCGGGCGCCGCGGCGACCTCCACTTCGGCTGGGCGGGCGCTGCGCAGGAACGGTCGCAGGCGCTTCAGCCGTGGACGACCGAGCGTCAGCACAACCACCGGCTCGTCATCGGCGACCGGGAGCTGGCGGTCCGGCAGGCCGGGCATCGCCGGCCAGGCACCGGAGACGCGCAGCGGCTCGAGGCGAACCTGCCAGCCGGAGACCAGCAGGCTTGCCAGCGGGTGATCGCCGCGGAGGAACTCCTCGAGGGCCGGGTCGTCGTCCCAGCCGGCGATCAACCCCACGCGCCCGGGGTAGAGCGGCAGCCCGCTGCCGCCCTGCGCCGCGGTGATCGTCGTCTCCGCGTAGCGCAGGCCCGCAACGGAGTCAGGGCGCGGCTTGTGGCGCAAGGCCGTGGGCATATGGCGGAGGCCGACGTCGACGATGTGGACCGAGACGATCATGCTGACCTCCTTCCGCGACCAGAGCTAACCTAGTAGACACTAGGAAGTGTTCGGGAACCGTACTTAGGGGTGACTAGGTTGTCAAGCGTGGAGAGGCAGACGACGAGACCGAGGAAGCGCCTCAGCGCCGCCGAGCGGCGGAGGACGATCGAAGACGCCGCCACCGGGCTCTTCGCCGAGCGCGGTTACCAGGGCGCCTCGATCGACGAGATCGCCCGCCGCTCGGGAGTGACGCCGCCGGTCGTCTACGACCACTTTGCCTCCAAGCAGGATCTCTACCGGCGTTTGCTGGAGCGCCACTTCGCCGAGCTGCGCCAGGTCTGGCGCGAGCATTTCGTCGGCGAGGATCCGCCGGGGGAGAGGGTCGCCCGCTCCTTCGACGCCTGGTTCGCCTACATCGAGACGCATCCCTTCGCCGGCCGCATGCTCTTCCGCGACACCACCGGCGATCCCCAGATCGAGGCGATGCACCAGGAGGTCGCGGCGAACAGCCGGGCGGCGATCATGGCCCTCTTCGCCGGCGAGCCGGGGACCGAGGAGGTGATCGGCCCGGAGATCGAGGAGGGCCTGGAGATGGCCTGGGTCGTGATGCGCGGCGTCCTCCAGGGCCTGGCGATGTGGTGGTACGAGCACCCCGACGTCCCTCACGAGCGGGTCGTCGCCACCGCCATGAACGCGCTCTGGATCGGCTGGGAGCGAACCCAGGCCGGCGACGCCTGGAGCCGCTAGGAGGGTCTAGCGAAACCCCCGCTAACTCGACCAGCCCGGGTAGCGCGAGCCGATCTGCCACTGCCACAGGGGTCGTTCGCCGGTGGGGAACTCGTAGTGATTGCGGCCGGGCAGGGTCTCGAGCGGGACCAGGGCGGGGTCGTCCTGGAGGAGGACCGCAACGCCGCCGGCGGCGTCGACCTGCTCTTGACCGGCGCGGCGGACGATGCGCTCCCAGCCGAGAGTGGGCCGGTAGAGCCAGTAGGTCAGCTCGACCCAGCCGCTCGAGCCGCGGCGGTCGAGAAGCTGGGTGAAGGCGGTGGTGCGGCGGCCCGAGGCGGTCAGGTGGGGGCCGCCGGCGACGGCACAGCTCTCGCGACGGCAGCGGCGGAAGTCGACCGGGACGAGCGGCAGGCCTGAAGGGCCGAGCCTTGCCACCGGGGCCGGCGCCAGAGCACGGGCGAGGCGGGCGAGCGGCCAGCCGTAGGCCGGCACCAGTGGGTGGTGGCGACAGGAGTCGGGAAGCCTGGGAGCGCAGACGATCCGCTTTGAGATCGCGCCGGCCAGGCCACGGCCGGCGTCCACCTCGCCCCCCGCCGCCACGGCGGCGATGCCGGCGAGTAGCAACAGCGCGATCAGCGCCACCAGGCCCGCCTGCTCGACGCTCGCCGATCCCCGCTCGCCGTCCTTTGCACCGCGCATGGTCGCGACGCTAGGAGCTGGGAACGCACCTGTGATGCGCCGAACCACACGACTTAGTGCCGGCCGTGGGCTTCTGCTTTCATGTGCTCAATGGAGGGCAGCCCCTTCAACCTCTTCGGCGACCCCGACGAGTTCCGCGCCCGTATGGAGGAGCTCTCGGAGCAGATGCAGTCCTCCCAGCGCGTCGCCTGGGCCGACAACGCGATCAAGCTCGCGGTCGAGATGACCGTCGCCTCGATCGGCCGCCTCGACCTCTCCGGCAGCCCTGACGAGCAGGCGATGCAGGTGCGCGACGCGATCCGCGTCCTTTTCCCCGAGGCTGTGACCTTGGTGAGAGAGGCTCGCGAGGGTTTGTCGTAGGCCCTAGAGCAGCTCGAGGCGTAGCGAGACCGTGGCGCCGCGCCTCGTGGCTGCTGCCGCCAGCTCTATTGGGACGGCGGCGATCAGGGCGGGGATGGCTACTACGACGCTGATTAGGGCGTCGAGGCGTCGTTGCCAGGGTTTCTCGGCGGGGGCTGAGACGCCGCGGCCCAGGGCGGCGAGGGCGACGTTGCGGCCGAAGGTGAAGCCGTTGAGGACGGTCTGCCACATCGTCGCCACGCCGGCGCCGGGCGACCAGCGGGCGCTGGCGACGACCTGGTCGCGATTGGCGACGAGGCGGCGCACCGACTCGACCGTGAAGAGGAATTGGCTGTCGGGCTCCAGGCCGGCCCAGCCGGCGCCGCCGATCCAGGCGGCGAATCCCGCTCGGTTGGCGATTCGCAGCCTGGCCTCGCCGCCGAGCCGGTCGAGAGCGGCCAGCGCCTCGGCAACGCTTCCCGGCTCGCCGACGACGCCGAGGCCGCAGCTCTCGCAACGGCTCACCGGGCCGCGCAGGCCCGACCGCGGATCGATCCAGCCGAAGAGCGGCTCCCCGCAGGCGGGACAGGGCGGATTCTCGGGCCCGGCGCCCGCCTCGAGCGGCACCACTGGAGCGCGCGGCCGGCCGCTCGGGGTCGTTCGCTCGGCATTCATCGCCGGTAGCGTACGCGTAGTGCGACTCAACGAGATCATGACCGCCGCTGTCGTCACCGCTCTGCCCGATGCGAGCGCGATCTCCGTCGCTCAGCAGATGCGCGACCACAGGGTCGGCTCGGTTGTCATCGTCGACCCGGCCGGCTCCCCGGTGGCGATGGTCACCGACCGCGACCTGGCCCTGCGCGTCTTCGCGGCAGGGGTCGACGGCGGCTCGCCGGTCGGCGAGCATGCCTCGCGGCCGCTGGTCTGCGGCGAGCCGGCGATGCAGCTCGAGGAGGCGGCGGCGCTGATGGTCCAGCACCGGGTGCGTCGCCTCCCCGTCGTCGATGCGGATAGGCTCGCCGGCATCGTCACGCTCGACGACATCGCCGTGCGCACCGGCAACCTCGAGGTTGCGCAGAAGATGACCGCCGAGGTCATCGAGGGCGCCCTGCCCCAGTTCTACTTCCGCGAGCGCGGCTGAGCATGGACTCCGCTCGCGAGCAGATCGCCTGGGAGGAGCGCTGGTCGCTGCCGGCGGCGCTGGCGGCTCTCGCCGCGGTGGGGTTCGTGGTCGCCGCGATCGTCGTCGCCAGCCAGGCTGTTGGCGGCGGCAGCGGCGACTCCGCCCTGCTGCGCGACGTCGATCAGCACCGCACTGCCCAGATGATCTCCAGCATCCTGCAGGCGATCGGCGTCGGCTTGCTGGCGGCACCGCTCTATTACCTCTTCCGGGCCGCCAACGCGCGCAGCGACCGCATGCGCGGCCAGCTGGTCGGCGTGATCGTCGCGGCGCCGCTCTTCCTCGCCGTGCTGGCGATCCTCAGCGGCATCTCGACCCTGCAGGCCGCCTCCGACTTCGTCTCCAACGAAGTGCCGCGGTTGATCGCAAAAGGGATCCCCCTGGGCAGCGACCGCGCCAATGAAATAGCCAACGACACGATCGGCGACGCATCGCTGCGCCCCCTCGCCGCCGGCTTCGGCCTCGGCGGCCAGATCGGCTTCGTCGTCGCGATGTTCTACACCTGCCTCAACGCGATGCGCGTCGGCCTGCTGCCCCGCTTCTGGGGCTCCCTCGGCATGGCCCTCGGCGCCGTCTCCTTCATCTTCTTCCAGTTCGCCCTGCTCTGGTTCGTCTACCTGGGAGTCCTCCTCCTGCGCCCCGGCAGCAAACCTCCTGCGTGGTCGGCTGGAGAAGCAATTCCTTGGCCGACCCCGGCCGAAAAAGCCGCCGCAGACCTCGCGCCTGAAGCTGACGAGGACCTCTCCCCTGCCGCCGACGAGGCCCCTCCCGCCTCCGCCGCAGACCTACAAGCCCCGCCCGAGAAGGAACAATCTCAGTAGGTCGGAGCGTCTTGTACTTTTTTGCGGAGAGCCTTCTCGGAAGGCTCCAACCGCTCCTCAAAAAAGTTAAGCGAAGCCCCTACTGTGACTGCTCCGCTGCCGCCCGCTTTCTCTGCGTCCGGATCTCACTGAGGATGCGCTCCAGACGCGGCTCCTGTGAGGTGTCCACAAAGCTCATAGCTGCCGCAACCCCGGGGTGGATGGCGGCGATCCGCTCGTGCATTGCTTGAGCTACGGCACGGTAGGTGGGGTGGCCCTCGCGGCCTGAGCGCAGCTCGATCAAGTGCATTGCCTCGCGGGCGTTGAGATCGAGGGTGTAGCGGATCCGGTAGGCGAGGCTGAGGGCGTAGGGAGCTTGCTCCTGGAATCCCGCTGTCGTTAGCCGCTCGTACTCCGTGCTTGAGATCTCCAGGGCCCGCTCGAACTCGCCGCCGGCGCCCGCTTCCTGAACCTCCTCGGGGATCCCGGCGCCGAGGTCCGGGCCGAGGCGCTGCCACTGGACGGTCAGCATGCGGTGGCGCTGCAGGTCGCGGAAGGCGCCGTAGTCGGAGACGATCTCAAAGCGGTAGCGCAGCGCCTCGAAGCCGCGGCCGGGGCGGTGGCGGCGGTTGTTGCGCTCTCCCACCATCGCCGCAAGCAGCTCGGCGCGCTCGTTGCTGTCGAGCACGTCGAGGCGGGCGAGGATCTCGGTCTCCGGTGTCGCTGCCGCCTCGAACAGGCAGGAGGCGAGCAGGTCCTCTTCGGTCCCGTCGACGTGGGTCAGCTCGACCGCGGGGGCGGCCTCGCCGCTGTCGCGGCGGTCGAGGCCGAGGCGGGCGACCCAGCCCTCGGTCTGCTCGCGGCGGCGCTCCAGGTAAGAGATCCACTCGCCGCCGCGGTCGGGGCGCTCGACCCGGGAGACGAAGCTCGGCATCACCCGCTTCAGCTCCG
>Ga0164241_10003301_pt1 | contig 16430 bp, 13 predicted proteins | sample OricomyardsoilBY_FD_108780 | JGI IMG/M metagenome (GOLD analysis project Ga0164241, IMG submission 108780) | Backyard soil microbial communities from Emeryville, California, USA - Original compost - Back yard soil (BY) | ecosystem: Environmental > Terrestrial > Soil > Unclassified | place: USA... | reverse complement strand
GTGCTTCACCTGCAGCATGGTGATGTGCGCGGCGCGGGCGGCGGCAAGCGGCCCGGGAGAACGAGCGATCGTCCCGAGACGGAAGACGTGGCTCGCCTGGAACGGCATCGTCGGATGCAACACCTCTCCGAGCGGTTCGCGCACCAGATCACCCGTCATGTTCACGAGGCATCCCGCGAGAGCGCCGTTCGGCGCAGGACAGAACGCCTCGAACAGATCCGCGTCGATCACCGTCGGCTCGACCAGGGAAGGTGCGCGGTTGCCTCGGATCCGAGGCGGATCACCGACCTGGTACCGCAGCACGACGACGGGCATTGGCTCCCCGCTGGGTGGCTGCAGATGCGACAACCCGAACGCATCGCGCAGATCGTCCGCCCAAGCGTCGCCGGCGGCTGCTTCGTCCTCGGGCACGAGATCGGCGACGTCCTCCCAGAATCCGGCGAACGTGGGCTGCAACCGGAGACGGAGGTTGGCATCGTCCAGCAGGTCGCTCAGCTCGATGACGTCCGCCATGGCCGCTCGTGTCTCGGCCACCGTACGATCGCTGAGTCGAGCCAAGGTGCGCAGTGGCAGCATCCGCACGAGGAACAGCTCCTCGGCCGTACCTCGCAGGCGGGCGTCGATCGGGTCGACGGTGAACGTGTCGGGAGCGTCCTTCGGCGCGAGGACCGCTCCGATCCCACGGGCGGGAGCCTCGAGCTGAACGCACCTCGCGAGGTAGCGCGAGTGATGCCGCTCCAAGCTCGGATAGTCGGACACGACCATGCTTCCAGGTCCCTCGTACGCGGTGACCCTCCCGTTCGAGAGCCGGTGCTCCAGGAGGAAGTTCCGTGCGACGAAGCGCTTGTCGTCGAGCGACGCATCAACAGCCAGCTTCTCGAGAACGGCCCGGAACGCCGCGCTCCACGAAGACGAACCGGTCACCATCGGGGCAGACTAACGTGGTTCCGTGGTCCAGGCCTCCATGTGTTGCCGGGGAAGCTGCGGGATGACAGATCGTGGAGGGCGGCCTGGTCTGGACGGTGAGCGCGGGTCTCGGGCCGGGCTCAGGAGCCCGTGACCTCCGTGAAGTAGTGCCCCGCCTCCAGGTCCTCCAGGAGGCCCGCGTGCGCGGGCTCCCAGCCGAGGAGCGCACGGGTCCGCGCGCTGGACGTCGGGTTGTCCAGCGCCACGAAGCCGGCGAGGAAGGAGAACCGCTCGCCCGCGTCCTGCGGCGCGACGGAGTCGGCGGGCACGCCGAGCTGACGGCCGATGACCTCGGCGATCGCCCGGAACGGCACCCCCTCGTCGGCGACCGCGTGCAGGCGCGAGCCGGCGGGGGCGTGCTCCAGCGCGAGCCGGTAGGCGCGGGCGGCGTCGAGCGTGTGGACCGCGGGCCAGCGGTTGGCGCCGTCCCCCGGGTAGCCGGCGGCCCCGGCGTCGCGGGCCAGCCCGATGAGGATCGGGCCGAAGCCGTGGTGGTCCAGGTCGCTGTGCACCAGCGGCGGCAGGCGTACGACGGAGGCGCGCACCCCGCGGTCGGCGAGCGCGACGAGCGCGTTCTCCGCCGCGATCCGCCCGGGGCCATCGAGCACGTCCTCCTCGGTGCCGGGCCGCCCGGCGACGCCGCCGACCGCGAGCATCAGCGTGCCCGAGGTGCCCACGAACGGCTTGCCCGAGCCCTCCAGCGCCGTCCCGATCGCCTGGATGGCAGCGAGGTCCGCCGCCTGGGCGCCGGCCGCGTCCCCGGAGAACATGGCGTCGTGCTTGAAGGCCAGGTGGATGACGCCATCGGCCGCGGCGGCCGCCTCCCCCAGACCGGCGAGGTCGTCGAGGTCGCCGCGCCACGCCTCGGCGCCGGCCGCCGCGAGCACGGCCGCGGACTGGTCGGAGCGGGCGAGGCCGACGACCTGGTGGCCGGCGTCGAGGAGCTCGGGGACGAGGGCGGAGCCGATGTGACCGGACGCACCGGTGACGAGAACGCGCATGAGGAGACCTTCCTGGGTGGTGGTCCGGCCCGGCCGCGCCGGGAGGGACCGATTGATGTCACTTGGTGTTATCACCGTAGCACGGCGATGTCACGGGGTGTCATCGACTACGATCGACGCATGGCCCGATGGGAACCCGACGCGCGCGGCCGGCTGGAGCAGGCGGCGCTCGACCTGTACGACGAGCGCGGCTACGACGACACGACCGTGGCGGACATCGCCGAGCGCGCGGGGCTGACCAAGCGCACGTACTTCCGCTACTTCGCCGACAAGCGCGAGGTGCTGTTCGGCGGCTCCCAGCAGCTGGCGGAGCTGCTCGTCCGGGCGGTCCAGGCCGCTCCCCCGGCCGCCGCCCCCTTCGACGTCGTGGCGGCCGCGCTGGAGGCCACCGGCCCGATGTTCGAGGCCCGGCGCCCGCGCGCGATCCGGCGCCAGGGGATCATCGCCGCCAACCCGGAGCTGCAGGAGCGCGAGCTGATCAAGCTCGCGTCCCTGGCCCGGGCCATCGCCGGTGCGCTGCGCGACCGAGACGTCCCCCTCGCCGCCGCGACCCTCGCCGCCGAGACGGGCGTCACGGTGTTCAAGGTCGCGTTCGAGCGCTGGGTCGACCCCGCCAACGACGCGTCCTTCGCGCAGGTCACCCACGCGACGCTGGCCGACCTGCGGGCCGTCACCGCCGCCTGACGCGGACGCTCTCGCCGAGGCGTACATCACAACCGCTGGGCGAGCGCGATGTACGCCTCGGCGGCGATCGCGCAAGATCAGGACCTCACGTGAGTCTGGTTCGGATAGGTTCTGCGCGTGAACGCCCCACGCATCGATGACGCCGTCCCCGAGACCGTCGGCCCCGTCGTGAACCGCGTCGTCCAGCTCGTGAGCGGCCTGGCCCCGAGCGAACGCTCCGCGAAGCCCGACGGCATAGCCGCTCTGTTCGCGGTCGACCGTTCAGCGGTGGTGAGCGTGCTCGGCGAGGCCGGAGCGGGCAAGAGCACCGCGCTGCGGTTCACGTCGGCCGCACTCGCTCGCGACGAGGAATGCCTGGTCCTGCCGATCACGAGCCCGGAGCGCTTCGCTCAGGGCGACACGCTGTTCGGCTGGACGCTGGCTGTGCTGCAGCTCATGCTCTCCAGCGCGGAGCCGCATCTGCTGGGACGGGAGTTCGAGGTCGACGGCCGGCCCCGGACCGTGCGAGAGCATGTCGATCTCCTCCGCCGCCAGGAGGCGCTGTCACGGGTCAACCTCCACGAGACCAGCGCCTCCGGATCGGTGGGCCCCGATGCGCTGGCCACGAGCCTCGCTGCCGTCACGACGGCGGGGCTCGAGCTCATCCGGGGCTGGTGGGCGCTGCTCGATCAACTGACGACCGGTGAGTGCCGGTGGCGTCAGATCGTCGTCCCGGTCGACGATGCGGATCAGAACCCCGATGCGCTCGCCCACGTCATCCGAGACATGCGCTGGATGACCGCGCACCCAGCCGCGACGGTGCTGCTCGGCGCGAACGAAGCGGCACTCCTCGATCGGTTGACGGTCAATCAGCAGAGACCGGGCGCCGTCAACGCGCGAACGGTCCTGCTCAAGGCGTTGCCTCGCGACCTGCGCACCACGATGCCGTTGCTCTGGCCTGGACAGCGACTGGGATTCACACCGCTCCAGGAGAGCACCTCGCTCTCCCAGCTGCTGCAGCGCGTGAAGATGCCCGAGCCCCGCCCGGTGGGCATCGAGACGTTGGCGGACTACTTCACGGTCTCGATGGGGGGCACGAAGGTCCCGTCGGCCTACGCTGAGCTATTTCCCGCCAACGCCCGGCGGCTGCATCAGATGTGGAGCGCGCTCGATCGTCTCACGCGGCAGGACGAGATCAACACCGGTCTGGTGGTCAAGCACCTCCTCGACGAGGCACTCGACGAGGCGGAGGTGCGCGATCCCGAGGTTCCGACCGAGGTGCTGACGTTCGAGGAGTCCCTCAGCGGAGCCGTCAGCGTCCGCGCGGATTACACGCGCACGCAGGGAGGGGTCAACATCGGGCGGGGCTTCCGCGCCTATTCCAGATCGGAACCGCTGGACGTGAGCGTCGGGGTCCGGATGGTCCTCGAGTTCTACCTCGTCCCGGTGCGGGCGTCCGACCGGACGCCCGTAGACGCATTTCAGGGGCTGTGGCCGTCATTCAACTACGCCATGCACTTCCTCACGGAAATAGGGCTGCGAGGGTTCGGCCATGAACCGGCGATCGACTTCACCGGGCAGATCGGAACCCTCATGCTCCCCGGTGGCTCCCAGTGGCGTGGCACCGTCGAGCTGACCATCGCGGGGGAGCACGTTCGAGAGCCGTTCCTGCTGGTGCCCGACTGGAATCAGATGATCGACTTCCTCATCTACTCCACATCGTGGAACCAGATGGTCGCCGCGCTTGCAGACCTCAATGTCGCCGAGCGAAACGAAGCGCGCTCGCTGACGTTCATGACCTGGTTCCACATCATGCTCGTAGGCTCCGTCCAGCGAGATCGCGCCGTGCCGTCCGCGTTGTGCCCCGAGGATGGTGAGGGTTGGCTGAAGCTGATCGCCGAGGCCGACAGCGAGCAGGCGTGGCAGGACGCGACCGACCTCATTCGCTCCGTGTATCACTCAGACCCCAAGGAGGTTCGCGAGGCCGACGTGCGCCGGTGGACCGAGGTGCTGCTGGTCTATTCGGCGAACCCGATCTTCGCACCGCCGGAGCTGGCGGAGCGGGTTCTCGGCCTGCGGGAGAGCATCGTGCCCCCCGACCGTCGCGAGCGGGCCGACGCGCAGACCGCCGAGCGGCTGAGCTTCCTCATCCAACGGAACCTGAGTGCTCCCTGGGTACCACGGACGATCGAGTTGCTACGTCGCTTCGACGAGCGCTCGGCGACCGATCTGCTCGGCCTCCACGAGCTGACGATCGATTCGCAGAACGAGCAGGATCAGGCCATCGCGGACGTCCTGGAGAAACGCAACGTGCCGGAGGCGATCATCGGGCAGCTGACCCTCAACGGCATGAGCGACGGCATCGGGCAGACCCTGCGTTCTCTCGGCTTCGCCGAGCAGGCCGTCGCGCAGCTCGCCCAGCGCTTCCCACCCTCAGGCCGGGGGGACGACGATTCGAGGTTCGCCAGCGACCCCCGGGAGACGGATGACGGATAGGGCTCTCGACGCCCTGGATTGGCTCGACCTCGCCAGCTTCCAACTCACGCGCACGAACGGGTTCGGCGAAGAGGCTCCCGACCCGGCGGCGTTCGACCAGTGGCGCGACGGCGTAGCTCCAGCGTGGCGGCCCCGAAACCGGCCGGGGAGCGACGTCCGGTCACTGGCCGAAGAGGAGCTCGACGGTGAGCCATGGGTGCTCGGCAGTCTCCAGCGGGCGTCCGAGCTCGTGCTCGTGCGCACGCCGACCGAGACCTGGGCGCTTCCCGACAGCTGGGCTCGGGCGACGATGGTGCGCTGGCGACTGCCGATGGGAACGGTGCATGCCGCCGCCCTGGCCGGTGCCCCCGCGGGGGCACCCCACCCGTTGCGATCCTCCGGGGCGAACGCGGTAGCGGCCGACTCGCACGTCCACGTCGGAGCCATCCTGCCGTTCGACGTCCTCTTCGGCCTCATGATCGACCGGTTGTGCCGGGCGCCCGAGGATCTCTCACGGTTCCGGGAAGAGTTCCGCGACTCCGCGGACATGACGTTTGATCCTGCCCTGCCGCTGATCGTGGCAACGGTGCTCTCGGCGCTCATCGGGCGGCGCTGCCAGGCCCCGGCAGGCCCGAGCTTCGAGGAGATCGTGCGGGATGCCGCGACCGCGGAGAACACCGCGCTCCGAGTATGCCGAGGTGACACCTGGGGATATCTCAAGACGCGCACGGGCGAGGCTGCCGAGCCCCGCTACCAGTCCGTCACCGACCACTTCGCCCTGCTGAAGCCCTGGCGCAGCCTCCGCGAGGAGGCTGATCCGCTGTGGTCCGTCATCTCCGAAGAGGCAGACTGGACGAGGCGAGCGGCCGCCGATCCTGCCCTCGCCCGGGCCCTCGTGGAGATTCTCCGCTGCAAGGCCGTCCTCCACTGCGCGGTGACCCAGGGTGCCCGACTGGGCTTGCACGAGTTCCTCGCTCGATCCGAACGGCTCCGCCCGATGCGGAAGCTCGCCACGGGCAGCAAACGCGATGTCGTACGACTGGGCCTGGCGTTCGTGGGCGCCGATACCGGCACAGCGGCGATCGAGCTCCGAACCTCCGAGCAGAGCGACTCATCGCCCTCGGAACTGCCCCGCGAGCTGGCGCTCAGCCTGAATGCCCAGTTCGCCGGCTATGAGGACTTTGCGTCCGACACCGACATCGTCGCCTCGTGGCCGCTGTGCTTCATCCGATCGGAGCGGGGGAACCTGGACCTGGTCGAGGAGGTCACCTCCCCTGGCGCGAGCCTGTCGGCCCAGGGGAGCCGACCGACCCTGGACGTCAGCGGCGGGCGCACCGTCCGGTTCCAGATCGAGGACATCTGGAACATCGCCGCGGTGATGGTGCAACTGATGCGGCACGTGCCAGGCGCGCGTGGGGTCCTTCCCGGATTCGACGTGGCCGGAAACGAGCGTGCACTACCGAGCTGGCTCTTCGCCGCGCTCTTCGCGGTGATCGACGACCGGTTGCCGGATGGGTGGTCGCAGCCGTTGTCCACGTATCGCGTGCACGCGGGGGAGAGCGCCGCCTCTCCGTTAGAGGGGCTGCGACGGATCCACGAAGCCGTGGCTGCGGTGACGCCCGACGGGGTCCGGCCGCGCATCGGTCATGCTCTGGCGCTCGACGATCCCCCCTGGAGCTGGGACGAGCTCGTACAGCAACCCTGCGACGAGGCCCACGACGATCTCGTCTGGGCGTGGGGAATGCTGCGTGGTCGGGGACCAAGCGAGCTCCTCACCGAGATCGAGGCCGCGATCGAGCATTTCGGAGCCCGTCTCTATGCCGGGGCCGACGCGGGGACCGTCACCGCCGAGCACTACCACCAGGCGTATCAGCGCCGCTTCGAGCTCGAGCATCTGCAACGAATCGGATACCTCATCGAGGGGACGAGCGGCTGGCCGATGCTCGCCGTCGCCATCCAGTCGTCGGCGTGCCAGGACCAGGCGGACCACATCCTGCTCCACTACCTCACGGACACGAGCCTGCGCGCCCCCGTCTCTGGCCTGCTGATCGACCAGACGCGACTTCGCGACACGTACGAGGCGTTGCAGCCGTTGGTCATCCACCAGTTGCAGGAGCGTCGTTCGATCGTGGAGGCGTGCCCCACGTCGAACCTCGTGATCGGCGGCGTCGACGGCTACAAGAAGCACCCGATGCTCGGGATGCTCAACCGCGGGATCGACGTCACCCTGAGCACCGACGATCCCGGGCTCTTCGGGACGACGCTGTCCGAGGAGTACGCGCTCATGCGTCCTGGCCTCGAGGCGCTACCCGGGGACACCGACGCGTTGGTGACGCAGTTGCGGCAGCGCAGCATGGAGGTCATGGGCTCGTCGGGGACCAGGACGGACGTCGTTGCCGGCATCGCACAGTTGCGCGAGCACTGGCAGGCCGGACGTCTTCTCGATCCGCCGCTCCACGTCGCGGGGCCCCCGGACGAGCACGAGATCCCCCTATGAGCAGTTGACGCCACGCAGCGCTCTCGTGCGCAGGGCACGCCGTCGAGACGCCCCGCGAGCCGTCACCGCCGCCTGACGCGGGCGATGCCGATACGGTGACGGTCGTGCCGGCACGGACACAGCGATGGACCAGACCGATCGTGGTGGCCGCCGCGGCGTGCGCCGCGGGCCTCCTCGCCCCGGCGGGCGCGCAGGCGGTGCAGATCCCCGCCGAGGACCTCGTGACGTTCGCCGCGGGCACGGTGCACGGGTACGCGCTGGAGCTCCGCGCCGCGCGGGTGCTGGACTCGCCGTCCCTCACCGTCTCACTCACCAAGCGCACCGGCGCGGGCGCCCAGCGGCACGTCGTCGTCTTCGACGCGGCGCGCCACCGGCCCGCCTTCCGGCTCACGCGCACGCTGCGCTCGACGCGCCTGCGGGCCGACCTCGGCCCGTGGGGCAAGATCGACGTCATGGCCACCGGCCGCGGCACGGTGCGCACCCCGAAGGCCGGCCCGCTGCGCTCCGGCCTCGCCCGGGCGACCCTGTTCGACGAGCGGACGACCGAGACGTGCGGGCGCAGCCGGGCGCGCCAGCGCGCGGCGCGGGTCACCGGCACGGTGCGGCTGACCCTCGACGACACGTTCTTCCGCACCGTCTCCCGTCGCGGCGGCTACACGCACGGAACCCTGACGCGAGAGCCCCAGCGCAACTGCGAGGCCGCCCCGCCTCCGCGCGCGACGCGCCTCGTCCAGCAGAGCGGCCCGTGGGCGCTCCGGATCGAGCGGACCGACACCGTCCTGCAGGACGTCCAGCGGCAGGAGCTGCGCCGCACCCCCCGGGGCCCGGTGGGGCAGCGCGGCGACGTCACCATCACCGACGAGCTGCTGCTGACCGGCCTGCCGGCCTCCGCGCTCGCCAACGCCGCCGACGGCACGACCGCCACGGTGACCGGCGGCAGCTCGGAGCTGGCGGGAACGCTCGCCTACACGGCCATCCTCCCCGGCCCCCGGAGCGTCGGCTCGGTGCGGGGCGACCTCGCCGTCCGCTTCGACGGCGCACCGGCAGTCACGCCGTGGTCGACCCTCACGGGCAACGCCACCCTCACCGCCGGATGAGCCGGACGAAGCGCCCACCGGTCGCACGCCGGGACCGGCGGGCGAGCGGGCCGGCCCGGCTACGCTGCCGCCTCATGCCCTTCCGCCCGATGCTCGTCGCGCTGGTGCTCGTCTTCGCGACGCCGTCCGTCGCGTCGGCCGCCTCCTACTCCGTCCGGCCCGGCCCGGAGCGCGCCACCTCGACGTTCCGCGTCACCTACGAGGGATCCGGCAGGTGGCGCACGACGTTCCACGCGACGCCGCCCAACCCCGGCGGCAAGCCGGACACGAACGACGCCCGCGACTCGAGCACCCAGCGCTGGGACCTCACGTTCCGCCGGTCGCTCGTCATCCCCACCTGCGATCCCGACCCGGCCGCCTGCGCCGCCGTCACCGGCCCGGCCGGCGCCACGGGGCCGTCAGCGGTCGTCGGCCGCATCGACCACCGCCACAAGGACGGGCTGTACCGCGATCTGAACCGGAAGGTGCGCTGCACGGTGCGGACGAAGGCTCCGCGCGTGCGGCTGCCCAAGCCCACCGTCCAGGTGCGCTACGACGCCGCGACCGCGCGCTTCGCCATCGGGGCCACCGATCCCGTCGGGGGCGCGCTGGGCGCCACGCCGACCGTCTGCCCGGGCCAGGGCGACCCGATCGACCGCATCCTGGACAACTACTTCCAGCCGGGGTTCAGCTTCGCCGCCGACTGGGGGCCCGAGCGGTGGTTCACGCCCGCGCCCGTCTCGATCCCGGCTGCGACGTTCCTGCGCGCCGCGCGGATCGCCATCCCCCTGCACGACACCCGCGCGAACACCCCGCCGCGCGGCTGCGCGCGCGCGAACCCGCGCTACGAGCGCTGCACCACCCGCGGCGACTGGTCGGGCCGGCTCGTGCTGACCCGGACCGCCGGCTAGCGGGCTAGCGGCGGCGCGTCGTGGGCGTGACGCTGGTCGGCGTCCCGTTCGTCCCGTTGCCGTTGACGTTGTTGTTGCCGCTGGACACGACCTGGGCGCCGTTGCCGTAGAACAGGCCGAACTGGCTGTCGAGCACGTCGGTCGCGCTGAGGCGCACGAGCGCGCTCGCGCCGTTGGAGAACACGCCGGCGATCGAGTCGCTGATCGTGCTGCGCGTCACGTTGATCACCGCCTCCTGCGTGGTGCCCGAGGCGGCGACGCCGAAGTCGTTGTGGTGCATCTCCGTGTCGCTCACGGTCGCGCGGGCCGTGCCGACTCCGGCCGGCTGCACGACGACCGCGCTGCCCGTCGCCCCGGTGGAGGAGCGGTTGTCGTAGAGGATGCTGTGCGTCACCGCGAGCCGCGCGCCCGCGTTGGCCGGCTCGAAGTCGACGCCGGCGTAGGTGAACCCGAAGATCTGCACGTCGTCGACCGTGACCTTGCCGGCCTGCAGCACGCGGATGCCGTTCGTCGCGGTGGTCAGCCCGTTGATGTCCAGGCCGCTGATCGCCACCCGGTCGCTGGCCCCGGCGTTGACCGTGATCGCGCTGCCGGCGTTGACGATCACGCCCGCGATCGTCCCCCGACCCCGGAGCTTCATGGCGCGCGTGATGGTGATCGGCCCGTACGAGCCCGTGTCGATGACGTCGATCTCGCCGTTCGTCGCCGTGCGGTCGAACGCCGTGGCGAACGTCCGGCACGGGGCGGTCCGGCTGCAGGGCTGGGCGTCGTCGCCGTAGGACGCGACGAACGTCCGCGTCGACTGGGCCTCGGCCGCGGGGGCCAGGACGGCGGCCCCCAGCAGCACGGCGAGTCCGGCGACCACGAGGCGGGGGGTTGAGCGCATGCGGGGCAGCCTACTCGTCAGGCCACGGGCGGTCGTAGCGCCCACGAGCCCGGTTCGGGCGGGGGCCCAGCGGTCGATCTGTGCGTCACCGGCGGCGGAAGCCGCGGTCCGGCGCCGGGTCCAGCGGGCTCGCCGGCAGGCCGGGCGGCGGCGTCACGAGGTTGTAGTCCGACGGCGCGATGTCGTTGGGCGCATCGGGATGGAAGAGCGCCGCGAGCAGCTGCGCTTGGCCGCGGCCCACGCCGAGCTCGCCCATCCCGCCGTTGTACATGCGGATGCCGGCGGCCTCGCAGTGCACGTACAGCCGGCTGAGCTCCCGCAGGGTCCCGACCCGACAGGGCTTGACGTTGACGATCCGCGCCTCGATGGCGGTCTCGCCGAGCGACTCCACGCTGGTGATCGGCGCGTCGTAGGAGACGCGGTCGACGACCGGCGCGAGCAGCGCGAGCACCGCGGGGAAGTCATGGGGATCCTCGAAGACGGCCTCGGTGAACGTCGCCAGCGTGCGCTCGTACATCGCCAGCAGCGCCGCCTCGTCCTCGACCGGGAGGTCGTACTGGCCCTTGAAGTCGATCGTCGCGACGCCCTCGACGGCCGCGATGCGGTCCATGATCTCCTGGGTCCACGAAGGGGCCACGTCGAGCTTGAAGCCGACCGTCGGGTGCATCGCCCGCCGGCCGGCGACCTTGTCGACCTCCGGGGGATCGCCGAGCCCGAACGAGTTGACGAACGTCACCGGCGCCGGGGTGCGGCCCAGGACCTCGGGCAGGCTGGTGGCCGACTGCCGCAGCGCGAGGTCGAGCGCCGCGGACTCGAACGTCCAGCGCCGCCAGTTGCGCTCCAGCGCGTACTCGGGCGGCGTCGCCCACATGTCGATGGTGTCGAGGTGGGCGAGGAAGTCCGCGAGCGTCTCCCATTCCCCGGTGAGGGGGAAGTCGCTCGCGCGCAGCCCCTCCTGGGTCGCCGCCAGCCCGACCTGCTCGCCGATGCCCTCCTCGCCCCGGCCGCGCAGCCGCAGCTGCGTCGTCGAGACGTCCTCCTCCCCCACCGGGCCGCTCGGCACGAGCGTCTCGAACGAGGACGACGCGATCGCGATCGGCAGGTCCCTGACGGCGGTCCAGAGGTCGGTCATGCGCAGATCATCCCGCACGAGTGACAGCTCGCTCCCGCCATGCGGTACTCAGCTGTCACTCGTGGGGTGCTAGCTCGTGATCTCGTCCCCGACGTGCAGCGCGAGCACCGGGATCGTGCGATCGGTCTTCTCCTGGTACTCGCGGAAGGCGGGGACGTCGGCGGCCTGCTGCGCGAAGAGCCGGTCGCGCTCCTCGCCCTCCAGGTTCTCGGCGCGGGCCGTGCGCGTCGCGATCCGCCCGTCCTCGCCGAGCTCGACCGTGATCTCGGGGTGGGCGACGAGGTTGTGGAACCAGGCGGGGTGCTTGGGCGCCCCGGCCGCCGAGGCGAAGACGAGCAGGCGCTCGCCGTCACGGCGGTACACGACCGGCGTGACGTACGTCGCGCCGGACTTCGCGCCGATGGTGTGCATCAGGACGATCGACGCGCCCTCGAAGGGTCCGCCGACGACCCCCACGTTGGCGCGGAACTCGCTGATGATCTGGTCGTTGAAGCTCGGCTCGGGCACGACGGGATCCTCACGGTCGGGGGCGTCCTGAGCATACGTGGCCCGCGATCCCCTCAATCACCGCCGAATCCGTCCTGGATGTTCTCGTGACCGCAGCGGCACCGGATGTAGGCGTGCGCGTTGCCGCCGTCCTCGTAGGGCAGGTAGTGATCTCCATCGTCCAGGGAGCGCTGGCAGGCCGCGCAGGTGCGCCCGCTGCTCCGCAGGGACTTCACGTCGACCAGCTCGCCATCCTGCGTCTTGAACAGCGAGCCGCAGCTCACGCACCAGGAGGAGCCTTCGACGAGCCCATCGCCGTCGAGGGCTCCACCGCAGGTGGGGCACGACGGCGGCGCACCACCGCCGACGTTGCTGAGCAGCTTGTCGAAGAACCCCATCGTCGTTCACCCCTGGTCGTTGTCGGGGATCTTCGCGCACGAGGCGGGCGAGGCGGGCGAGTCCGCCGCCACGCGGGGTGAACGCTACGCTCGGACCATGCCCGCGCTCTTCGTCTCTGGTGACTTCCTGACCGGCTTCGAGCCGCCCGAGCTCGAGGACGACGCCAAGTTCTTCGCGGTCGCCTACAGCGAGAACGCCGTCGACGACATCGAGGTCGACGAGATCGGCTGGATCGAGGACCGCACCCGCATCACCGACGACATCGTCGTCGCCGCGCTGTGGGCGATCATGCTCACCGGGGTGTCAGACGACGGCAGCAACGCCCACCCGCTCGCTCGCGTCACCGCGTTCGCCGTCGATCCCATCGACGCCGACAGCGACGTCGAGGAGCCGCTGCCGGGCGAGCGCGTCGTCCTCTACGTGACGGGCGACGGCCACTTCGTCACCGTCGGCACCGAGGACTTCGCGGAGCTCCACGCCGACGTCGGGGCGTGGGACGAGGTCATCAAGACGTTCGACGGAGACCTCGACGAGGTCGCGCCGGACGAGGGCTGAGCGCGACCCCGACACAGCCTGTTGCCCCCCGGTAGCGTCCCCGCCATGGGGACAGGGGGATTCGCGGCGCTGGCCGTCACGTTCGGGCTGCTCGCGGCCGCACCGGGAGCGACCGCCACGGCCGGGCCCGCGGGGGACACGTGGGCGCCGCACGTCAGCGACGAGCTGACGGCGTCGATCGACGGCGGTCGCGGCGCGCCGAAGGCCACGCTCACGCTCACGCCCGCGCACGGGGGACCAGTGCTGCGCTCGCAGTACCCCGACGAGCCGTCCGTCGAAGCGCGCGAGCCGCTCATGCCCGGCGAGCGCCTCACGGCCGCGTGGACCCGCCTCGGGACGGGAACGAGGCTGGCGGTGTCTGTCGCCGACCCGCTCCGGCGTGCGCGCGACGTCTCCATCCCGCTGCGCTTCGCGGACCGACGCACCGCGGTGACCGTTGGGGTCGACGGCGCCCTGACCATCACGCGGGGCGACGAGACGGTGGTCAGCCCGGAGCCGCCGCTCGGGCCGGGAGACCCGGGCGGTCCGGCCGTCCCGTGGACCGCGCCGACGCCGCAGGCCGCGGTGCGCGCCGCACTGCGCCCGCTGCGCCTCGGCCACCCGCTGCGCGACCTCGCGCGCTACTGCGCAGCCTTCGAGCCCGTCAACGCCGCGGCGTGGGCCTCCGGAGAAGGCAGCGCTGATGCGTGGGCCGTGTCGCCGATCCCCTCCAGCTGTGCCCTCGGCCTGTACGCCCTCATGTACCGGAACGACAACTCGAGCCCCGGACCGACCACGGGGATGATCCTGTCGACCCGGCGCGTGTCGGACCGCGAGGCCGTCGTGACCGTGCGGCTGCGGCACCGCTACACCTCGACGACCGACGTGCTCCGCCGCACGGTCACGGTCCTCGTCGTGCGCGAGCGGACCGATCAGCCGTGGCGGATCGCCGACGAGGAGGCGCTCGCCGAGCCGTGGGATCCGAACGCGCCGGGCGACTTCCCGGGCCGCGACACGCTGCAGCGCCTGCGGCAGGTGCGGCGAACGCACCTGATCCTCATGCGGGAGAGTCGGGCCGCCGAGCAGGAGTGGCAGCAGGCCATCGCCGCCGCGACGGTGTCGATCGCGCCCACCGTCGAGGCGTGCCCCGCCGGCGCCGGCGGCACCAAGGACGACGCGATCGGGGACGTCCAGGTCTCCAACCGCGCGGCGGGCCGCGACCCGGCCCTCGTCACCGCCGACGTGCGATCGGCCCGCCTGGACTGGCGCGCCGCGGGCTCCTGCCTGACCGTGCGCTTCACCCGGCCGCCGGCCGCCCGCCTCCACCTCACGCTGACCACCCGTCCCGGCGCCGCGGTCGAGCTGTGGGTCGCCGACGGCCGGGCGGTCCTCGTCGACGGATTCGACGCAACCCCGCTGCGGGGCCTGTCGGCGTCGCTGACGGGCGACACGCTCGTGGTCCACCTGCCCCCGAAGGCGGTGCCCGCGCCGTCGCCGGCGACCCGCTGGGCGCTCAGCGTGCTGGGACCCCACCCGTACGCCTTGGCCGGGCTCGGGGACACGGTCGGCAAGCCGCTCCCCGACGCGCCCCTGCCGGGCCAGCGCCGATGAGGGGCCGGGCGACGTTCGCCGTCACCGCCGTCCTCGGGCTCCTGGCGACGGTGCCGGCGGCCGCGCACGGAGCCGGGCAGTCGACCTGGAACGGCCCGCGCCTGTGCCTGCCCGTCACGATGGAGGCCACGTCGGCCGTCCTCCTGTGCGGCCGGGCCGACGAGCTCAGCGGTGCGCGGCTGGTGCTGACCGGGGTCGACGGGATCCGGATGTGGGAGGGGGAGTCCCACGACGAGATGGCGTCGCTCGACGCGTACGACGGTCCCGACCCCATCCCGGACGTCCGCATCGCCACGGTCGGCGGGTCCGAGCCGTTGCTCCCCGGCGAGCGGCTCACGGCGCGGTGGGCGACCCTGCGCGGGGCCGCCCTGCTGCAGGTCGAGGTGACCGATCCGGTCCGCGGGTCACGCGTGATCACCGTGCCGCTCCGCGCCGGGGACGCGCAGGCCTCGGTGTCCGTCGCCGCGGACGGCGTCGTGACCGTCCGGGCCGGCACGCGCACGCGCGTCTACCCCGTGCCGTCGTTCGGCCCCGGCGACCCGGGCGGGCCCTCCGTGCGCTGGACCGCCCGAACGCCTCGCGCCGCGGTCGCGGACGTCCTCCCCCACCTGCGGTCGTACGACGGCGTCGCGTCCGCCACCATGTGCGCGGCGCTCGAGTCGGCGGTCCGGGAGAGCTACGCGGCCTGGACGGACGTGCTGGACGGTCCGCGGGCCGCGTCCGACGTGTGCGTCTCGCAGATGGCGTGGGCGTCGCAACAGCTGCTCGGGACGCGGGGCACGATCGGCGCCGTCCGGCGGATCAGTGCCACGCAGGCGACCGTCGACGTGCGACTGCGCCAGCGGCTGGACAGCTACGGCGGGCCGGAGCTCCTGACGGGGCGCTCCCGGGTGCTCGTCGTGCGGGAGCGCGACGGGCGGTGGCGCATCGCCACCCCGGACGCGCTCTACTGGAGCCCGCGGCAGCCGCCGAGCGTGTCGTACCTGCGGAAGGTGCGGGCGTCCCTGCGCAAGGACGCGGCGGCCCGCCACGCGTTCGGCGTGCGCTCGCACCGGGCCATCGCTCGCGCGGTGGTCCGGATCGGCGCCGGCGACCCCACGTGCGACGGCCCTCTCCGCAGCGTCGAGGACCCCGCCCACGATGCGGTGTTCGGGGACCTCGTCACCCGTGACCCGAGCGACCACGGCGCCGACCTGGTCCGCGTCGAGCAGGGCACGATCGCCGGCCGGCTCTGCTTCACCCTCACCGCCGCGGCCCCCCAGGCCGACCCGCTCGAGATCGGGCTCGATCTCCGCCAAGGGGCCCGAAGCGGCCTCGTCGACGTGCGCACCGGCCGCGGCCGGGCGCTCGTGTCGAAGCGCAGCGGCAGCAGCGCGCCCGTGCCCGGGGCGACGATCGACCGCCGGGGGGCGCGGCTGCGCATCGTGCTGCCGGCGGGCATCGGCCCCGCGCCGACGACGCTCACCGACTGGATCGTCCGCACCGGAGGGCTGCACCCGGACGCCATCTTGCTTCAGGACTCTGCCGGCACGGTGGTCCGACCGGCTCCCGTCGAGGACACGACCGTCCCGGACGCGGGCGTCCCCATGATCGTTCCCGCCGGGTGAGGCCCGCCGCCGGCCGCCCCGTCGACTCGTGACGCTCTCAGCAATTTCCAAGGCGCAGGCGCGATGATGGCTCCAGGTCCAGTCGTCCGCGTTCCCTCAAGACCCAGAGACCATCATGCGTCGCCCGCTCGCCATCGCCCTGCCGATCGCCGCCTGCGCCCTGCTCGCCGCCGGCTGCGGATCGTC
>Ga0164241_10003300_pt1 | contig 16432 bp, 12 predicted proteins | sample OricomyardsoilBY_FD_108780 | JGI IMG/M metagenome (GOLD analysis project Ga0164241, IMG submission 108780) | Backyard soil microbial communities from Emeryville, California, USA - Original compost - Back yard soil (BY) | ecosystem: Environmental > Terrestrial > Soil > Unclassified | place: USA... | reverse complement strand
CGCGGTCGTGGCTTTCAGGGCGTCGTGCGCAAGTACAAGTTTGCCGGCGCCGTCCAGACGCACGGTACGCACGAGTATCGCCGCCACGGTGGCTCGATCGGTACGAACATGACGCCTGGTCGCACCAAGCTCGGCGTGCGGATGCCCGGGCAGATGGGCAACTACCGCGTGAGCGTGCTCAGCCAGCGCGTCGCCAAGGTGATTCCGGAGCAGCACTTGGTGCTGGTGTACGGCGGCGTGCCGGGCTCCAAGAACGGCATCGTCGAGCTGCGCGGCGCGGTCAAGCTCAAGGGCGGGATCGTCGTGGCCGTTCCGCAGAAGACCTCGAAGACGGCCAAGAAGTAAGCCTCGCATCGGAGCCGCTCTGCTGGCCCCGCGTCGGGGCCGCGCTGGCGGCTCCTTGGTTTCTCGTTCCCTGCGTGGGGCAGCTGTCCCACGGGGGTCAGTGCGCGCCCCCTGCTGCATGCCCGTATGGCCTTTGAGAGCTTGCAGGGGGACTGGGTTGGCGCTCGGACGCTGTATCGAGATCAGCGCTATCTGATCGTCGATAAACCAGCGGGCATCCGCTGTGGACCTCGCGACAGCGAGATCGTCGCGTCCCAGGACGCAGACGAGCGCCCTGTGCCGAGGGCAGAGAGCGCTGACGGCGGGGCCGAGTCCGTGCCCCTCGTGCCCGTGCCGGAGCGTGCCTCGGGCGTCACCCTGCTCGGGCTGGGGGACACGGCGGCGCCGGGCCAGAGCGATGGCTGGCCGTCCCCCGTGCTCGAGCTCGGCATGGTCGTCGGTATCGACGATTGTCGTTTGCCAGCCGAGGGAGAGCTGACGACCCGCGAGGGCTCGCTGCCCGTGTCCTTGCGCTATCGGGTGACCCGGCGGCATGCAGGCCGTGCGCTCGTGCTGGTGAGCGGTCGTGCGCGACCCGAGCTCGTGGCGCGCGCGTTCGCTGCCGAGCGGCAGCCACTGGTGGGCGATAGCGAGGCAGGTGGTTCGCCCGCGACCCGCCTATTTTTGCATGTTCAGCGCGTGCAGCTGGGCTCGCGCGAGGTCACGGCGGCGCTGCCCATCGAGTTTGAGAGCTGGCTCAGCGGCGCCGCGGAGCGCGCTCCGGGCCGCCTCGCCGAAGCCCTGCTCGAGGCGGCTCCAGCGCGCTCGCAGCTCTGGCCGCGGTACCAGGCGTATCGCATGCTCGGCGAAGAGGCGGGTGAGATCGCCGGGCTCACGGTCGAGCGGTATGCAGACCATGCCGTGCTCTCGTTGTCGAGCGAGACGGCCTGGAACGAACGCGAGCGACTCGCCGATTGTCTGATGGATCACGGGGCTCGCGGCGTGTACGTCAAGCGCCGGGTGAGGGCCGATCTGCGCGGTCAGGATCCGCTCCAGCTCGCGCCCCCCGCACCGCTCCGCGGTAGCCCCGCGCCGGACTCGTTCGCCGTGCGCCTGGGATCACTCCAATTCTGGGTCAGCCTGGGGGATGGTCTGTCCACGGGTCTGTTCCTGGATCAGCGGATCAACTGGGACCGTGTGCGCCAGGGCGCCGGCGGGCTGAAGCTACTGAATCTATTCAGCTACACCGGGGCGTTCAGCGTGGCCGCGGCGGCGGGTGGCGCTGCCAGTACCGTCAGCGTCGATCTCGCGGGGCGCGCGCTTGGTCGGGCGCGCCAGAACCTGGAGCTCAACGGTTTGTCGGGGCCCCAACAGCACCTGCTGCGCAGCGACGTGCTCGCCTGGCTCGACCGCGCTCGGCGTACGGGGCGGCGCTTCGACTGGATCGTGCTGGACCCGCCCAGCTTCGGTACCCGGGCAAAGGGCGTGCTGCGCGCCGACCGTGACTACGGCAGCCTGGTCAGCAACGCCCTGGCTCTGCTCGAGCCCGGGGGGCGGCTCTTGTGTGTGTCGCATCAGCTTGGGCTGAGCGCCGCGGAGCTGAGCGCCCTGGTGCTCGGAGCCTGCCGCGCCGGCGGCCATGTTGCCCGTGTGGAGCCGTGGGTGGGCGGCTTTGATGCGCCGAGCGTGCCGGGTGTCAGCGCCACCAAGAGCGTGCTAGCGAGGCTTTCATGACTCGCAAGCCGCGCAACTACGCGGAGCCCGATCGCTTCACGCGCGCCGCCAAGGCCCAGGGCTACCCAGCGCGCAGCGTCTTCAAGCTCGAGGAGATCCAGCGGCGCTTTCGCATTTTCAGGCCCGGGCAGCGGGTGCTCGACCTGGGCGCGGCGCCGGGCTCTTGGACCCTGTACGCGAGCCAGCAAGTGGGGCCGGCGGGGCGAGTGCTGGCCGTCGACCTGTCCGCGATCGCGGAGAGCTTGCCTCCCAACGTCGTGGCTCGTCAGTGCGACGTGATGCTGGCGGGTCGCGCCGAGCTCGGGGATCTGGGCCCGTACCAGGTCGTGCTGAGCGACATGGCGCCGCGCACCAGCGGCGCGCGCGTGCGCGATCAGGCGCTCAGCTACGAGCTTTGCCAGCGTGCCGTCGCACTCGCCGATGAGCTGGCCGCCGTAGACTCGCACGTGGTCCTCAAACTGTTCATGAGCGCCGATTTCAAGCCGCTGGAGCGCGCGCTGCTCGAGCGCTACGCCGAGTGCAAGAACGTTCGTCCAGAGGCCACCCGCAGCCACAGCATGGAAGTTTTCCTGGTGGGTCTGCGGCGCCGCACGGCGGGCGCGAGCAGTACTTTGGGGAAGACTCCCGGCTGAGCTCTGCTGCGATGAGCTCACGGACACGTCCCCGGGCCTCGCTGCTCGCGGACTTCGCGGTGAAACACCGGGTGGTACACTGGCGAGACCGCTGTAGGTCCAGGTGCGCCAGTCTTGGTCGCTGCCTCCGGAGCAGGTGCTGGCGCGACGCGGCGCGTGCAGGGCTGGCTCATCCTCCTCGCCTGCGGGCCCGGCGCAGCACAATCCGCGCAATTGGCAGCAACCCGGGCGCCGCTCGCCGGCTCGAGCGCTGCAAGGTTGCTGCCGCAGGCGAATCCTTCACGCTCGCCGCGCTGACGCTTGCCGTTGATGCGCCGCGCGCCGAAGGATTGTCTCTTTGCCGCTGCGTGCGAGCAGATCTGACAAGACTTGCGCGCGCGACGAGGTGAGGCAAGCGGCGCGGCGCAGCATTCATCGGCGCGATGCTGTCGCGAACGCTGACGCGATGCGCTCGACTACACTGGAGCAGCTCGACGCAGACTTAGAGAGCTCGAAGAGAACTCTCTTTGCTCCGTAGAATACTCGGTAGGAGTGTGGGCGTACCCTTGCCGGACACGGATCGCGCTGTTACGGTTAGCCTGTTCATCCTAGCTTCACGCGAACTGCGGCTGACGGAAGGGAGGAACCATGAACGCGAACTCCGTAGTGCCCCCGGTGGTATCTAGCGTGGCGATACATTCTCTCGAGCGCTGCCCTGTAAACGGCGGCAGTGGAAACAGCGGCCGTGGAAACGGCGGCGCTGCAAGCGGGCGTGCCTTGCGCAGCGCCTTGGTGCCCGCTCTGCTCGGCGGTCTGTGGCTCGCTGGCTGCGGCACCAATGGCAACTTGTTTGATGACGTTGCGCCGCCGCCGGTGGCTGGTTCTAGCGAGGTGGACGGCAGCGGCGGGACAGAGCCGGACCCCGCAGGGTCGTCCGAAGTGCCGACCACCGTGCAACCCGGAGGCGAAATACTCCCTTCGACGAGTGAATCTGCGTCGTCCCCGGAGCTGCCGCTCACGCCTGGGGCAATGCCGGACCCGCAAGATGAGCCCACCACTGAGCCCCCGAGTGAGCCCAGCGAGGTGCCGCCCCCGCCGCCACACATCGTCTCGGTGTCTCCGGCGGATGGCGCGAACGGGGTCGCGAATGACGTGGAGATCGTGATCACGTTCAGCGAGCCCATGGACCAAGCGGCCACCGAAGCGGCGTACCAGTCGGAGGGCATCCCTTCGAGCCAAGTGAGCTTCGCGTGGAACGACGCGGGCACCGAGCTGACGATCACACCCGACGCTCCGCTCGCATACCCGACCGGGGCGAGCCCGGACCAAGTGCCGGTCCGGCGCATCAACTTCTTCGTGTCCGCTTCCGCGCAAGCTCTGGACGGGGTCGAGCTCGCCTCGCCGGAGGAGTTTTCGTTCTCGCTGCTCCGGCAGATCGATACGACGCTTCCGGCGCAGCAGAACCGCGATCTCACGGGCAGCTGGCGCAGCAACGACACCTATGGCCAGGGCGTGTGCGCGCGCAACCAACAGACCATCTGCGTGGGAGACACGGGTACCGGTGGCGAGCAATACAAAGGCTTCATCAGCTTCGATCTTGGCCTGTTGCCGACCAGCATGGCGCGCTTGTCCAGCGCTCGTCTGAACCTGCAGATCACACAGCGTCCGGGCAATCCCTTCAATGGGCTCGGAGCGCTGGCGCTCGATCACGCGAGCTTTGACGCGATCGGGCCGGACGCCTTCGATGCGGATCCGCTCTCCGAAATCGGTAACATCGCCAACGCCGGTAACACCGGTACGGTGCTGCGCGTCGATGTGCGCGATGCGGTCGAGGCCGACCTCGGGGAGCGTTCGTTGAGCCAGTTCCGCCTGCAGTTCGAGCAGGTGACGGACGATGACGGCAACGCCGACACGCTGATTTCCACCTGGGATACCCAGAGCATCGACGTCAGCTACCTGATCCCTTGATTCCCTGATGCCCCGGGCCTCCTCGGGAGGCCTCTCCTCCGGAGGCCCCTACCTCCGGAAGCTCAGCGACCCGCAGACCTGAGGGAGGGCAGCAATGGCCGCTCCCCTCCGCCGACGTCCTCGGGGTAGCCGGGCTCGTCGACAGCCTCGCGCCAGCAAGACCGAGCGCGCTTCGGCAAAACTCAGTAGGGGGCTTCGCCGATGTAGTTGCCGGGCGGGTCGTAGTTACAGACCCAGATTTCGTAGTTGAAGGCCCCCGCTTGGCACGTCGAGTACCCGCAGCCGACCTGCCGCGTGTCGCGCCAGATGACCTGGGTGTAGTGCCCGCAGCCGGTGCTGTGGAGCGCGTCGGTGCAGGCTTGATCGCAGGTCTCGGTACCCCGAATCGTGCCGTAGTCCCAGCACGCCTTCTCCGACACCCAGTTTTCGACGGCTTCTTCGGGCGGATAAAAGCCAGAGGCCGCGGTGGTCCCCTGCGTGGCCAGGTTCTCGCCGTAGCGCTGCTGGTCGCGGTGCATCAGGGTGCCACATTGGGTGGCGAGCTCGTCGGCCCACTGTTGGGAGAACTCGGCGATCTCTTCCGACCAGGTCAGGTCGGGTAGCGGCGGATCTTGCATCTCCTGCTGGCGCGCCAGGTTGTGCGCCGCGGTCATGCCGACGAAGACGCCGGTCTCGCCGCCCTCTGCGGGGAGAGCGCCGCCGGCGCCGCCGCCCGTACCCTGACCCGAGCCACCGGTCGAGCTCGAACCACCGGCGACGCTACTGCCGCCGCTCCCTTCACTGGCTCCGCCAGTCCCACCTGAGCTCGACCCTGCCTGGCTCATGCCGCCGCCCGAGCCAGCATTGGAGATGGTGCCTTGGCCCACGTTGCCGCCGCCGATCGACGAGTCGGCATCGAGGGGATCGTCCTCCCCGCACGCGACGGCGAGCAGCACGGGCAGCCAGCACGCGACACGCAGCCAGGGCGAAGCAGACCGCAGCGAACCAGAGCGCGCGGGGCGAGGGCAAGCAGGGGAAGAAGCAAGGAGAGAGGCGGAAACGCCGAGAGCCATGCTTGATGGATAGCGCGAAAATCGACTCGCTGACACCGAGCAGCAACACTTCGTGTGCAGCCTCGTGCTTCCGCCCCGGCCGTTAGGCGGGGGGCAAGACGCGGCGACTGGGCGCAGGTGACCCAACAGGGGCCAGCGGGGATTTCTGCACTCCCGGTGCACCGCCCGGGGCGGGCGCGGGTGGAGAGACTGACGCTGCCGGCCGAAGCTGGTCTCTACGCCCGTCCCTTCGCAGACGCCGGGGACCCCATCGAGGGTCCGCCGCCGCTGGCCGGTGGCAGTGCAGCGGGCGCGGCGTCGCTCGTCGAGGTCGACGTGGCCAAGCGCGCCGTGGCCAAGCGCGCGGTGCACACACGGCGCACCAGCTCGCCCGAGACCACGACGCGCCTGGATGTTTCCCGCTCTCTTCCGAGGTGGACCCTGCTCCTTCGTGCCTTTCGGTCCTTTCCGCGACACTGGCGAGGCATGTTAGGCTGCCGCGGTGACGCCCCGAAGGCTGCTGGCCCTGCTCGCTCTCTGCTTTGCCGGCTTTGCGCCGCTCTCCGCTGGTGCCGAGCCGCGTACCATCAAGCTCCTGCTCTCCAGCGAGCCCCCGCAGATGAACTCGGCGAGGGCCACCGATCAGATCAGCATCATGTTGCTCGGCCACCTGATGGAGGGCCTGACGCGCTACGGACAGAACGGGGAGCTGATCCCGGGGATTGCGGAGAGCTGGAAGATGGACGACCAGCGAGCGACCTTCCAGCTCCGCCGTGGCGCGGTCTGGGCGGACGGCAAGCCCGTTCGGGCTCAGGACTTCGTGTTCGCCTGGCGTACCGCTGTCGATCCGAAGACGGCATCGGAGTACGCCTTCATCCTGTACCCGCTGCAGAACGCCGAGGCCATCAACGCGGGTAAGCTGCCGACGAGCGCGCTCGGCGTCTCCGCACGAGACGATCTCACGCTGGATATCGCGTTCGAAAAGCCGTGTGGGTACTTTCTCGGTCTGACCGCTTTCCCGACGTACCTGCCGCTGCGCGAGGACTTTTACACGCAAAAAACCGGGCGTTACGGTGCGGACGCCAGCGATCTCTTGACGAATGGTCCGTTCAAGCTGACCAGTTGGGTGCACGGAGCGTCGCTGATCCTGGAGAAGAACCCGCTGTATTGGGACGCCGAGCGTCTGCACGTCGACCGCATCGAGATCCCCTACATCACCAGCGATCCGAACACCGCGTACAACCTGTTTCTGGACAAGAAGGTCGACACGCTCGGCATCAGCAAGGAAAATCTAGATCGCGCCCAGGCAGACCGGCTCAAGATGAAGGCGTTTGCCGACGGTTCCGTCTGGTACATGGATTTTAACCACCGCGAGGGGAGGGTCACGAAGAACTACCATCTGCGCAAAGCCTTGCAGCTGGTCTTCGACGCGAAGGAGTATGTCTCTCGCGTGGTCGGCATCCCGGGGACCAAGGTCGGGGTCTCGCTGATCCCGTCCTGGGTGCCTGGCGTGAGCGGGCGCTTTCGCGTGGAGTTTCCCCTCACGCCAACGAAACCCGACATCGAAGAGGCCAAGCGCCAGCTCGAGCTGGCCCGCCAGGAGCTCGGTGGCACGATCCCTCCGCTGGTCTGGCTCACTGACGATGGGCCGGCCGCGGGCCGCCAAGCGGAGTACTTCCAGTATCTGTTTCGCACCCGCCTGGGCGTCGACCTGCGGATCGACCGGCAGATTTTCAAGCAACGGTTGGCCAAGATGACGGCGGGGGAATTCGATATCGTGTCCGCGGGCTGGGGCCCCGACTTCGCGGACCCGATGACGTACGCCGAGCTCTTCACGACCTGGAACGACAACAACCGCGGCAAGTACAACAGCGCCGAATACGACGCGCTGATCCGCAAAGCTCAATCCACCGCCGATCCGCAGACTCGAATGAGTGCGATGGCGGCCGCGGAGAAGGTGCTGCTCGACGACGTGGGCATTGTCCCCATGAACGAACGCGTGCTGATCTATGCGCATCAGCCGCGCGTCTCCGGCATCGTCCGACACGTGGTGGGCCCCGATCCGGATTACACCTGGATCACTCTCTCGGATTAGCTTACCGCTGGGATTGGTGCTCGGATGCTACGTTACACGCTCAAACGCCTGGGGGCTGGCCTCCTCACCGTCTATTTCATCGCCACCGCAACGTTTCTCGCCATGCACTTCGTTCCGGGCGATCCGATCGCCGGCAACAAGGCCATGCGCCCGGAGATTCGCCAGAACCTCGAGCGCATGTACGGGCTCGACAAGCCCGTCAGCGTTCAATACGTGGTCTTCCTCGGCAACATGCTCAAGGGCGACTTTGGCATCTCGTTTACGCAGCCGAACCGCCTGGTCAACGACATCATCAAGGATCACTTCCCCGTTTCCGCGCTGCTCGGTGTGCTCGCACTGGCGGTCGCCAGCGTGGGAGGTGTCTTGTTCGGATCGCTGACGGCGGTCGTGCGGGGTAAGCTGGCCGATCGCACGGTGATGTTCTTCGTCATCTTGGCCGTCTCGGTGCCGAGTTTCGTGTTCGCAGCCCTGGCGCAACAGCTCGCCATCCGTGCCAACGCGAGCGCCGGGACGACGCTCTTGCCAGTCGCTGGCTGGGGGAGCTTGCGCCACATGCTGATGCCCACTCTGGTGCTTGGGCTGGGTACGATGGCGTTTCTCACGCGGCTGATGCGCTCGTCGATGTTGGAGATCGTCAACCAGGACTACATCCGGACCGCCAAGGCCAAGGGCTTGCCTACCCACCGCGTCTTCTTTTCGCATCAGCTCCGCAACGCCATTCTGCCGGTCATCACTGTGCTCGGGCCGTCCATCGCGGCCATCACCACCGGCGGCTTTGTCGTGGAGACCGTGTTTTCCATCCCGGGGTTGGGGCGCTACTTCGTGCAGGCCGTGCAGCAGCTCGACTACACAGTGATCATGGGGCTCACGGTTTTCTACGGTGCATTTTTGGTGTTCATGGTGATCCTGGTCGACATCATTTACGGCTTCATCGATCCCCGCATCAGCCTGACCAAGGCGGCGTCGTGAACGTACTGACCCGGAGCGACTTCGAGCCCGTACCGCGAGAGGGTCTGGAGCGTGGTCCGTCTCGCCCGTCGCTGTCCTACTGGCAGGACGCTTGGATCCGGCTGCGCAAGAACAAGCAGGCGCTGGTGTCGCTGGGTATCGTCATCGCGCTCGTGCTGTTCACGTTGCTCGGGCCATTTTTGTGGCGCGAGGACCCGAGCGCACCGTCGCTGAGCCGCATCTCGCGGGGCCCCAGCCTGGTCAGCGACGTACCGGTGCTCCCCGAGCTCGCTCCATTCCAGGAGGAGATACTGCCTGACGTGCCGCCTCTGCCGAGCGCCGACGGCGCGTCATTGGGGGCTCCGTCCAAGCTCGAATGGCTCGAGCCACCGACCGTGCAAGCGGTGCGCATGCGCTGGGATGCGGTGCCGGGCGCAGCGGGGTACTTGATCTATCGCAGTCAGGATCCTCCGACGGGCGGATACTTCGGCTTGCCTGTAGGCACCATCGAAGCCGGGAACATCGTCAGCTTCGAGGACAGCTTCAACCTCGAAGATCGGAAGTATTACTATAGCGTCGTCGCCCGCAACGTCTCCGACTCGAGGCAGTCCATCACGCGCGAGGTCGAGCTCTCGCCCGGTATCTCGCTCGGTGATGCACAAGCCATTCGCCCCGACGCCAAACCGGGAGAAATGGTGCACTTTGCCGTGCGCCCGTTCGGGACCGATGCCCTCGGTCGCGATCTCTTGGCTCGGCTCATGGCGGGCGGTCGCGTCTCCTTGTTCATCGGGTTTTTCGCTCCGCTCGTCGCGCTCTCCATCGGCGTGCTGATCGGCGGCATTGCGGGGTTCGCCGGCGGCAAGGTCGATCAATGGCTGATGCGTATCACCGACTTCGTGTTGGCCCTGCCGTTCTTGCTGTTCATGATCTTGTTCAAGGTGATGCTCGGCGGGGGGCCCGGTCAGAGCGGGATCTCGGCGATGTTGATCGCGTTGATCGCGCTCTCCTGGACGGGGGTCGCCCGCCTGACGCGCGGACAGGTGCTGGCGCTGCGCGAATCGGAGTTCGTGCAGGCGTCGCGGCTCCTCGGCGCGCGACCTTTGTACATCTTGCTACGGCACCTGTTGCCCAACACGCTGGGTGTGATCCTGGTTTCCTTTACCTTCGCGATTCCCGGCGCAATCTTCACCGAGGCCTTCCTCTCGTTCATCGGCATGGGGGTGGAACCGCCCGCCGCTTCTTGGGGCAGCATGTGCAATGACGGCATCAACACCTTCCTGATCCATCCGCACGAGCTCATCTTTCCTGCAGTGTTCATCAGCGTCGCCGTGCTCGCCTTCAATCTGCTCGGGGACGGCCTGCGCGACGCCTTGGATCCCAAGATGAGGAGCGTGGAATGAGCTTGCTCACGGTGGAAGGGCTACGCGTCGAGTTCGATACCTACGGCGGCATCGTACAGGCAGTGCGTGGTGTGGGCTTTTCGCTCGAGCCTGGCAAGTCGCTGGCGATCGTCGGGGAGAGTGGCTGCGGCAAGTCCGTCAGCATGCAAGCACTGATGGGTCTGATCCCGACCCCGCCGGGTCGTATCACCGCTGGCTCCGTTCGCTTCAAGGGCAAGGAGATTCTGGGTTTGCCATTGGCCGAGGCGAACCTGATCCGAGGCAAAGAGATCGGCATGATCTTCCAGGATCCGATGTCTTCGCTCAACCCGACGATGACGGTCGGCAAGCAGATCGGTGAGACGTTGCGCTACCACCTGGGCGTGACCGGGGAGGCCGCGCGCAAGTCCGCGATCGAATTGCTCGAACGCGTGGGCATCCCCGAAGCCAAGAATCGCGTCGACGCCTTTCCATTCCAGTTTTCAGGGGGGATGCGTCAACGAGTCATGATCGCCATGGCCATCGCATGTCGTCCCTCGCTCCTGATCGCGGACGAGCCGACGACCGCGCTCGACGTCACCGTGCAGGCCCAGATCCTCGAGCTGATCGCCGAGCTACAGCGTGAGACGCAAATGTCCCTGATCCTGATCACCCACGATCTCGGCGTGGTGGCGCGAGTCGCGGACGACGTGGCCGTGATGTATGCCGGCCAGGTCGTGGAGACGGCCAGCGTGGACGACATCTTCTATCGCCCCGCTCATCCCTACACGCTCGGGTTACAAGCGGCGCGGCCGCCCGCGGACGAGCAGCTCCGGCGCAAGCTCGAGCCGATCGAGGGCTCGCCACCGGATCTGTTTCATCCACCGGCAGGTTGCGCCTATCGCGCGCGATGTCCGTGGGCGATGCGCGTGTGTGAGTCTCGAGATCCGCCACTGTGGCCACTCGATCCGCAGCACAGCAGTCGTTGCTGGCTGCACCACGAATACGGCAGCGAGCGGCGCCCAGCGCGCTTGCATCACGGCGCATCGATGCCGGCGCGAGGAGCGGCTGGCGCGTGACCACGGAAACTCCCATCCTCGAGCTGCGAGGCCTGCAGAAGCACTTTCGCCTTCCGGGAGGTCGGATGTTGCACGCCGTCGACGGCGTCAGCCTCGCCATTCAGGAGCGCGAGGTCGTGGGCCTGGTGGGTGAATCGGGTTGCGGCAAGTCGACGCTGGGCAAGACTGCCGTCGGTCTCCTGGATAAGACCGCCGGCGAAGTCCACTACCGCGGCGAGCGGCTGCCCGCCGTGTATGGAGCCGATGATTTTCGGAAGTACGCACGCAAAGTGCACATGATCTTCCAGGACCCGTACTCCTCTCTCGACCCACGCATGACCGTGCGGGAGATCATCGCCGAAGGGCCACGTATCCATGGTCTGTGGACGCGCGCCGAGGTGTCGGAGCGCGTGGCGTTTTGCCTGGAGCGAGTGGGGCTCGCTGGCGACTACATGTCGCGCTACGCTCACGAGTTCTCGGGCGGCCAGCGGCAGCGCATCGGCATCGCGCGCGCGCTCGCCATCGAGCCCGAGGTCGTGGTGTGTGACGAGCCGATCTCTGCGCTCGATGTTTCGGTTCAGGCCCAGGTCGTGAACCTGCTGGCGCAGCTCTCAGACACGCTGGGCCTCACGTTGCTTTTCATCGCCCATGATCTGTCGATGGTGCGCTACGTGTCCCGGCGCATGGCTGTCATGTATCTCGGGCAACTCGTCGAGCTCGGGCCGTCGAACGACGTGTATTTTCGGCCGCAGCATCCGTACACGCAGTCCTTGATCGCATCGAACCCCGAGCCCGACCCGAAGCGAGCACGCGAGCGCTTGCCGCTGGTCGCGCGCGGCGAGATCTCGTCGCCCGTCGATCCCAAGCCCGGCTGCCGATTTGTTGGCCGTTGCCCACACGCCTTGCCCGTATGCAGCAGCGTGGACCCGCAATGGCGCGAGATCCAGCCCGGCCATTTCGTGGCCTGCCATCTCTTCGACTAAGCTGCAGTCACTCGCAGGGCAGGCCGTCCGGGCTCAGCAGCGGAGGAGTCGGCCCGCTCTGGTTCGCTCGAGCGCGCGGCTCGCGCAGCGCCTGGACGATCACGCCCGAAGCATCTCCAGCTGGCGCAGCCTCCAGCACGGAGGCGGGAGCAAGCGGACTGCGGGGCTTCGGGCACAGGTGTGCCACTCGGGGCTCGGGCACGCCGGCACTCGGCTCCGGCGCCCAGGAACCGTTCGGGAGCGGCCAGCCACCGCTGGCGAGCAGCGGCGTGGGGCGCTGCGCCGCCCGTACCTCGAGCGCGCTCTCGCCATGACTGTAGACGAAGACGAACATCGTCGTCATGGCCACCACGCTCAGCACGAGCGCGCCGACGCTGAGCACCAGAGCGCGCTTGGTTAGATGTTGCTCGCGCGTGGGCGCAGGTGCGGCCGTGACGAAGCCTTTGGGCTGCCGGCAAAACTCTGGGTCGAGGCCTTGCTTCGCGTCGGGCGAGCTCTCCCGCTCGCATTGGCGATCGGCGCGCGGATCGGCGCGAAGGGGCGGGGTCAGCGCTACCCAGGTGGGCGAGCTCTCGAGCTCCGTCGGCGCGTTGCCCAGATCTGGGCCGAGCCGCTTGCGGGGCACCGAGCGACGTTCGGGTACAGTGGCGGGCGCCGCGGGCGCATCCTCCGCGTAGGGCTCGAGGGCCTGAGCCAGCTCGCGAGCGCCAGGGTAGCGACGCTCCTTGTTGCGCGCCAGCGCGCGCTGCACGACCTCGGACAGACCTGGCGAGAGATCGGGGCACAGCTCGGAGAGCGGTCTTGGATCGACCGAGACGATCCGGAACAGAAGCTCGGAGCGGCCGCACAGGTGCGGCGGACGACCCGCGAGGCACTGATACAGAATCACGCCGAGCGCGTAGATATCGGCACGTGCGTCGAGTTGCCGGTGATCTGTCAGCTGTTCGGGGGCCATGTATCCCACCGTGCCGATCAGGGTGCCCTCCTCGCTGAGGTCGACCCCGTCGCGCAGCTTGGCCACGCCAAAGTCGATGACCTTGGCCACCTCACGGCCGTCGCTGCGACTGGTGATACAGATGTTGGCGGGCTTGAGATCACGATGCACGAGCCCACGGTCGTGTGCGAGCGCGAGGCCCCGGCAAGCATCCAGAACGATCCGCACCGCACGCCGCTCCTCGATCCGTGGGCTGACTCCGAGCAACTCGCGCAGGTCTTGTCCCCGCACCAGCTCCATCACCAGGTAGGGGGTACCCTCCGAGGTGCCGTAGTCGAGCACGCCGATGATGTGTTCGCTGGCGATCGAGCCCGCGGCCTGAGCTTCACGCAGAAAGCGCTGCACCATGGTGCTCTTCTGCGCGTATTGGTCATGCAGGAACTTCAGAGCGAAATGCGTGCCGACGACGGTATGCCGCGCCTCGTACACACTGCCCATGCCGCCGCAGGCGAGCCGCCGCAGGATGAAGTACTTACCGTCCACCAGTTGCCCGATGCGACGATCCGTGCGCGGATCGGGCGAGTCATCCGCGTACGGAAGGCTCGACGCTTCGAAGGCTGCCGCAGTGGTGGACTCGGGCGGTAGAGTCAGTCGGTCCATTTGGCGCACGCCGATCGCCTTTCGTAGAAAGTGGATCGAACCGCCAGTCTAACCTCGGCGCGATGCGCGCGCATGCATAACGCTAACTCAGTTCAGCTTGCGTCCAGCAGGGCGTAGTTTATCCGACGCAGCTTCACGGACTCGGTCGTCGCGTGGCGAACGGCTGGATAATTCGGCTAATGCCGCCACCAGAAGCGAACGATTTCGGAACGTGTTCCACCTGGCACCCCGGGCACGATGTAGGTGCGAGCGAGGCTCCCCGCCCCGTGCGGGTACGTAGATCGCCCGAGCCTCCCGTGCACGTCGGGACGTGGCTCGCATTGCACCAGTATGCATCGAATTTTCCGGGGCCAGGGCCGCCTTGCTGCCTGTCGCCGTTCGCCTCTTGCACTGCCGGGGGAGCGCAGAGACACTCCGCGGCGAGGGGAGCTCGTTGCCGTGCCAGTCGTTTCGACTCAGAAGATCTTGGGTGATGCATTTGCGCGCCGCTATGGCGTCGCTGCCTTCAACATCGTCAACGATCTGACCTTGGAGGCGGTGATCAGCGCTGCGACCGAGCTGCGCGCGCCGCTGATCGTGCAGACCTCGGTGAAGACGGTCAAATCGGTGGGCTTGCGCCCGCTCTACGCGATGTTCCGTGCGTACGCCGATCCAGCACCCATCCCCATCGCCCTGCATCTGGACCATTGTCCCGACCGCAAGGTCATCACGGCGTGTCTCGAGCAAGGCTACAACTCGGTGCTGTTCGACGGCTCTCATCTGCCGAGCGTGGAGGAGAACAAGCGCCAGACGATCGAGGTCGTGGCCGAGGCGCGGCGCCACGGGGCACACGTCGAGGGTGAGATCGAGGGCATCCTGGGAGTCGAGGACGGCATCGGTTCCGACTTGGCCGCTGATATCTACTCGCTCGACACCGCTGTGGATTTCGTCAAATCCACCGGGGTGGACGTGTTCGCGCCGGCGATCGGCAACGCCCACGGGGTGTACAAGGCGGAGCCCGTGCTCGACATGCAGCGCGTCTCCGATATCGTGGCGCGTGTCCCGGTGCCGATTTGCCTGCACGGTGGCACGGGGTTGTCTGCGCGTCAGTTCGACGACCTGATCGCCCGCGGCTGCGCGAAAGTGAACATCTCGACCGCGCTCAAGCTGGCGTACATGGGCGCGCATCGCGAGTTCTTCGAGCGCCACCCGGACCATGCGGATCCACCGGCGCTGCTCAAGTTCGTGCGCGAGCGCGTGCTGGCCCTGGCACGGGAACACCTGCTGTTGTTTCACAGTGAGGGCAAGGCGGCTTGACCACGCTGATCTTCGACTGTGACGGCGTGCTGGCGGATACCGAGCGGTATGGTCACTTGCCCGCGTTCAATCAGACCTTTGCCGAATTTGGTTTGCCGGTGCAATGGTCGGAGAGCGACTACGCCGTCAAGCTGCGCATCGGTGGCGGCAAGGAGCGCATGGCCAGCTTGCTCACCGAGGATTTCCTGGAGCGCGCCCAACTGCCGCGCGACAAAGAGCAACTGGCAGAGCACGTGGCCAAGTGGCACCGGCGCAAGACACAGCTGTATACGGAGCGCGTAGCAGCGGGGGAGCTGCCTCCACGTCCCGGGATTCGGCGTTTGATCAGCGACGGGCTCGCTGCCGGCTGGCAGCTGGCCGTTGCCTCGACCTCCGCACAGCAAGCCGTCGAGGCGGTCTTGCGTGTGGCGGCGGGCCCGCAGCAAGCGCAGCGCTTCAGCGGCGTATTTGCGGGAGACATCGTGCCGCGCAAGAAGCCGGCACCCGACATCTACCAATTGGCGCTCTCCAAGCTCGGTGCTGACCCGGCGCGGACGATCGTGATCGAAGATTCGAGAAACGGTCTTCAGGCAGCGGTCGCGGCGGGGCTCAGCTGCGTGGTCACGGTGAACGGCTACACCGAACATGAGTGCTTTGACGAGGCCAGGTTGGTGCTGAGCGATCTCGGGGAATCTGGGGCGCCGCTGCAAGTGCTCGCCAATCGGAGTCGCGCGCAGCCCAAGGGCGAGCTAGGTCTAGATGACCTGCTGGCGTGTTTGCCCGAGGTGAGCACGTCGGGCGCGGGGCTCCGGCAAGCAGGTGGCAGATGAGCGATGCGTCGACCTCATTACCGATGGTGGAGCGCGTCGTCCGCTCCATCGCACAGACGGCCGTCGACAACGAAGCGCAGTTTTCAGCGCTAGATTCCGTGGTGGGGGACGGGGACTTTGGCTTCTCGCTGGCGCGCGGCTTCGAAAAGGTGCTGGCGGAGCTGGACGGGCTCGATAGGAGCAGCGTAGGCACCTTCCTCAAGCGCGTCGCCGTGATCATCACCAGTCGCTGCGGGGGGACATCGGGGCCGCTCTGGGGCACGGCGTTTTTGCGTGCCGGCGTCGCCGCGGGGGAGCGACAGTCGCTCGCGCCAGCGGAGGTGGTCGAGATTTTGCGAGCCGGCTTCAACGGGATCGTGCAGCGCGGCGGCGCGGCGCTCGGAGACAAGACGCTGCTCGATGCGCTGGGCCCGTTCATCGACTGCTTCGAGCGCGAGGCAGTGCAAGGGAGCATCGCCCCGCTGGACGCGCTGGAGCACGGCGCCCAGGTCGCCCACCAGGCGGCTCTCGCGACGTCCGATTGGATCGCCAAGCGCGGGCGTGCCGCATACACGGGGGAGCGCAGTCGGGGCTCGGTTGACCCCGGTGCCACGGCCGTGGCCTTGATGCTCGAGAACCTCTCG
>Ga0164241_10003299_pt1 | contig 16435 bp, 25 predicted proteins | sample OricomyardsoilBY_FD_108780 | JGI IMG/M metagenome (GOLD analysis project Ga0164241, IMG submission 108780) | Backyard soil microbial communities from Emeryville, California, USA - Original compost - Back yard soil (BY) | ecosystem: Environmental > Terrestrial > Soil > Unclassified | place: USA... | reverse complement strand
CCCTCCTCGGGTGGGCCGCCAGCGGAGCCTCCCTTACCTCCGCTGGAGTCAGTGCCCGCGTCGCCGCCAGCTGGCATCGCGTCCGTCCCGGCTGACCCCGCCAGGGCCTCGGAAGAACCGACGCCGGCGCCGCCGCCGACGAACGTTCGGCCGCCTCCACCGGCGCCACCGCCATCGGATCCGAATTGCGAGCCGCCGCATGCGACGATCACGAGAGATAGTGCGAGCCAACCTTGTTTCATTGAGGGGCCTTCTTCGGGGGAAATTGCTCGTCCGTGGCTCCAACCTGGCCAGCGACGTGACCGTTGATGTAGGGGTTCGGCGGAACTGGCACGTCCTCGTCTAGGGTGACGGGCTCCGGAGGCACCGGACCGCTGGTTCTCGCGCTCGTCTCGGGGAGCGGCGCGCCCGGGCTTATCTTTGGCGTGAGGGGCGGCTGTGCCGTTGACGGAGTCGCGATGGGCAGGAGGGGCGGCACCGCCAGGGCTGACGAGGTAGTAGCGGTGGGAGCCGGCACGTCAGCCGTTGAAGCGGACACCACCACGATGGTCGGCGCCGCTGGGCTCCCCATGACGCTGGTCGCGGATGGATTGGTTCGGGGCGCGGACCATCTGCCAGCCATGAAGATCACCGCGGCCGCAATAGCGACGAACGCGATGTAGGGAACGTCTTGCCGAGTCACCGCGAGACTCACAAGCACGAGCAAAGAGGATCGCCGGGTGGGCAGTTGCAGGGCTTGCCGCTTGAAGGCTTGCCGCCCCTCATCTCGGTCGCGATGGCCGCTTTCTCTTCTTTCACCTTCGCCAGCTCGCTCTCGATTCGAGCCTTGGCGTCGGGATCGCTCGCTTGACTCAATTCAGCCTGTAGCTCTGCGATGCGAGACAGAGCTGCGTCGAAGCGTCCTTTGAGTGCCACGAGCTTCGCTTCGCGCTCTTCGAACGCGGCGTCGTCGGACCGTTCCGCCTGCGCGGCCTTGCCTGCCTCGGTGGCGATCACGGGGAGCCGGGCTGCTGCCAACCTGCCATTTTTGCTTTCCGGATCCGCGGCCACGGCTCGTTGGCATGCCTCCCGCGCCTCGTCGTACTTCTTCGCGTTCTGAAACTGCTCGCAGCGCTCGAAGTCAGGTTCGGCCTTGTCGGTGCATCCGACGATGGCGAAAAGGAGGAAAAGGGCACTGATGCGGGGGAGGGAAGTGCTGCTCATGCTTGTCTCTGGGTTGAGTACGAATCAGACAGCCAAGCAGTAAACCATAATAGCGCCCATTCTAGTGGGCTCCTTTATTGTGGGTGGTGGCGGCCAGCATCAGCGGGTGGACTTCGCTAAATTCCTAGGGCATTTCGGCAAAAATCTGCGCCAAGCTCGGTGGCTGACCGGTCAAACACAGCAAGAGGTTGCAGGTCAGGGTCTCAGCCTTCGATGGTATGCCGAGCTGGAGCGAGGTCAGCAGAATCCAACGCTCCGGACGGTGTTCGATCTGGCCCAAATCCTCCATGTCGCTCCGGCCGAGTTGCTTGACGTTCCGGGTGCGCGTCCCGGCGTCCGCTTGCTCGACCGAAAGGCGACGGCACCCAAGAAGGGGCGGAAGCCGAAGAAGACAGCAAAGCCCAAAGCCAAGCGGTCATAGGCCTGACTCACTCGGGGTGAGCACCCCAGTCCTGCTGGGTACAGCGCTGGGGTTGACGCGGCCCTCACCCCAAGCGTACCTGCTGCCGAACCTGCGGCGTGTGCCATCCCCCCCGGCCTCGTCGTGGGTTCACTAGTTTGTGGGCGTGAGCTGTACGTCCTGGGTTGTGGGGCCCCCCGCGATGTAAACGCGGTAGGCGAGTTGGCGGTCCTCCTCCCGCACTCTCCACCATTCGGTCGGTTCGAGCGGGTACCCCAGGCGCCGGTTCGGCGTTCACGGCACGGCCGTGTTCACGCGGCACGCCGAGCGCGGCGACACGGCCGGCTTTGAGCGATGCGGACGTGGCCAGGGTCATGGAGCTGTACGGCTAGGTTGAGGCTGCCAGCGTTTCGTCAGGTTCCAGAGCTTTGAGTCGCGCCGACAGCGACAACAGCGCGTCTTCCTCACCCCACGAGAATATCTTCGAAGCGGCGCCTCTCGCGAGGATGAGCGACCGTCCCGCAAAGCACATCGCGGCGGTCACCACGATCGGGTCAATCGTTCGATTGGCGAGGACAAGCGTGTCAGGTTCGACCTTCCATCGGCGATAGATCATCGCGGCGTCGTTCCCATGCACCATCTGGTGCGCCAGCTCCCGGCTCCAGTAGTCTTCAAGGCGCCCGTAGCATCGAGCCGCCTCTTGCGGCTTTGCGAAGGAAGCGGTCGTCGCGCCATGTCTTTGGGCATAGCCAGCAAGGCTAAGCTCCCGGTCATCGATTCGCTTCTGGGCCTCGGCATTCGTCAGCTCCTTCTCAAGGCCGAGTTCGATGGCGAGCTTCATGAGGCGCCGGTTTCTCTCGATCGACTTCCCTTCGCGGCCGACTACGAGCCCGATCCGGCGGTTGTCAGGCGCGTCCGCAAGCTCTTGGAGTTGAAGGCTCTCGTCGAACAACGCCCGACCGAGGAAGAGCCCTTCTTCGGGAAGGCCTCGCTCCAGTAGCGCGACCACGCCGTCGAACAGCGGCGGGCAGCGCAAATACATCTGGATGATGACGCCATCGTGCGTTGTTACCTCCTGTGAGCCTCGGACGGGGAGTTCTCGGGTCGCTTCTCGTAGGGCTGCGGCCACTTGTTGGGCGGCCTGCGGGATTTGGTTCGGCACGCTCAGTGCACTAGCACCGAGGGCTACCGCCCGCCTTTGGGGACGAGGGCGACTCATGCCGAGTGCGATCACTTGCTTTGGCGATTGGGAATGCGGTACCTCGAAGCTCGATTTTTTCCGACCTTTTGAAGCTTCCCGCTCTTCACGAGAGCGCTGACCAAGAGCTTGACCTTGCCGCTTTCCGTCGGACCGCAGAGCCTCGTCAGATAGGACATCGTGCGCCCCCTCTGGGCTCTCGAAGCCTCATCTAGTATCGACGCACGCAGTTCGCTTTCTGTCGAGCGGCGCCGCCTTCTCAACAGCCCGTCGATCTTCTTTTGCGCATCCGGCATTCGCTCAAGGGCTTGGCTCGCTTCCTTAAGCACGAAGGCCCGTACCTGATGCACGAAGTCCGCGATGATCGTGTCCAGGTTCCCTGCCATCTTGGCCATTCTACCGCCGGGATTGGTGAGCCGGAAGGGTCTTGGGAAGCTCGGGCCAGGGCTCGGCGTTCCCTTGCGCCGTCTCCGTCGCACATGCGTGGTCGGTGGCTTCGGGTAGCGTCAAGGGCGATTCAGGAAGATCGCTTCTCGGTGGTGGGCGAGGTAGTCGGCGGTCTTGCCGGTCGGGACCCTCCGGAGCTTCGCCTCCAAGATGCCGAGCCGCTCACGCTCGTCTACCGAGAGGCGCGGGGAATTGACAAGGGTTCCGTCCGCCGCAAACGTGATCAGGCCGGCGTCGAACAGCCCGTCCAGGGTTCCTGCAAGCGGGAGCCCGTTTCCTGGGTCGAGCCGTTCCTCGTCCGTCGAGTCCCTCCAAGGTTTGATGTGACTGGCGCGAATAGCCTCCGTCGTGGCGATCCCGGTGACGCAGCACGTTCCGCCCCAAAGGCGAAGAACAGCGTTTCGGAACTGGCCCTGCCCGACGCGAGCGTTGACGAGTGCCTCCGCGGTCGTCCCCTTCTTGAGCAACGACGTCAAATCGGGGACCAGCGTGCTCTCCGCCGTCTGCCGTCGAGCGAGCGGCTCAACCGGAACGCGAGCCACGACGTGGGCGTAGAGGCGACGTCCGTCTTCGTGGACCGAGCCCAAGCGAAGCAGGGTCTTGTGGTCGAAGCTCTTGATCCGGGCCCCGTCGTCGCTCCCAGGTTTGGCCTTGGTGCACACGACGCCGTAGCCCTGAGCGCCCTCGTTCAACGCCTGGATGTGCCGGTCGCGCTCGCGATACCCGGACGACCTTCCGAGCCAATCGAGGCCGTAGATCTGCACGCGTTCGCCCTCTGCCGTCGTTTCGATGTCGTCGGCCCACACTCTGAGGAAGACCTCGTTAGTGATGGGGTTCACCGCGCCCCAAGACCAACGGGCATTGGTCAGGTTTGCTCCGAGAGTCGCCGTGTAGAATGCGGTGAGACTTTGGTTGGTTGCCATTGCAGATGGAGGGTGCTCGCGAAAGGTGTGGTGAATAGTTGCGGACCATCGCCCTTGTACCAGATCCGCATACCCCCAAGCCTGCCGACAAGGGCCTTGTTCGCGATGCTGAGTCCGGTCATGCCGAACAGAAGGCTGTGCACCTGCTCAGCATTCGCTTTCTCGCGCTCCACGAGGCCAACCATGACGCTTCCCAACTCATTCAGCACGCTCTCGCTCAGCGGCACGATGAACTCGGGCAGTTCAGAGTCGATCAGTGCGTGCAGATAGTGGGCTGTCCACGAATAGCCTGCGTCGCCGATCTGCTGTTCGACGAGTGGAGCTACTCGTGAGACAAGGTTGGCCGCGCATTGAAGCTCGGATTGCAGCAAACGGGTCACTCGCTCGGGAAGCCGGTCCCGCGGCACAGAGGAGAGAAGCGAGAGGTGTCGGGTCAAGCGCTCGGCGTGCTCTTGATCGATCCTTGCTCGGGCCGCATCAAGGATGCGGTCGGAGCCGGTCTGCACCCGGTCGTATACTTCTGCCGAGCTTGCTGCGAACTCTCCCAGTACGCCTGGGCTGTATGCCAAGGCACCGTTAAGAGCGCGCTCGATGCGATCGACACCGGGCTGCTGGTGGCGGGCCGTTGGATCCAAGTCCCAAACGTAGTAGCGGCGCGGTCCTGAAACGCCAGGACCCAGCCGCACCGCCAACTCGTAGGTGTCGAAGAAGCTGATGCGCGCGAAGACGCCGTCATCGGGGTCGAGGCCGACAATGATTCGATGACCGACTTCGTACTGGTTCGCGATGCGGAACGCGGGTGGCAGCTCCCCACCAAAGTTCACGAACTCGTTCGCTGCTCGGTCCCCGGAGAGAATCCATCTCTTGAAGAGTTCCAACTGGGCAGCGTGAGCGACCTCGGGTTCCTGAATCGCCAAGAAGTTGAGGGCGATACGGGCCGTTGCCCTCATGCCTTCTCCACCCCCAAATTGAAGGCCGGACGACAATGGCTTCGTACGGAGGAGTGGCGTTACAGTGCGCTCCAGCATTTCCACCATGAACCCCTTTGCCCGCAGTTCGTCGAGCGTGCGGTGCTCCTCTGCCTCACTCATGAAGTCGTAGCGTCGCACGGTGCGACCGCTCTCGTCCGTATGCTCCGTCCGGAGTCCCACGCCGCGCCCCTCAACGTCCAGCTTCTCGTCGATAAGGAGTTGGCGTCCAGTATCGGGCTCGGGGATGGTGAGTCTTGCCGGTCTCTTTCTGTGGTCGCCGACGACACCCAGGTGTAGGTTCAAGTAGCGTAGCTGCTCGGGTAGGACTTCATCCAGGGCGCTCGTCCACCTCTGGCAATCCTCGCAGATGAGGCGCCTGTCGGTCCGTCGTCCTCCCAGCGCCGCGGGGAATACGTGCTCGTCGCTCCCCACTGGGTGCCCGCAATGAAAGTGGAACAGGCAGTCGAGGCGAGGCATTGGCTCCTACGGGACACCAGCTGGGAGTGCTTTCGGGCCCGAGTTGGCGAGGAGCTGGCGCGGAGTAGCCCCCCAGCTCGCAACCAGCTCTTCGAATGCTTGTGCAAGGACGGGATGATTGGGCGTCGTGGGGGCACCCCGTTGGTACAGCCACTCCCTGAAGTCCCTTTCGTGGGCGTGGTCGGGCCCGTGTCGTTTCTGGCTCAACAAGTCAAAGATCGAGCCGCCCCAGCAGTATCGCTGAAGGTTCTCGAAGTCGTCGATGGAACAGAAGTGAATCTGGCCCGCCCCCGGGACTCGTTTGGCGATCGTGTCGCGCATCAACCAGTTGGCCCATGGTACCTCGTCGTGAGTTACGAGCAGCAACTCGATCTCACGAACCTCCTCCAGTCCCTCCAGACCAGGAAGCGCGGCACTAAGGTCTTCGCAAAACTTCAGGAGCTGCCTAGCGCCCTCCCCAAGCGTCCTTTCGAGATCAGCCGCGAGGAGATCCAAGCGGCCTAGCATTTTTGTGTTCAGTTTGAGCGCCGACTGCTTGACCTCCACGACGAGTAGACGGTTGCCGTCCAGCACTAGCCAATCGGGAGTCCTTCGCCGCAGGCCTTTCCTCCCGTACTCCCATTCAGCCCGAACGTTGGTCGGCCCCGACCCCGCATGAAGCAGATTCCCGACGTATTGCTCGAAAACGGAACCAAACGCGACTCGGAATGGATTCGTGCCGCCGCCTTGGTCGTTGGCCGTGGCCAGCGCATGGTAAAGCCCGTCTGTCACACGACGGGCGAGATAGCGTGGGATAGGTACCAGGCGAATGGAATCACCGCCGGGTGTCGGGGGATTGTCCGGGCGCACAACTGGCTTCACGAGGAATGGGCTGAGGCGATACTTGTCGTAGTCTTCGTGAGGAAGGCTTGCGGCTCCGATTTGGCGCACTTCCGCGAAGCTCGCTGTGACCCAGGCGAGAAATCGTGCCTGCTCTTGGGGGCCTGCGCGTAGGCCGATGGGCAACATCGCTAGGGCGTCATCGTTGTAGGGCGTCATGTAGCCGGGTTTGCTATGACCGGAGTAGGCGAACCCAAACATCATCAGTTGCCGAAGGTCCAGCCCCGTTTCGGTACCGATGGCCGCGACGATGTCGAACGTGCTCGCCTGCTCGGTTTTGGGCCATAGTAGATGATAGAGGATCCAAGTCCGCGCAATCAGATTTCGGAGGTCGACCCTGCCGGCAAACTGCGAGTAGCCCAGCCGGATCAGATATTCAAAGACCCTGGTATCAGCTCTGTCGGCGGTGAAGTCTGGTTCGATCAGAGAGTTGTAGATCCTTGCAGCCTCGGCCACGTCCGCGAGGGTTGGCACCGTCGGCACATCGTCCGTTGATACTTCGATGGCCACGACCGCCAAATACGGCAGGCTGTGGCTCGCAACCGGGACGGCAGCTACCTCGATGAAGGAATGACCGTCAGCGGCAGCGCTCAGCTCGCCGATACGTCGGAGGGTCCAACTGAGATTGAAGTGGGAAAGATGTGCCCGCAGCTGAGCTACGGTCGTTGTACTCGGGTCGGTGGTGACCATGACGTGCTTCCCGAGGAATGTCCCCTTGAACTCGGCGCCAGGCGGAGAATCTGGCCGCAGCACGAGGGCCAGACCGCCTAGCTTGCTGAGCATCGTCCACTGGCGAAGGCGTCGCATGGGTAGAGTGTACCTCGGCTGGAGCAGGGGAACGTCGGCAGAGCGGACATACAATGTCCGGCGCTTGTTGAACGTCGCTCTACGCCGTCAAGTCCGCGACCTTGCGAGGATAGAGTGGTCCCCGTGCTTGGGGTCTCGGCAGCCCCAGTAGGGTGCGACTGAACGACGATGGCGGACAGAAACGGGGCGCTCATCTCGTGGACCACGGACGACGTGAACAGCGTGTCGAGGTTTCGCCTCACCCCCATGCGAAACCTCCAGCAGGCTCAGTCGAGCATGCTCGACCACGTCGTTGAGCTTGTGTTGTTGGGACTACGGATCGGCGTAGTCACCATGAGGACCGTGGGGCGGTAGACCCCACATCGAGCGACGGTCCGCTGGCGTTACTAACCCCAGCACAGAGAGCGGTTGCCCGGGCACCCGCGGCTGCGGCGGCACCGGCGGTAACGCCATAGTGGCCTCGCGGCCCAGACCCGTGAGGCCGATCAGTGGCCCGTGCTCGACCACGCGCATCTCGTAGTGGGGATTGTCTCGCAGAGGTTCCAGGATTTGTGCGACCTCATCGAGTGTTAGACCGAGTTCGCTCGCTACCCATCGGTCAAATGCCATGGCCTGGCGGCCTAGCAGGTACCTGCTCAGTGCCACCGTGTACGTCTCTCGCTCTGCGTCTGTTAGCATCACTGTCTCTCCTGTTGCTGAACCCTGCTCGGCTCGTTGGTATCACCGTCGCCGATCAGTGCTTCGACGCGCGCCTGGGATCGCGAAGTAGCTGCGACCGTCTACCGGATCGGACGTGCTCAGACCATCGGTCAGTTTGTCGTAGTTGGTCTGCGCTGACGGCGGTTGTGGGCGGCGATCGAGTTAGGGGTGTATGCCTCTCTGTCGCCGGCCTCGTACTGTTACCACCGTGGTGGTACGTGAATTCTCGCCAAGTGTCCCCGTTTTGCCATGAGACGCGAGGCTCTCGGTTGAGTAAACCCGGGGGAACGCCGCCTGATCTCAATGTCAATCGGGACAATTCTCCATGAACCAATCGAAGTTGCGTCGGCACTCGTCTTGGTGTTCGAGCCAAGGCCGAAGTTCTTCGAGTCGGACGCGCACGGAGCGGCCAACACGCAGGCAGGGTCCACCGTCGCGCAGGAACTTCTGGATGCGGTCCTTCGGTACGTTCATTGCGGCTGCCGCGGCTCCCACGGTGAAGAGGCCCGGAGCGGCTAGATCGGGTTTTGGCGCGCAGTTGGGACACCAATCTCCAGAAATTAGGTTGCATCGGCACCCCTGGCAGCGCGTGATGTTGTGTGCGACTACTGACTGGTTCATGGACGATGTCTTTCCTTCGGTTCGATAGAAGGTGCGTCGGGCGCTTCTTGTCCGAGGCGCTCGGCTCAATCACTTGCCCTTCTTACGCTTTGGCTTCGAAGTCCCATAGTCTTCGGGGTTCAAGAGCGGCATCTCGCCCGCGGCCTTGTACCCGCTCAGGAGGCGCTCGATCAGCGCTTGTCGGCTGATACCGAGCCGGTCGGCTTCGTCGATGAGGATCTGGGCTACGGTTCTATCGAGACGGAGCTGGACTTTGACTTTGCCAGCGGCCGCGTAGTCCGCCTCGGTCCAGGCTGACTTCTTGGTTGCCATCGCTACCCCGCGATTAAATCGTAGCTGTCATCCAGGAGCCGATCGAGTCGCGATCGGACCATCGGTCGCGGTCTGACGATCAGCGGCGCGCGAACCTCGTCAGGATATTGCTCCCACCGCGCACCATCCAGGACGTTCTCAGGGTTCTTCTTGCGAAGGCGGAGAAGCTGTTCGCCCTCTTGAGCAAAGCGTCCCCATTGCTTAAAGAAAAATGGAACCTCGGCGTCGAGACACTGGTCGCGCAGCGAGCGATACCAACCCAACATGTCGGCCCAGCCTCGCGCGCCCGCGCCCGACTCGCCGCCGCAGATTACCCAGTTTATCTTGCCGTGCCCTTGGCCAAGATGTTGACGAAGATCGACCGGTCCCAGTTGTGGCTCGACGCTCACGAATCGCACTGCCGCAGCGACCTCAAGCAGGTGCGGCACCCTTCGATCGGCCCAGTCCTGGTCCTCGATCGTCGAACCGACCCAAATATTTCGCGGAATGGCGTTCCCGTACGCCTCCACCAAGATGCGCTTCCCGATGTTCGGCCGTTTTGTGAGTAGCAGCCAGTTCAGGTTGGTGGCGCGCGCGATCAGTGGAAATAGGCGCTCAAGGCTTGGTCGCTGATCGGCTCGTCCTTCGGCCCAATCACACATGGAGCCGCAGAAGACCCTGTGCCTCTCGCCCGACTTCGCAGCTGCCCGATCCCAGGTCGGGCAGTCCCGCTCCAGTTCTTCCATCTTGTGAACCTGGTTCCCGCCGGCGCCCCAAGTCACCTGCTCCCCAAGGAGATCCGCGGAGAACCTATTCGCGATCGGAACCGCGTAGCAGTGGTCACAAGCGGGGCTGATCTTGTTGCACCCCCACCACGGGTTTGCCGTGTGATGAGTCCATCCGATTTCGCTGTTCTTGCTCACGGTTAGGAGCCTAACGGAGTTAGCATCCTAACGCAAGAAGAATCCGATTTCGCCCAAAGTCGCAAGCAGACCAACATGGACGCCCCCCGTCTAACCGACATCCTCACCCGCGCGCTTCGCCACCATGGCGATGTCATTCTTGACCGTCTAGTGCTCTACGTTCGGCTGGATGAGCATAACCCCGATCTCCACTATTGCGTTACCTGGGGCATGGCGCGCTACGCCGCCGGCACCCTGCGGTGGTGGGACGACCTCCAACGCCTCGGCCACGACCCTCGGCGGCTTTTCGAGCGGTTCCCGGACTGGGCGCATCTCGTGCTCACGATCGGCTCAGTCCTTGGGCTGTATGGGGTGGAGAGCAATCTACTCTTCACCGATGGTCGTCGCCTGGGCCGAGTCGCCATTTCGGCCGACATGCGCCGCAAACCTAGAGAAGGGGATGCTGCACTGAGGAGCCGCCTTGCGAACGCCGTTGGGGGCGATGAGCTAGAATATGCTGTCGAGGATCCGCGAGAGGGACTTGTCGAGGAAGTCGCGATGCCGCCAGTGGAGCCACGGCGCGCGCATGAGCGGCTGCTGGATGACGACGACCTTGTTTAGGGTCATGAAACGGGCGGGGAGTATATCGGTGAGTTCGGCCATTGCAGAGTGCGGTTCCTTCAGCGCAACCGGTGTCGTACCGGCACGACGAGCCGATCGGAGTTGTCATACTCCGGGGTCCGGTAGCTCCCAGCATTGTCGTGCCAAGCGCGCTTGCTCCTTAGTCCCGGCCAGGACGGAGAACACCTGTTTGCCGTGGTCGATGAGCGCGTAGACGCAGTGGTCGTCGGACTTAAGGGTGAGGGTCTGGCCGGGCAGGTAGCTCATCCCCTGGGGTACACCGTCCGCCTACGGCTTGGTGAAGTCGATCGGGGGGTTCGTGGGTCGAGGCGGGAAGATGTGGCCGAGCTTGAATGCAACCTTGGAAGTCTCTTCAATTGCGTAGCAGGTGTGGTCCGCTTCCACGAACAGCTTGAACGACGGAGGGTCCCCAGGCGTCCGGTTCTGCGCTCGAACGTGGTCCAGATACCAGTCGATGTTCTTGCAAATGCCCAGCTGGTACTGCTTCAACTGGAAGAACGCGGCGTCGGAGTTGACAATCATCTGCGCCCCCGTGCCGGCGCTGGTTAGACCACCACCGATGGCCACGTAGACGGTGCCGTCGGGCATCTGGATGGGGAAGTTCACGTTCTTCTTCCGAAGCGTTTTCACCTGGTCGTCGTCGAGGTCCTTCTTGCTAGGCAGTATCCCTGCCTGACGGCGATCCGCCAGTAGCTGGGGCCAATTGGCGTGCACCCTGTAGACCATGTCGCGTTGCGTGTACTTCCCGTGCCCGAGCACGTCGATGAAGCAGACGGCGTCCTTGATGACGAGCGCGAAGAGACACTCGGCGTAACGCTCTTCGGCCGTCTCTCCGAGGTGGAAGTGCGTGATGCCCCAGTCGTTGAGCAGCTTGTCGTGGAAGTTCTCGTCCTCGCTGTCGAGCCGCTTGTTGCTGAGCCAAGGGTTCACGTCTTCCCCGGCCTCGAACCTGGCCGCTAGCGCATCGAGCCCCGCTTGCCGGGCAGGCGGACAGACGAACTCCTTGGCCTTGACGACCTTCCGCGGCTGAATCGGGACCCAGCGAAGGCGGGAATTCCAGTAGGCGAGCGACAACTGGAAGTCGTCCAGCGTGTCGAGCCCGGCAATGCCCATCGCGTCGAGGAGCTTGCGCATCTCCGCATGCCAGTCCGCCTTGAAGTCGGCAACGATGTCCACCGCTTTACGATACAACCTGCTTAACAGCGCGGCTAGGGTGCACGACCATGCCGCTTCCCCCTCGCACGTCGGAACAGAAGAGCTACCCGCGGGACCCGAAAGCGATCCTCGTCTGCGACATCTGCGGGGAGGCCGTCTCACCTACTAACAAGGCGCTCATTTCGTGGAACACAGACGCGATGAACAACGTGTCGAGCTTCCGGCTTACTCACCAGAAGACCTGTGACAACCACCTCCAGCAAGCAAAGTCAGGCATGCTGGACCATGTGAGCGGCCTCGGTTGGGCCTACGTGACCGACGTGGTGTCGCTGTACAAGTGGCCCGGGGACGCGATCACACGGCTAGTTCTCTGCCGCTCATCGTGTTCGGCTTGCTCTTTGGCGGCGGCCTCGGCGCCGAAGTCGTCGGCGTCGATACCCAGCTGTGTGAGTGCCCGAGTGAGCGCCTCACGTGCGTGGCGTAGCTCTGCGATACGGGCATCCACGTGGCCGTTGTACCCGCCGTGGGGGTCGTAGCAGAGCGAACGGCTATAGACGTCAAACCGGATCGCCTCCAGCTCGGCCCGCAACGCTAGCCAAGCGCGGTCAGCATCTTGAGCCATGTGTTTGGCCAACCTCTCGGCCATGGCGTCGGCCTCATCCCTTGCGAAAAGGCGGAGTTTAGCCAGCTCCTGTGTCTTGCGGCGTACGTAGTCGTAGTGGGGTGAGTTGCTCATCCTGTTGTTATCCTGTTAGAGCCCGTACTGGGCTCGGGGCCGCTGCCGGGAGTCGAACCCGGCTGGTACCGTTCGCGGCTGTGGCGTCTACGGGCTCGGTCGATAGTTCATAAGGGCGAGCGCCTGGTCTTCGACGATGCCCACGTCCACCGGAACCTCAACTCGCGACACGGATGTTGGTCATCCAGGCCCGGCGCGGCCGTCCTCGAAGGTGATGGTGGGTTCAGGCACGGGCCACCCTCCGCTTGAGCTTGATGGCGTCCACGAGCGTCGGTTTCGTCAACGCTCGCTTCCGAGCCTCAGCCAAACACATTTGAAGGTCGGCCTCGTCGGTGGACCAACCCAAGGCGGTCTCCAGGAGGCCGACGACGAGGTTCTGTCTGCCTTGTTCCGTGTACACCGGGAGGCGGATAGCGAGGGCTTCCGGGCCACACGAGTAGCTGGCGATCACCTCATTGAGCTTCGAGGTCAGTTCGCTTTGGATTCGACGGCGGTCGCGAAGCCAAGCGTGAGCCTGGTCGATCTCCATCAGCATCGCCTCGTCGGCCTCGATTTCGTCGTTCATGCCGACCTCCCAGCCATGGGCGCGCCACGCGACCAGGACCTCCGCACGGCGGAATTGGCCTCAGCGGCGTTTGGGTGACGCTCGCGGTGGAAGGCCTCGCCGTCGTCGGTCGTGATTTCGAGCAGCCAAGGTTGTGCTGGGGCAGTACTCGTCATCGGCTGCCTCCAGGCTGATCAACAAGGTCGTCATGGACCGGCCTGCCCCAAGTCGCCGGGTACCAGAAGGCAGTCGATCGGCCATCCAGAATGGTGACCGCCTCGTCGTACGCTTCTTTCAACTTGATGAACTTGGCTACGTCGCCGCCGCGGTCAGGATGATGCTTACGAGCCAGTTCGCGCCACCGAGCCCGAAGTTCTTCCATCGAACATGGATACGCCAAACCGAGGACGCGAAACGGCTTCGGCAAGTACCGCGGCCTCACTAGGCTCTCCAGGTCGGCGGCCCCTTTGGGTTGGATCAGCCGCCTCAGGGCGACTTCCCCGCCAGCGGCGAGAGAGTACAGACCGTGCCGGACACGCACGACATGGCCCAGCTCTACAAGACGTGGGACCAGTCGAGAAACGCCTCTAGGAATCTCGCCGGGCATCAGCATTCCATCGATTCCGGCCCCGACGTCTGAGAGCGTGAACGTGCCAGGGTGCGCGATCATCCGGCGTACACCTTCACGGACGATGTTGAGGTCTCGCTTGAGTTCGCGGGTTGCGCTCATGGCCATCACGTCACCTCCGGCGCTGTTGACGTTGGCGCCGCCGTAGGCGCGGTGTCCGAGTCCCCCGCCAACTCCAGGGCGCTGACTCCCACCATTTGTCGCGAGCCATTTTCATCTCCGTCATTTTCGATCCAGCAGCGTCGACAGTCCTCGTTCTCGCCAAAGTAGATGCATTCCAGCTCGTCAACGTTGAGTAGCTTGCCAACAGTCATGTCCAGGCGCAGCTGGTTACAGGTCGGGCAACGCCGGACGTTGTCCGCGTGTCCGTCCAGCCCCAGACGCGCCAAGAAATCGGCGATCTCCTGGCTCATTGCTGCACCTCGGTTTGGGAGAGCGGATCGCCGTTGAGCAGACGGTCCCAAGCACTTAGGGGTGCAACCGACTTGACCGGTGACGACGACGCGGCGGGAACAATCGGCGGCTTTCGTCGACAACGTTTGTCGCCACGATCCGCCTGCTGGGCAAACGCTCGCGCAAGCGCCAGAAGTTCCTCGGCGCCCATCGAAAGGTGGATGTATCCGTCTTGTGTGCTGACCCTAAGGACGCAACCGTCCTCGTCAACGGATTCGAGTTTGGCTCGGGTCAGCTGGTCGAAGTACTCAGCCGAGCGAGCGCCCCCTCGTGGACCACGGTAGTACATGTGAACGTACATCAGCGCTGACCCCCTCCGGTCGGGCCTACGTCGGGAGATGTTGAGTCCAAGTAGTCCAAGAGGCCTGCCTTCTCGGCATCGACGAGGATGAGATGCGTCAAATACTCGGATAGGCGGATCCGAAGCTGCGCTGCCCTCATGGTTCCGAGCGTCCTGATCTCTTCCGAAAAGTCCACGTGCGTTACTTTCACCATGTTGTTCGTCTCCTGTTCGTCCCGGCGAGCCGGGCGTGCCCGCTGTGACTGGTTCACCAGGAGCGAGGCCAGAAACGGACTATTGGAAGCCGTGGCGATTTTCTTTTGGGCCGAGCCCGCCGGAAACGACGAGGATCTACAAGTCCAACATCGTCATACGCCTTACACGTCGAGAAGGTCCGTGAACTCGTCGCTTGGCAGAAGTTCACCTTGTCCTAAGGACGCAGGCTCGATCGGTGAAGCCTCAAAATCGCCCTGAACTGGCACCATATCCCTAATTTTAGGGTCGTCCTCAGGCGCGGGGTGTTCTCGCGCGCGATCGCTAAAATCTGTGAGAGCGGGTTGCCTTGGCGACAAGGGTCATCGTCGCCGGTGTGATCAGATTGGTTTCAGCACCCAGCTGCTCGACGAGCTTGGTGTGGCTCACGCTCGCTCAAGGGCGGGGTGGCGGAAGGCTTGGTGAACCTCGGCGGACAGATGCACCGTGACCGATGGCATGCATCGGATCGGGTGCATGAGAGATTTGTCGACACCGGGGACTTGCAGATCGCGCCAGCGTGCCAATGATGCTGGCTCCCCTAAGTGGGTAGAATCGTTCGTATATAATATAAATAGCAAAAGGAAATTGGAATATGAGTAACAGCCAAACGCAGAATCCAACTTGGAGGGTCATCGCACGCATTGGTTATACCAACGACGGGAAGGGGTCGAAAATGCGGAACTTCATCGCCGACCACCTGAAAGGAGCGGGCTTCCGTCGTACGAAAACGGGCACTTGGGAGACCCGCACCATCAAACCCGGAGAGGCTGCCAGGGTGTTGAACGATGTGCTGAAAGCCTGTGCCGATCCCAAGGTCGTTCCGAGCATTGCTCCTGACGTCGTTCTCAACCATCTCTGGCTGTACATCGACAAGGTTGCCCAGCCGTGAACCAAGCGGGCTTCGCCGCGGGGGCCGTTCGATCTGACCGATCTGAGTGATGCGGCCTTCGCCGCGGGCTCCGTACGGCTTGCCGATCGTCTTCGTGCTTTTCGGAGATGGCCCCCGGAGATGTCTCGCGCCACCTTTGCAGCCTAGTTGATGCTGACCCGGAGATCCGGAGATAGAACGGGTCGGGTCCAACGCCATATATAGATCATTATTTGATCGATCACATTGGACCTCCTCTCTATGTGAAATGGTGGAATCCATCTCCGGTATCTCCGGACCAGCATCAATAAGACTCTGGAGATGGATTTGGGGACCACCTCCGGGCATCTCCGGATCTCTGGACCGCCTCCGGGACTGGGGTGGCGGATCCACTCTCAGTGTTTTGTACCGACGAAGGAACCGGGGGCTAGCCAATCCTCGGTGTCGTCCGCTTTGCCGTCATCGACGACCATGCCCAGCGTGTCGTCGATGGCCTTGGCTGCCTCGCTGTCGCGTCGGACGTGCTCGGGGTCATCGTTAAGCGTCCGAAGGCGCATGCCGTTGCGTACGGCCCGATTCGAGGCATCACGACCGGGCTGGCCGACCTCGCGCTCGTTCAGCTCCCTGGCGAGGCTATTGCGTGCCAGCAGACGACGATGGCCCGCCCCTTCAGCCCACTCGACGTACTTGGTGTGAACGTTGGCGAGCGTAACGGTCGCTCCCTGTTCGAGTAGCAGATGCTCTTCGATGAAATCCCCCAAGGTGTCCGACTCGTCGCGGTAGTCCTTGGTGGCAGCCTTGACGCTTTCGGGCATGTCGAGGCCCTCCCGCTGCCAAAGTAGGCAAGCATCCACCACAGCCGCAAAAAAGCCCTCCGCTGCGCTGGTCTTGAGCCGGGTCTTGAGCGTCAGGTCACGCTCTTCAGGCGGGATGTAGGTGAGCGGCCGCACAAAGATGGAGGGGCAGCCGCGCGGGTCTGATCAGGTTTCTTGAGGGGAAATAACGAAGCCCCCTCAGAAAACTTGCGAAAGCTTTCGGAGAGGGCTCGCCTCCGGG
>Ga0164241_10003298_pt1 | contig 16446 bp, 17 predicted proteins | sample OricomyardsoilBY_FD_108780 | JGI IMG/M metagenome (GOLD analysis project Ga0164241, IMG submission 108780) | Backyard soil microbial communities from Emeryville, California, USA - Original compost - Back yard soil (BY) | ecosystem: Environmental > Terrestrial > Soil > Unclassified | place: USA... | reverse complement strand
TGGTACAGGGTAAAAACTATGTACTGTAGATATTAAAAATATACCTATAATAGGCACAATTAGCAAAACATATAATAAAGACACCCAGACGATATCGCTACCCTTACTTGTACACCTATTTGCTACAGTAAAACATCACACCAGAGAGAGATTGCTGAAGATATTGAAAAACATCTGATATCTGCGTGTTCATGTTTAATAGCTATAAAAAATAACACGTCCGCCAGGCGTCCGCCAGGCGTCCGCCAGGGTGGCGGTTTATCCTTTATTAAAATATACTGAAATATACAGCCAATATATTTACCCCTTTTTGAAAAAGTAAAATGACACATGAATACCTACTATTCTTAAGAGTAGTATACTATTATAATTAGCAGTAGTAGATACTAATAGTAATAGGTAGTAGATAATAGTGCAGTAATAAGACTAATAAATAGTAATAGGAATAGGTAGTAGTTAATAATGTAGTAATAATATTAATACTAGTAATATAATTATATAACTATAATACTATCACCGACACCGACTTTTAAAGATTACGGAAGGGTACTTATTATATAATTACCTAGCTATAATTAAATATAACTAGGTAATTATACCTAGAGTCTTAATTATAGTAAATATATATTAGCAGGGAATATATTATAACTATATAATAGACAAGGTATTAAAACGATTAAAGCGAACAGTATAGGTAATAAAACTGTTCAACAAAAAGCCATCAATTGATCAAAACGTATTCTAGGGAAAGAAGCTCTAACTCATATAAAAACGAATATCAAGATAGAACTTTTCAATCCTAGACTTAATCCATAAAACAACCCATCTACAATAGAATTATTTAAAAAATTCTCTGTATAAATATGATAAACTTTTCAATAGAAATTGAAATCTTCTACAAAAATAGGATGATAAAGAATAATAAAATGAAAACAATCAAAAATATTTATATTAAATATCTCTAAATTATTAATCAATAAATAACCCCCTAAAAACAAAATACTTGTAAGTATACACATTAAAACTATACTTCCGTATTCAGCTAAGAAAAAGAATACAAAAACTACTGCAGCATGTTCTGTCATAAAACCACTAACAAGTTCTGACTCCATTTTTATTAAAAATATATGCTTTATTTCTTATTTACTTTAAAACGATATATTTTATTGTAAACAAGACCTGAATTTAAATATTTACCTACTGTTACCCTAGATATATTTAAGTGTTGAGCTAATTTTGCATTATTTTTAAACTTAGATATTAAATTATCATTTAAATCATAAATACCCACACCATAGGGGTGTTTATTTATTTTACTACTTATAACCTCTTTAGTCGCTTCACTATGTTTTTTTTTTTACCAAACATTGGATTTAGTTCTCCAGGTTTACTTATTAATTTACGTGCATCAATAGTATGTGATTTACCGTACATAGGGTGATTAGATTTATCTTCAAACTTTTTTAACATCTTTAACTTTGCTTCGTCTGTATGTTTATAACCAAGAAGACTTGTAGCCGTTTTCATGAAATTATACAAATTATCAAAGGGATATTTCTCAATGTAATTTGGTTCTAAGTCAGTTAAAGCCTTATGACTAACTATTTTATTATCATATGTAAAATATTCAAATACACAAAAATTCAAGTTATTTAGTCCATATTTTAACATAGCATTTTGTAATGCTGTATTAGACTTTTTATTAGAAAGATGTTCAATAAGTCTTATATATAAATCTTTAGCGCTACCTACGTATCGTTTACCATTGACAGTATTAAGAAAACAATAAATACCCCCTTTATTCTTTAATAATTCACGGTAAGATAGAACAATATCATTATTATCTAATCAATGGATTACATCCATTGGTGAAGGTAGTGATGATGGCAAGCATGATGTGGAGTAATTTCTCTTTAAAGTGGTCAAATGTGCATATTTTACTCTAGATACTTTATAAAAGGTCTTAACTTTAGGTATGTATATATTATACCTGCACTTGCGTGCAGGATTGGACTATATCTTATTAAACACAATATGTTTAATGACCGCGTTTAGTCTCTGAGGATCCTACTTGTATAAATAATACTTTGGTTTCCTGCTGATTGTCCAATGCTTCGCCTTGGAGTTTCCAGCATACAGCGGTCTTTAACGAGACCAAGTCAAATTATGAATTAGTGTTAATAGCCTCGGCCAAATCAAATGGAGCACGATTAGTTTCAGCTACAGATCCTATAAAAAATATAATAAATATAGGTAATAAAGGTAGTACATATCAAATAGCTCTTTGAGACTCTGTGTTTACAGTAAGATTCAAGTTACCAGTTAACATAATAACTAAAAGTATAGCTGAACTTAATACCAGTTCATAACTAATCAATTGAGCTGTACTTCTTAAGGAACCTAAAAAAGCATATTTACTATTAGCACTTCCAGATATTGTTACCGTAATATTATTTCAATATTACTTCTAATTCTTCCGAACTAGCTCAGACTATGTCTTAATTTGAACCTTATATACTTTTATCTTTAAAGTTAGTTAACTAAGCGCGCTAACCTCTTAAAGTATAAAGGGCTTAAATATGCTAATCACATAGGTGATATGATGTGGAACGAATGATTTTACGGCTGCGCAAACTAAGCCACAAATTTTATATTTAATATTAGCTTGTTCTAAGGCTAATAAACTAAAGCAAATATTAACTTATCCTGCTACTGTATAAAAGTAGCCCCTTATATTCTTTATTAGTATCTATATATTTTTTAATGACAGTATTATGCATATGTAGTATACGAACAGCTTCACGTATTGTTTTAAAAGGTTGATTAGGCAATAAATTAATTTTACCATCTTCATCTTTTTTATACGCTCAAATTTCTATTCGAGAATAAGAAGAAAACTTAGCCTTAGATGTATCTTTTAATAGTTGAGCTTTTAAATCTAAACTTACTTCCTTAGAAAAAAGATAAATAAATAAATTATTCTGATATGTAGATACTTTAGTATCCATATGTCTACTTATTGTTCTATAATTAATATTAAAATATTTAGCCGCAGCAGATAAACTAGAAAAAGGTTCATTATTTATTAATTTGAAAGTTTCAGCTTCATACGCTCATACTTTTAATTTATTACCTAATGAAATAGATTCTGAAATATTTAACAAATTCTGAAGATCTTTATTATCAAGCTGTTTACTATATAAATAGGTACCCTTAACCCCTTCAGGTTTCGCAGTATCTATAAAATAATTTATAACATTCCGACTAATACCTAATTCACTAGAGGCTAAAGTTTTTGAGGAAAAAGGACTACCTTTTATTAATTTTAAAGTTTGAGCGTTGTAAGCTCAAACAGTTTGAGCAGTATTGTCGTATATCTTTACTTCTTTTAATATATCTTTAATTTTATTAAATGTAGATTCCAAATCAATTATAGATTTAGTTAAATACAATTTATTTCGAAAAGGTACATTAGTATCTCTAAATAATAAAAGAGTATTATAAGAAATACCCTCGTTTCTAACTACATCAGCCATACTGTTATATTTAACATAATTTGGGTTTAGACTATTGTCATCAAGACTATATACAAATACAGATAAAGGTTGATTACTCTTTTTTTCTATAGGCAAGGTTACAGATTTTAAACTCATTAATTTATCAGTCAAACTAGTATAAATAGTTGATTCTGAAAAAGATGAAGAAAATGTAGTATTTAACATTGGTAAAAATTTTTGCAGGTAAAAGTTTTCTCTTATTCCTTGCTCATTAGGTGAACATACTTCTAAAATAGAAAATTTAAAATATTCTAAACCAACTAAATTAAAAAAAATATGGAATTTACTACTAGTTTGAGCACTAAGATGGTTATTAAATCTTCTTTTAAAAAGAGTTGTTCTACCTATATAGTAAATGAGAGGATTATGTTTATATTCTATAAGATAAAGTCCACCTTTTGATCCTCATTTTTTTAAGAACTCTGATCTTTCTTTAAGATCGGAAAAATCATTACAAGTGTCTAAAATTAAATTAGTGTCAAAAGGAATTATGGGGGCTACTCTATCTCTATATAAATCTTTTATATATAATGTATGTAAAGATTTTATCTCATCTGACAAATAACTAGACTCCCTATTCTTATCTTCTAAAGTACTTATGGCTTTAGTTGAATAAGAAAATTTAAATAAACCATTAGAACAAAAGCTCTTCTTATGTCGAAAAAAAAATAAAGAATTTATCGTATATTTCCCTGCGCTGCATGCAGCGAGACCTTTACTATACATATTATATTCAGGGCTTCTTGGTGACTGGGTAACAATCCCCATACTAACTCTACTTAACATATATAAAGGTTTTATATTACTAGGACGGCTACGACACAATAATTCTGGAAATCTCGTCCCTTTAGTAGCGGCTAGGCTACGCCAGCCATAAAAATAAAAAAGATACTCTATAAGGATATGTAATATATAAAATTTGAAATAAAATCAGGCCTCATCATGCCTTATTATTATATTTAAGAACAAAATAAAAAGGAAAAAACCCCCAAATACTACAAATAAGTTTATTATTATTTTATAAACTCATTTAGTCGTTGAACGTTGATGTTTAACTATTAATAGGCATGTTGATAAATAACTACTATACGAGCTAAAGCAACTTATCAAATTGAGCATACTAAAAAAACATCCTTCGCTTCAAGTTGACTTATCGAAAGTTTTTCTTGAAATTCATTTGAGTTTTAAACCATAATTAAAATTATGGAAGGACTTTAAAAAAAATCCGGCTAATAGTATACCATACGTAGCTAAAGAAGATACAGCTAACATATAGTATATTCCTAAACTGAAATCATTAACTGTTAACCCAGGCCCGTATGGAATTACTGCATAACCTAAAAGGGCAAAAATTAATGTAATTACAGGACCTAAAAAGAATAATACTATGTTAGCTTGCGTAGGTGCTACATATTCTTTTAATAAAAGTTTTAATGCATCCGCAAATGCTTGAAGAAGTCCAAGGTAACCTATTTGGTTTGGACCTAATCTTCTTTGCATACTTGCCATGGTTTTTCTTTCTGCAATTGTTACATAAGCAATACCAACTAAGGCTGGAACTAATACCAAAACAACTTCAATTAATGAAATGATCGTAAGAGAATAATACATAGAAAATTTTAAATAAAAAATAAAAGGGAAAAGTGGAGTGTAGAGTAAAAAGAGATTAGCTTAAGAATTCTTGTGCTAGCAGGCCCTGCCTACTCTCACAGCCTTATTTTGTAGCTAGCGCATCCACTCAACTTCTTAAGAATATATACCCATCCTTAAAAATTAGTAAAAGTTTTGAGTTAAACCAGACCAGGTTATATAAAATAAAGGTTTGAATGTAATAATTTGGATTTTCTTATTTAGTAAAACCAAGCTTCATATTTTTTTTCTTTATTAATTTTGTATTTTGTTAGATCTTAAAAAATCCTAATGTATATGGGGTCGTTAAATTTACTCCTTACAGTAGTTATTATATAACCCCCCCCCCCCTTATCAAGAGTTTTTTGCATGCATCCAGCTATCCACTAAACGCGTTTAGTTCTATATATTTGATTATCATAGACTGGTGCTCCACAAGTTTATTTTTGTGCATCATTAAATGTATTTCATATAGGTTAAATTGTTGCGTATCAGTTAAATGATTTCAATTGTACCCGTTTAAATATGCAAAATATTTACCTTCGAGTACAAAACTATCAAAAATACACGCACGAAATTCAATGGACTGTAAAATATTTAATTTCAAAGTCAGAGATTCTATACTAATATTAACCTGAGGTAAGGCAACGGTAAGAAATCACATTACGTTCTCATCCATCGGTACTATCTTTGCGAGGTTTATTATATTATTAAATTTTTTTTATATTAGATCTTAAAAAATCATTAAGGACAAGGTTATTGTCCTTAAACAAATATTCATTCGTTATGTTAAGTATATATTTATGAATAGACTAAACCAAAATACAAAACAGGATATTTTTCACATATTAACCGTTGATCATCTTATACATTAAATATTATCTTTTCTTTACCTTTAGATTTAGCATCTTTTATATTATTTTATTCTTATTCAGATTCTGTTTTGGCTAGCTCTTTCAGACACACTTTGTCTTTTCTATCTACGAACTTGATTTGCCCCTCTGAAGCAGGCACCGGGCGTTTTATATATGAATCTTTCATAAATTTCAATCTTTCTCTCACCTGATCTAGCGTTTTTTTAGGTTGATCAATTAAATTCTCATCATTACTATAAATAAGATCGTTAATTTCATCTCCATGAGGAGATGGATCTGAATCAGATTTTTTTTCATTTTCATCATAGTCTGAATTTTCACCAGAACCAGCTTCACCTTTACTTGAACCATATGCTACACCAGAACCAGAAGCTTGACCAGAACCGGATGCTTCACCAGAACCAGAAGCTTGACCAGAACCGGATGCTTCACCAGAACCAGAAGCTTGACCAGAACCGGATGCTTCACCAGAACCTTTGAATAAATCTGCTCCTATACCTGTGGCAGGCATTTCATTTAAGCTATCATCTATAACCCCTTGTAATATTAATTTTATTACTACGCAAAGCGTACTACATGTTAACTCTTTAGGAAAAAAAAATTCATAAGTAGTACCCTCCAAATTATTTACAATTAATATAAAATCATTTAGATAACTTCTTAGGGAATAAAAAAGTATAGCCATAATTATACCTGAAGCTACCTTTTTATAGTAAAATGTTTCTTTAAACTGTTTAAACCTATTTTACTTTGTAAAGGTAAACTTATAAAAGCATGAGGTTTAGGTGGACTACTTAAAGATCATTCTAAACTAGGGGAATTTCTACTTAATTCACCTTGTAGACGATCAGTATAAAACGGTAGGGATATTCAAGGATTTCTACCTACAACCTCACCCCCAACTAATTGAATATAAACAACATATAGGAATAATGCGGCGGATATTAGACTTACGATAGATCCTATACTACTTACTAAATTTCATCCTGAAAATGCATCAGGATAATCGCTTATTCTTCTCGGCATTCCCTGTAGACCTAAGAAATGTTGAGGGAAGAAAGTAAGATTACATTACTGTGGACTATATATTAACCATTACAATTTGTAATAGTCTCTTTCGTGTAGTCTCTGGGGATTCTACTCGATAAAAGTATTCATGGGTCGTCTAGCGACGTGTTAAATCAAGATAACAAAAAATACTCTTATCTTTGGTTTCCTGCTGATTCTTTAGATATACTTAAGATTTTTACTGTCAAATAATAAAAATAAAGACTAGTACTTAAGCCTTATGAAAGTTCCCAGCATATAGAAAGATTGGAAGGAGCTAATCTTTTTAATTTTGACGAGGAATAGATTGAATAATTCATTCATCATTTTGTAAAGTCACTCATTTTTGAGTGTCTATATTATTTTTGATAAATGTCCATCTAACCTTAAAGTGTTGTTTAGCACCATTAATAGATGGAAAAACTAATTCTTCACCTTTTTTGTTATAAAAAAAAACAAAATGACCACCTATCCCATATTGAGGAGAAAGTTTACCTTTTAATCCTTTAGAAGAGTGACTATTATTAAGATAAAAATTTTTTACACCTTCACTAATGGCCTTTCTTTTTTCAGGAGAGCTAACTTTTCCAAAATTAGGATGATTTTCTTTTTTAAATAACTCTTTTAATTTATTTATTGTTTCAATTTTATGAATAAAACCAGAAGAACTACCTGCTATGGTTAAAACATTATACCTAGGTTTATAGTAATCTATTCATTTTTGTTCTAATTTAGAACAAACTTTTATATCAGTGGTACAAAACTCTAATATAGCCAATGAAAAATTTTCTAATTTATATTTTCTCATAGCTCTAGTTATTACTATTTTTGTAACTTTATCAGAATTTGCATGATAAAAATGACTAGTCATTCTTTGAGTTAAATTAAGACTACTACCTACGTATAAATCTTTAGTAATATTATTTATAAATAAATATACTCCTGATTTTTTTCTTAATTCTTTATAAATATCCTTTTTACTTTCTTTAATGTTTTTAAAAAATATAACAAAATTATTTTCTCCGCAGGCTAGTGAACCACCAGGTAATTGATGATTAAATCTTTTTCCTCTTTTATCAAAATTAAATCTTCCCTTATTAACCCCTATAAATAACAATCAGAATTGAACTTTAGATAGTAAAATATTGTAATTTAAACCTAATATTTTAGGTACTCAGAAATATCATCCGCTAAACATTGCAAATACTGCACCCATACTTAGTACATAATGGAAATGCCCTTCATAAGTATTAACTGCTTCTTTATTCAACATATCCTTTTTTTTTTATATACTTTAATAATTATATAAAATAATTTATTCAAATTCAATATTTGTAGCCATTTCAGAGTCTTCATTTTTTCTAAATCTAGATTCATTCATAACTATTTTTCTATATAAATGCTTTCTAGCCAATCTATCATAATATAAAGCTTCTTTATGTAAATCCCCTATATAAGATGAAAATGCCGATAATCTTGATGTACCACTACTTAAAGGATGATCATTATCTAGTTTATCGATGACTAACTCTAATGAGTTACCTTCTTCTCTTTTAGCCCAGGCCTTATTACAACAATACCTACTCGAAGGACTACCATTGGCGTGGCCAACGGGTAAAAGTGCACTTATAGGTAAAGCTGATCGCAGAGTACTTGGATTTCCCGGCATAATCCTAAATTTTAATTGTAACTTGCGCAAGCTCTTACACACCTTGCGTAGCACATAGTAATTAAAAAGTGCTCATAAATTTGAACGAATATAATTTAAAGCTATAAATATTACAATTCAACATGCAATATAAAAAATTAAATTAATTAAATCCAAATCCGAAGAAATCAAATTTCCCTGCTGCGTAGCAGCAAAAAGACTTAATAAAGGTTTACGAATTAATATACTAAAATTAAAAATGAAAATGTAATAACATATAGTATTAAATTTAGGAAATTGAATTTTAAATTTATTAAAATATAAGATAGTAAAAAATAAAAATACTGTTAATAAAAACAAAGGGCAAATACGCTTAAAAAAATAAAATTAAGAATAAATTATTATTTTTTTAATGGACTGTATCTTTACCAGTAATAAATATACTATTTATCTTTATATAATAGATATTCTTTAGCACAAGGAATTTTATATCATAAAGGATTATCGTACTTAATTAAATCAATCCTAAAATTTTAAGATATTTTATGTTCTATGTTATATTTAGGATATGTTTTAGATTTTCTAATCATCCCTTTAAAAAAAAAAGGGGTGGTTTAATTTTAGTAACTCTATAAAATTTCATATCACAATATAATCTGTTATGCATAAAATAATCATAAATAGTATTTTTATTAACATTTTGAAACTTAAAAGCGGTCGAGGTGAAATGCTTAGGATTTCCTAATTGCGAATATTTTTTTACGTTTAAGAATAGTGGGTTTAAAATTTAATATAGTATTCTCGAAATTTAATATTGATGTGAATTCATTATATTGAAATTCCAAATTACATTTTATTCTATTTCCAGCATAATTAAATACTATCATCCCATCAGTATCAATTAAACCTGAAAATCCTAATTATATAAATTTACATTATAGTTAGCTTTTTTAGAATATATATTATATAAACTACAGGCTTCTTTAAAACTAAGTACTTTTAATCTTATTAAACCATTTATATTTTTAATAATATACAACATAATTTCTTTAGTTGATACACCATTTAAAAATGGTGAATAAGGTTTATTTTTGTCAACTCTAATTCTACCCTTATGTAAATAATCTTGTATACGTCTTAATATTCTTACATCTCTATTATGTAACTTAATTATAATTTGTTTTAGAACTCTTTTCTTATTAATAGAATTTATTCTAATATCAAAATGTACTGCGTACTGCGTACTGCGTACTGCGTACCACACCATCTATTACACCCGCAAATCAATTTCAAAACTTAGAATCTTCTTTCTCTGGTATCTGACGCGCAGTCTCTGAGAATCCTTTAAAGTTTTCTGCTGATTGTCCCTTAAAGTTTTCTGCTGATTGTCCCTTAAGTAAGTAAATTTTTCCGAACGCAATTAATACGAGTGGATTACTTAATAAGGATGGGATGTTCCAGCATATAGTCAGATGCAAAATAATTAAAAGAAGACAAATTATTTAGACCCATATAAGCAACTACATAATAAGTATCGTGGAATGCTATATCTAAAGATGCATTCGCTAAAACTACACCACTTACGTATAAAAAAATATTCATTAATCTAATATTAGGTTAATCTATTAATCTTTCATAACTAAAAATATAACCATTATAAACACCGCCTACACTAGCATACTTTTTTATAGTACTATGAGATATATTTAAGGCTCTTTGAGCAGCCACCACTCCTTCATATTTCTCTATAAATTTTCGATCAATATCATATACAAATACTGCTTTTAAAATATGACTATTATTATTAATATTTAATAATAATTTTTCACATTCTTTTGAATTTCAATCTGCAATTCTAGGTGTGTCACTTAAATTATAAGGTATATTACTTAAATATCATTCACCTCTAAATATTGTTTGTTCTTGGATATTTTTAACTAATGTAGGATGATTAGATTTAATTAATTTAGCTAAAGTTTTAACAGAAGGGAAAAGAACTAATAACTCTTTAAAGGAATTATAAATATAGACAGGGTAAGCAGAATTAGCTTCAATCATTCTTAACTTACTTTCTATAGAATGATTTCTATTATAAAAAGGGTTATTTTCACCTGTAACAGCCCTAGCTATTAAACCTTTAGTTTCATCAGAATGCACTCTATTCTTAGCTAATTCAGATAGTAACTTCTTGGTTTCCTCCGTATGCACATAACCTAAAGAAGAGTAACCTTGTTTTAAAACATTATAATAAGGCATGACATGTGTAATATAAAAAGTTTCTCTAGCAGTTAAAAAAGCGGGTTCTACATATTCTAGAATTAAAAGAGAAAAATTTGAAGGATCATACTTAAGTAAAGCTTTGGTAATAGGCATATTAATATTTTGTTTACTTTTTAAAAAAGCTTTATTAAGATAGTTTCTCATTCTAGAAGCTAAATTAATAGAACTTCCTACATAAGTATGGTTATTTACCTTGTTAATTAAAAAGTAAACGCCTGATCTACCTTTTTCTTCGTTTATTATCTTAATTCTATCTTCTTTAAAGTTCTCATAAACTTTTTCAGCCTTTAAATTTTTGGTATTATCTTGGTTATCATCATAGATGATGTTAGAATAATATCGGATATTTATTGCCCTATATTTTAAGACTAATGAATCTTGTTTTACGTGGACTATATCTTCCCGTAGTGAACTACGGGGACTACGTTTAGTCTCTGAGGAGCCCCACATCTTGCAACCCAAAGCCATAGCTTGTATATTGTAGGGTAGAATCCGTAGGTTTCCTGCTGATTGTTCAAAATTATGCTTTGTTACTGAGGTTGAATAAAACTCTAGTATCATAATTATCAGAACTTCCCAGCATATGGTAGTCTTATCTGAAAGCAGAGGGAGGGCTAAGTGGTTGTTTAATAACCCTCCAATTGTAAACATAAATACAAAACCTAATGCAAATAACATCGAAGGTGATAATTTTATAGATCCTCCATAACATGTAGCTAATCAAGAGAATATTTTAATACCTGTAGGAACAGCAATAATTAATGTAGCTGCTGTGAAGTACGCTCTTGTATCCACGTCTAAACCAACTGTATACATGTGATGCTAAACTGTTAATAATTATTTTAGAATTACCCATACAATTTTTGTATGCTTCTTTCACAGGAAGTGTCGGACTATATCTTCATTTTTAAGCTTTTCCTGTTTTATTTGTCATACTATTATTTAAATTAATTTGTTTTTGCAGAGTTCTTACATGAGATAATCCTTCTTCAGTTAAATGTAATTTGTTAGATACTTGGTTATGAATAGTTAATCATTTTTCAAAAGAAAGAGCTTTTTTAGTTTGTAAAGGAAATAATTTAAAGTATGCTATTACATCATTCAAGGGTTTAAATCCAGTAGCTGTATAACGATAAACATTATCAGTTCCAGATCTTAATGTTACTTTACCAAATCCAAATAACTCGTATACTTTATTTAGTATAACACTATCTTTTTGATCTAATAAATAACGCATTTTTATAACATGACCTAATGTATATCGAGAGTTTGCTGTAATAGATACATTAAAACATCCTTCAGCATCAGTAAACCCTGATAATCATGCATCCTGTAATGTAATTGAAACAGGAGTATTTTTTAATTTTATGGTTTCAGAACCAAAACGATTATTTAAAGCATTAACTCAAAGAGCTAATTGTTCAATTCTATGATTTTGAGCTAAATTACCATTAAATAAAAAAGCTAAAAGTAGAATATGTGAAGGATTATCAACCATTCATCTATAAAAATCATTATTTTTACCACTCTTTCCCTGAGGAAAATGTTTAACAACGCCAATATTTAATTTAAATTGTATTTTATGAAGTATATCACTTTCTTTTTGAGTAAGAACAAAACGAACTCTTTTACCTTCATCATATGTTTGAATTGCTCCATCTCCCTCTGCAAACCCAATAAATCAAGTTAACCATTCATCAGAAAGATGATCTGTATTTTTAAATAATGTATTATAATAAGTACGAAATGCGGAAAAATTTAAAAATGTTTCGCGTATAGTCTCTGAGACGCTCTGTTTGTTATCCTTTAAGGAATACAGGGACAGATTGTCTGCTGATTGAGTATAGCCAATTAAACTTTTACCTTTCAAGGTGCTAATTAGCACTAAACTGTTCCAGCATACAGCGAAATTAATTAAATTCCCTACGTCACCGTAGGGTGAAGCCATCGTTACGTAACTTCAAACAATAAATCCTAATATTCCAATAGACATCATGGCGTAACAATATTTTACGCAAACAAAGTATTATTTCAATCTATTAGAGTTCATTTCTAAATTTAAACTTTTAATTTTATTTAAACCTTCCGTGGTTAAATGTTGTTTCAATTTAATAATAGTCATACACTCTTTAAAACAAATATAATCTTCCTGTTTTAAATTTAATAAAGGATAAGTATCAAAATGAGGTAAGATTTTTTCTAATAAAGAGGTAGCATCTTGAACGATAAAATCACATCTTGGAGTAGCAATATTAGATCTTACATTTACCGAACCACAATTAAAAAATTTAATAAATAATTTCATTAATTCTAAATCTTTAACGTGTTGAGCAATATGAAATCTACAATACACTTTCTCTAACAAGATATAATCCTTAGCAGCTCGAACATAAATAGAAAACCCTCCATCTCCAGCTACAAACCCTGATACTCACTGAGGATTTAAATTATCAGGTAAAGATATAACGGGTTTATCTGCAGGTATTATATTAGGAAAGTATTCTTGAACTTTTTTTGAAACTCCTTTATTTATAGAAGCGTAATAAGAAAGAATTTTTGAAAATCCCTCTTTATTTAAATGATCTTTACTTAAAATAAGTTTTATAACCTCTGATCATAATAAATAATCTATACGTTTTTTACTAATCAGAGGGTATTTTGTAAAGTGTGGTATTATAACATCTTTTATATAGTTCGCATTACTTACTCTATATACAGATTTTTTTCTATCGGGCCTATGATATATAGCACCCACACCAAAATAAGCTTGAATTTTAGATAAGATCTCTTTATCTTTCTCATGTAAATTTATTTCAAATGAAGTTCTGACTTTTCACTTTAAAGGATTTGATACTTCTATTATTATCGAAAAACAACCCTCAGCATCCACAAAACCTGTTACCCAATTAGGGTCTAGTTTATGTAAATGATGATCAATAGATAAATTTTTTTTTAATACTTTATTTACAGACATGAAATTGGGTAATACCAATTTCATATTTTCATAAAATAGTGGACTATATCTTAATCATCCGGAGTAGATGATTCTCCTTGTGTAGTCTCTGAGGTTATAAAAATTACATTTTCAAATATTCAGAGCTTCCTGGCTAACGAAGTTATGCAACCCTAAAAAGAATGTATTTTTATTTACCTGCTGATTGCTTATTGTAATATCCTGAAAATTTTCACTGTAATTGTAAAGATTACTAGTATTTAAGGTCTTAAAGGTTCCCAGCATATAAAGGAGATTTACATAATTATTAGTTAATGTAGGCCTACTTTTGACCATACCTATGTACTAGACATAAACTTATTAAAAAATTTTTACAGTAACTACATAACTAGTAGTTACATTTGAATATAATATCCGCTCTCTACACACATATATATTCATATTATGCTTACTTCTTACGAAGTACGCGACCCCACACCCACCCTACCAATAATATATTTTTGAGCTAAATAAACAGTAAACACTGCTTTGCCGCTTATAAATATTATTAGTATGCCTATATAATATATAATTATATAAATTAAACGAATTATCAAATATGATTTTATGTAGAGAGATTAATTATAATTTTTAATAAGTTTATGAAATTGGACCATCTCTTAACCAACATATTAATAAAAATACTTTAAAACTATTTATCCATGAAACTGTTTCATTTGATAGTGTAATATTTTCAAGCTTTTCCTAAATCTGAGTTATCTGAAGCAGAATGAGCGTGAAGATTTCTAAGTTTATAAAAATCATTTACCATAGTAATTCTCATAAATTTCTCAGATCTACAAGGATTAACTTTAAAATAATCATTTACTAAAGATAAAACTTCTTTTTTTTTATAACAAGTCCATTTAAAAGCCTCTTGTTTAACCATAGGGTATATTGTACCTCCATATAATTCTACTAAAGCTTCTAATATATACCTATTTTTTTGAACAGCTGTTATAAATAATTGACCTGACGTTTCACTTAAATATATACTACCATCAGTATCAAAAAATCCAGCTAATCAACCATTATAATAAGTTAAAGGTTTAGAATCTTTTAATTCTATCCCGTAAATTTCACAAATTCTACCTAATTGTAAAACTCTTATAGGGTTTCGCATTAAGCCATTAATTTTACTAATTAAATTTAATAGACCTTTTTTATGATGTAGTCTATATCTTAAATGATTATTTCCACTAACTAATTTTACAGATCCACCAAATTTTTGTTTTATTAAATATAGAATTTTTTTATCTCTAAGTTGTGTAACTATTTCCAGACTACAGTATCCTTTTTTAGAAACTAAAAAACAACCATCTCCGTCAATAATTCCAGCTAACCATTCATAGAATTTGATATCTTCCTTATTTTCTTCTTCGTTATCCAAAGATGGGTAAGAATCATTACTATTTTCATATTTTGCACTAATTTCATGATTGTCGTGTTTTTCTATTTTTACAAAACTTTCTTCTTTTAATGGAATAGTATAAAACGATACATATTTTAACAACAAAGTTGTTAATTTTTCTGTGCTGCGCGTCGAACAAAAGTTTTTAATTAACATGGATAAATAATTTAAAGTATAAAGCAAAGTTGGTCACAAACGTATGGCCTCTGAAATTCCTACTAACATGCTTAACCGAGTAAATTCTTTTATACCTGGTTTGAAGTTTTCACTTCGTGCTTTGGTTATCTGCGGGTTATCATAAATTACTAGGATTTTTACTAATGAAACTTTAAATTTTCATATAACGGGAGTACTTAGTAATATTTCTAAAAAGAGACTGACTTTCCTGCATATAGTTTGTTGCGTTAATAAAATTAATTTTATTAAAGAGCTACTAGTGTAACCGAATACGGATTTATTTGAGTAAGCGGAGATTGTTGTACTTATTATACCAAAACCAGGTATAATTAGAATATAACCAAAATTTTGACTAACGAAATAGTTATATTTAGCATAATCTATTTTAATTAGTACTCAAGAATTTAACATTCTTGTTAGGACTTTATCTTAAACTGTAATATCGTTCAATTTGTTCATTGTACTTTTTAATTTAAGAATTTTATCCATTCCATTTTTATTTAAATGGTTTTTATCCTGAATTATTATATAAGCTTTTCTTCACTTTAAATAATTAACGTATTTACTAGATAATAATTGGTAACACTTAAAATAATTAATAAGATTGTAAGCTGAACCAAAACTAGTTGATTTGTAATAATAGGTATTTTTACTTTCCATGTAGCCCAAATTACCTCCTAAAAAATTTAATATTAAAATTAAAATATTCTTTTCTTTTTGATTTATTTCAAAATTTAATCTAACTTTAACTTCTTCATTATTTTTGTTAAGAATTTCGATTTGAAATTGGGTATCTGATGCATCTAAAAACCCCGCTAATCAATGGTTTT
>Ga0164241_10003297_pt1 | contig 16448 bp, 16 predicted proteins | sample OricomyardsoilBY_FD_108780 | JGI IMG/M metagenome (GOLD analysis project Ga0164241, IMG submission 108780) | Backyard soil microbial communities from Emeryville, California, USA - Original compost - Back yard soil (BY) | ecosystem: Environmental > Terrestrial > Soil > Unclassified | place: USA... | reverse complement strand
TGTTCTTTCTCGAAATATTCGATCACGTGCATTTTCAGCAGTTTCTCCTGTTCCATCAGGTCGAAATGAGGAAGTTTTTTGATCAGTGTCCAGTGTGGCCAGCCATCTTTGTCAGTTCCATCCAGTTTATAATAGCCAACAAGGCTCAGCACTTTGCATATAGCAATGTGCATCAAGTCCTGTTTTTCCTCCTTTGAAAAGGATCTTGCTCCGCGGCCCAACTCCTGCACTCCAATAAGAAAAAGAACACCATTCAGATCTTTCGGCTGTTTTCCAATCTTTTCCTCAATCACCGTTAGGAGCTTATGCCACTTGCGGTCCAGTTCTAAATCCCGGTTGAACACAGCTTATGATTTTGACAATTCTTCCCAATACTCAAAAGCTCTACGCAAGTGAGGCACCACTATAGTACCCCCGACCAAAGTGGCTACACCCATTGCCTCGTGTACTTCTGCTGTTGTAAAACCTACTTCTTTGCATTTGCCCAAATGATATTTTACGCAATCATCGCATCGCAGCACCAGGGAGCAGGTAAGACCAATTAATTCCTTTGATTTAACATCCAAAGCGCCTTCTTGGTAGGCATTGGTATCCAGGTTGAAAATTCGTTTAATAATCAGGTTGTCCGCAGCCATGATTTTTTCATTCATTTTACTGCGATATTCATTAAATTGATCTACGAGAGTCATGTGATTCAAAATTTGTAATCGCAAAGATGGAAGCCTTAAACCTATTTTCAGATTTTATCTCTCTTTTTTATCCAAACTATTGTTATGGATGTAAAGGAACGTTGGTAAAAGGAGAGGATACGCTCTGCACCCACTGCCTGTTCGATCTTCCCAAAACCAATTATCACCTCGCTGATTCAAATCCAATAAAGGAAAGATTGTCAGGGCGACTACACCTGGATTATGCTCTTGCCTTTCTGAAATTCAGGAAAGAAGGAATTGTACAACATCTGCTTCATGAACTGAAATACAACAATCGTCCGGAGGTGGGAATAAGATTAGGAAAGCAATATGGCAAGGAGCTAAAGGAAAATTGTATCGATGCCTTTGATGTGATTATGCCAGTGCCGCTTCACGAATCGCGCAGACGAAAAAGAGGATATAATCAGAGTTCAATGTTTGCCCAAGGACTTAGTGAATCGCTAGGAATACCATGGGATGAGAGTATTTCCCTTCGTACTTCAAGTACAACTACTCAAACAAAGAAGACGAAAGCAGAACGATGGAATAATGTGAAGGATGTTTTTGCAGTTCGAAATTCTGAAGGGATAAAAAATAAACGAATCTTATTGGTCGATGATGTGATTACCACTGGAGCAACCATCGAAGCATGCGGTCGTCATCTGTTGGATCAAGGATGCGCCCTGAGTGTCGCCTGTATCGCAGAAGCGCAATAAAAAACCCCCTACTTTTGGTAGAGGGTTTTCATAAATTCTTTTGATTAAAACTTTAGTAGTTCGAACCAGCTCTGATCATCGCACAACGGAAGCCGATGGTTGCAGTTGCTGAATCCTGGTCAAGGAATCTTCTGGTACCAGGAGACATCCAGTAAGCTACATCTTTCCATGAACCACCTTTGTAGATGCGTGAGCGATCAGTGATCAATGAAGTAAATGCTGCTGGATCTTTATCAATATTATTATAACCCCTGGAGTCATCTAAGAATCCATCTCTACGGATAGGGTTAAGGTCATCAAAATCCTGGAATGAAAGAGGACGGTAAACATCCATTACCCACTCACTTACGTTACCGGCCATGTTATATAAACCGTAATCGTTAGGAGGGAATTCATAAATATAAGAAGTGATCAATGCTCCATCATTCAAACGACCTGCGATACCCGCATAGTCACCACGACCACGCTTGAAGTTAGCTAAGAAGAAACCCATTTGCTTTCCGTAAGGATTACGAAGTGCGTGACCATCCCAAGGATAAATTCTTTGGTGAGTCTGCATTTCTTCTAGCCACTGAGTTCCAATTAACGCTTGTGCTGCATATTCCCACTCCGCTTCTGTTGGAAGGCGATAAGCAGGAACTACGATACCTGATTCCAAAGGAATACGACCATCTGTTTCGGCATATTCTTCACCAGCGTTTTCAGCTAACTTAACGTTAACAGCACGGGTTCTCCATTTCGCATATTCATTGGCTTGTGCCCAGCTAACACCTACTACAGGGAAATAGCGGAAGCCCGGATATCTTAAATAATGTTCAACATAAGGATCGTTGAAGGCAAGCTTGCCAACCCAAACCATAGTATCAGGAAGGGCAGCTGCATAAACTTCTTGTGAAGAATCTTTAGCCAGGTAATGCATGTATTCCAACCAGTGGATGTTTGCAATTTCGGTTTCATCCATATAAAAAGAGGCAACAGAAACAGTACGCTCTATGTTATCACGATACTGCATTACATCTTCTTCGAATGACCCCATTACGGAACGACCTCCTTCAATAAATACGGTGTTCGGTGCATCCGGCTGGCCTTCAAACGGGCTAACCTGAAATCCTCCCGCATCCTCATCGTTGTAGGCTAGTCCGGTGGCGGTACTCATCTGTCCCGGATTGGTGGCGGTTGGTTTTCCACCTCTGTTTCCGAACAGGGAACAGGAGCTGATAATCAAAGAACCGCCAACTAAAAAAAGTAGACCCTTAAAATGCTTCATTGGTTTCATAATTGGGTTAAAGCAACCGCTAATATAAATAGATAATCCTGTGTTTTCCAAGGGGTAAAGATTTTATTGATAAATCCTTAATCGAATAGGTGGAACTGCAGGTTTAACGGACTTAACAATCGATTTATTGCCTGGGATTTATAGAACCAAAATGGGATGAAATCCTAATAGGAAAGAAGATCGTATATAAGAAAAGCGTTGGAAAACGCAGATCAGGGAGGAGTTCAACTTACTGGCACACTATTTCCTTTAAAGCATCCATAGAATGACAAACCGCGATATGATTTCCCTGGATGATTTTAAGTACGCTTCTTTTGAGAAGAAATGCGATGTGGTGACTTCCAAGTCAGATTATTTGATGATGCGTAAGCTCGGAAATTGTAAAATTTACCTTTACTACACTGGAGAGTTCTTTATAGAAGTTTATTACTCGCCTACTTATAAGAAAGTTTTGATGATCAATGCTTTTAATGATGGTGAAGGATTACAGCCTTACGCTGAAAGCATTTCTCTGGAAGACTTGAATTTGAAGTCAAGCATTTGATCAAGTACATCCATCGCTTTTTCGACAGAATCGATTTGTTCAATAGTTAACATCAGTTTACCAGCAGTATCTTTCATGCGGCATTGTTTAGAATGCTTCTGAACATAAGCCAGAATTTTTCCGAAAACTTCTGATTTGAAATACTCATCCTTTCCAGTGATGAAGTAGCCTCGCAGCTTATTATTCTTCAGCGAAATTTTTTCAAAGCCCAATTCTTCGCCCATCCACCGAAGGCGTACAGAATTTATTAATTGTTGTACTGATTCAGGGATTTCACCAAAACGGTCGCGGAGTGAATCGTTGTATTTCCGAAGGGCCTCTTCATCTTTAATGTTGTCCAAAGTAGAATACAGCTGCAGTCGCTCGCTGATGTTGCTGACGTATGTTTCCGGAATTAAAATTTCCAGATCCGTTTCGATCACACAATCCATCACGATCAGCTTTGCTTTTTCAGAAAGCTCTTCGGCAAATAAATCTTTGAATACCGTTTCTTTTAACTCCTGAATGGCATCATCCAGAATTTTGTGATAGGCATCGAATCCCAAGTCGCTTATGAAACCGGTTTGTTCAGCGCCTAATAAATTCCCTGCTCCACGAATGTCCAGATCGCGCATGGCCACTTTGAATCCATCGCCTAAATCTGAGAATTCTTCCAACGCGGAAAGTCGTTTGCGTGAATCAGATGAAAGAACTGAACTTGGAGGTGTTAATAAATAACAAAATGCTTTTTTATTGGAACGCCCCACACGACCTCGCATCTGGTGCAAATCACTCAACCCAAACATGTGTGCCTGGTTGATCATGATGGTATTGGCATTGGGGATATCCAATCCAGATTCAATAATGTTAGTGGAAACAAGAACATCGTATTCTCCTTCGATGAACTTAACCATCACTTTTTCCAGCTTGTCGCCATCCATCTGTCCGTGGGCAATTCCTATTCGGGAGTCAGGCACTAGTTTATAGATCACATTGGCGACTTGTTCAATATCACTAACACGATTATGAACAAAGAATACCTGGCCACCTCTTCTTAATTCATAGCTCACCGCATCACGAATAATTTCTTCCTGGTAAGTATGAAGTTCAGTCGTTACCGGTTGACGATTAGGAGGAGGAGTTGCAATAATGCTCAGATCGCGTGCACCCATTAAAGAGAAGTGCAATGTTCTTGGAATAGGCGTGGCTGTAAGCGTTAACACATCAACATTATGCTTTAATTCTTTCAACCGGTCTTTTACCTTCACTCCAAACTTTTGCTCCTCGTCTATGACAAGTAATCCGAGATCTTTGAATTCTACATCCTTACTTACGACACGATGGGTGCCGATGATAATATTTACTTTTCCCTCTCCTACTTCCTTTACAATTTGCTTGATTTCCTTTTCTGTTTTAAAGCGTGATACATATTCAATATGAACGGGAAATCCTTTTAACCTTTCAGAGAACGTGCGATAATGTTGCATCGCCAAAATGGTAGTCGGCACCAACACAGCAACTTGTTTTCCTTCGGTAGCTGCTTTGAAAGCAGCACGAATGGCTATTTCAGTTTTTCCAAAACCCACATCACCACAGACCAACCGATCCATCGGATGTGGTTGTTGCATGTCTTTCTTCACATCTTCGGTGGCCTTCGCCTGATCAGGAGTGTCTTCATAAATAAAAGAACTTTCCAATTCGGCCTGGAGAAATCCATCCTGAGCAAAAGAAAAACCACTTGCTGTTTTCCGTTTCGCATATAAATCAATGAGCTCCTTGGCAATGTCTTTTACCTTCTTCTTGACCTTTGATTTTTTGGATTCCCATTCACCGGACCCCAGCTTACTAATGGGTGGCGCTGTTCCATCTTTACCAGAATACTTTGAGATCTTGTGAAGTGAATGAATGTTGATGTAAAGCAGATCATCATCACGAAAGAGAAGACGAATAGCTTCCTGCTCTTTACCTTCTACGTTTTTTTTCTCGAGGCCAGCAAATTTTCCGATACCGTAATCAATGTGCGTGACAAAATCTCCGGGTTGCAGTGTTTGCAACTCGCGAAACGTCATTGCCTTTGACTTTGAAAATTTTTCCTTGCTTCGGTAGCGGTGATAACGCTCGAAGATCTGGTGATCTGTATAGCAAACTAGTTTGATTACATGATCGACAAATCCCTGTCGCAGTGAAAATTCCAACGACTGAAATTTCAGACCATGTTCGATTTCTTCAAATACTCCCTGAAGTCGCTCTATTTGTTTTTGCTGCTCTGCTGCTATGAAATTTCCATAACCCTGGTTCTGGTGATCCATCAGATCCCTGGCCAGCAACTCAAAATTTTTATTGAAGGAAGGTTGGGCTGAAGATTTAAAATCGAATGTCTTTTCTGAAGGATAGAAGAAACGACTTCCAAATTCAATCCGAAGAAATTTTTTAAACTTTTCCTTAAATACATCTGATGTATCAAAAAGATGTTCTGGTTGAAGAACTACTTTGGTTTGCCCACTTTCTCGAAGAATTTTATCAAAGCTCTGAGAAACCTTATCGAAGGATTTTCCAATAATATCAATGGTGAGCTCAACATCCTTTACCCAAACACGTGTTGTATTTGGAATAAAATCAAAGAAGGATTGCCTTTCTTCATGCACCAATCGTGTTTGCACGTTGGGCATAATGCTGACTTTATCCAGGATTTCCACGGAAAGTTGTGAACCTGGATCAAAACTTCGAATGCCATCTACTTCATTGCCAAACAATTCAATCCGGTAAGGCAACTCATGAGCAAATGAGAACACATCAATTATTCCACCGCGGATAGCAAACTGGCCGGCTTCGTAAACGAAATCCGTTTTTTCGAAATCATAGGTGTGAAGAAAATCTTCGAGAAAACTACGATCCAGCTTCTCACCCACTTTAATGACAAACGTATTTGAGGAAAGTGATTTATGTGTGATTACCTTTTCAGATAATGCTTCCGGGTAAGTTACAATCACCTGTGAGTCAGGATGACTAGCCAATTGATTGAGCGTTTCCGCCCGCATGAGAATATTGGCATTTTCAATTTCGTCATAGTCATACGGACGCTTGTATGACATTGGAAATAACAGCAGGTTTTTATCACCCAGGAGATTCTGAAGATCATTCAGAAAAAACGCAGCTTCTTCCTTGTCCTGGAGAATAATTACATGGCTGGAGTGACTTACCTTAAAAGTGGCCGCAAAAAGAACAGTATCTAAACTTCCGGTTAGTCCTTTAATGCGATGTGCAATTGGCTTGAACGTACGAATCCCTTCCGATAGCGTCTGTACTAAACTGTCGGCTTTGTAAATGCTTAAGAAATCATTCGCCCTCAAACCTTTTCAAAAAGAGATGCAAAAGTAACCGAGTAACAAGCGGCCTCCAAATTTAGTGCATGCGGATTTTTCTACCTTTGACGTTATGGATAATGTTGAGCTCCTTCTTTTACTATTAAGCGGGGCGTGTTTACTGTTTATGATTATCGGTTTATTTAAACCTTGGGTCATGCTTTGGTGGGAAGATGTGCAAAACAGAAAAAAAATTATCCTGGTGTATGGTTCCCTTTCCATATTATTTCTAATAACCTATTGGACACTAAAATTCTTGTTATGATTAAAAGTATTGTCTCTCTTTTTGTTCTTTCGCTGTTGTATTCCTGTTCCCCAAAACCAAAAGAAGTAGCTGTGGAAAAGCAAGAGGTAAATGATTTACCCTTTCTATCGACAATGTTGTTGGATGGGAAAAATGTAGATATGCGCCAGCTTCCCGGTAATACAATTATCATCTTATTTTTTGCAGATTGTGATCATTGTCAACGAGAAGCAACTGCGATTCAGGAAAAGCTTAGCTCGTTTAAGAAATATAATTTGTATTTCCTTTCCTCAAGCAGTGAAGAGGAGATTTCAAAGTTTTCAAAAGAGTATAAACTTATAGATTTGCCTAATGTAAAATTTGGGAAAGTGGATGGAGCGCGGGTTTTTCAAACTTTTGGAAGCATTCCTACTCCCTCTATATATATCTATTCTTCAGAGCGTAAGTTGGTCAAGCAATTTCATGGCGAGACAAATGTGGAGGAGATCATTAAATTTCTTTAGGTCATAAAAAACCCTCTGAAGACAATGGTGATCTTCAGAGGGTAATTTAATAAGATTTTTAATACTTAGCTGGTTGACCTGCTGCAGGAGTACTCTTCTTAATAAAGTCGCGAATGTGGTCATTGGAAGAAATCAGATCTTCCCCACGCAGATACATCATATGACCACTGCGATACCCTTCAAAGCGTAAACGGCTTTTCATTTTACCACTTGGATCCAATTGCCACATGGAATATTTAGCATCGAAGTAGGTGGTAGCACCATCATAATAACCGGATTGTATCATTACATGGAGATATGGGTTTTCAGCCATAGCCAGGCGAAGATTGTCACCGGTTTTGTCATTGCTATTATCCCAGGGATGAACAGGACCAAACATGTTGTACATGATATCGGTTTTGTACTTCAACACATCTCGTAAATAGTAGTTGATAGCAGGTGTGAATGAATGCAACCATGAAGTAAGTTCAGAATTATAGTCGGGAGCTGTTCCGGCTTGCTCCTTATCAATACCTAAATAACGTGAGTCCAATCTTCCAATCGTAAATCCTTTGTCACGAAGCAATTCTTTCCAGAAGAATTGAGTAGGTACAGATAGATTGTGTTCTAAAATTGATTTTTCAGAAAGACCAGAATAGCGTGAGAATTTTGCAGCAACTTGTTTTCTTTTTGCCTCGTCAATAAACCCTCCTTTTGAAATGGCAGGGATAAGTTCATCAATGGCAAATGCTTCTGCTTCCGGAAGAATATCATTCAAATCTTTTTGTTGAAGATCAGCAGGTAACGCTTTTTGATACCAGGCAGCAGCTGTGAAATAAGGAAGAGCCAATGCGTCATTAACTGGTCCATCGCGTTTTAGACCAAGCTCGGTTGGAGAAACGAGGATAACTCCATTGAGATACATCCAATGAGAATTTTGTAATTCAAGAGCCAGACCAGATACACGAGTCGTGCCGTAGCTCTCTCCTATTAAATATTTTGGTGAAGTCCATCGTGCCGAGCGTGACACAAAAGTATCCAGCCATTCGGCCAGGTATTTAATGTCTGCATTTACGCCAAAGAAAACAGAACGTTCTGTTTTAGAATCAAGTACGCGTGAAAATCCTGTATTAACAGGATCGATGTAAACAATATCCGCTACATCCAAAATAGAGTTTGGATTATCGTGTACACCGTAAGGTTGAACAGGATAGCCTTCGCTATCAATATTTAAAATTTTTGGTCCGGTGTAGGCCACGTGCATCCATACGGAAGCAGAGCCAGGGCCACCGTTAAAAGAAATAACCAGAGGTCTTTTGCTTTTATCTGTAGCGTCTGTGCGTTCATAGTAGGTATAAAAAAGAGACGCAATTACTTTTCCGTCTTTGTCCCATACAGGTTGTGTCCCGGCAGTAACTTTATAGGGAACAGCCTTTCCTTTTATAGTAACCTGACCGTTACTCGTAACGGCTGATTCAGCAGGAATAGCACGATCATGAGAAGTTTGAGACTGAGAAACAGCAGAAAAAGAAGTTAATAGAACGAGCCAAAGTATGCCGTATAGTTTGAGGCGCCCAAATGTAGAGGTATTCATTATTCTATGGGTTTAAGTCACGCAAAGTAAAAAAATGTTTGAATGGTTATTAGCGGACTTGATGAAAATGGATTTGCCTCGTTCAAACGGCAAATAATGCGCAAATTTTTAAAAATGATCAGGGCGCTGGCTTTAGCCTATCGTGTATCCATTCAAGTTGCTGTGACACGAGGTCACTATCTACTCGAATAAAACGACCCACAACATCTTTATTTCTTAATATGCCAACCACCTTATTATCAACAATCAAGATGATGCTTGCATTGGGAAGACTCGTTACCACTGTCTTCAAAAGTTCCATTCCTTTAGTGCTGACATGAATATCGATATATTTTCTTTTCTTGTTTTGATCAACCTGAATTTCACCTATGGATGTAAAAGCGCTTCTGTCGAGGATGGGTTTTTGCGGAACACAGAAAGCAGCAAGATTATCAAATGTTTTTACTTCCTGAGGGCAGTTTGTCTTCTTATCTATTTGAATATAAAATCCAGTGTTATCCTGACCATAGGTATGTTGCAAAATAACAAGAAAGAGAAACGAAAAAAAGATCCTCATACAGAGAACCAAGGTACTTAATTAACAGGAAACAATACTAATTCCAGATTCCATTTGACTCGGTCAGAATAGCAGGAACGTCCTCACCAACAATAATGGTGTGTTCATGTTGCGCAACAAACGTTCCGTCTTTACCTGATAAAGTCCAACCGTCAGAAAGCGTGTGCGCATGTGTTCCTTTTGTTGAAATGAAAGTTTCGATAGCTACAACCGAGTTCTTTTTGAATCGTGCCTTGTTAAAGCGATCGTAGTAGCAAGCAATTTCCAGGGGAGGTTCATGCAGGCTTTTTCCTACCCCATGACCGGTGAGATTTTTAATCACGTTATAACTGCATTTCTTTGCCTCGGTCTCAATTAGCCCTCCAATGTCAGCTATTCGAACACCACCTTTAATATTCTGAATGGCTTTTAATAGAATTTTGCGTGAGGTTTCAACGAGATGTGAGTGTCCATTAATGTCTTTTCCTAAAATAAAAGATCCACCATTGTCAGACCAATAACCGTTGAGTTCTGCCGAGACATCAATGTTGACCAAATCACCTTCTTTTAGAATTTTCTTATCCGAAGGAATCCCATGAGCAAATTCATGATTGACGCTTATACACGTCCAACCGGGAAAATTGTAAGTTAAGCGTGGTGCCGATTTTGCACCATATTGTCTTAAGAGCACACCACCGTATTCATCGAGGTCTTTTGTACTCATCCCTATTTGAGCATGATTTCTCATTAGTTTCAGAGTGATGCCTACAATTTCACTGATTGCACGAATTCCTGAAAGATCCTTATTTGATTCAATTGACATGGCTTTATTCAACCTGATTTTTGTGTATAAGTTTCGATCTAAAAATTAGTTAAACTCTTTCAGCAACTAGCACATGTTTTTCCTTTTCGCTTTGGGTACAGATCAGAAAAAGTTTCCCTCCTTCCTTTAATCCCGTTATCTTTTTTATTTCCACTACACTTAATGGGTAATTCCGTGTGAGAATATTGGCGCACCCATTAGGAAAAAGATCTATTACTTTTTTATTTAGTTTAGTTTGCTGAAGGACTTTAAAAGTTTTTCCCGGGAAGCCATCTATTCTGTTCTCACTCGTAAATAAATGACTGCTTGGATGAAGTTTATAAACTCCATTTCGTAGGGCCATGGTTTTAAAAGCGCCCGCTTTAAGAATGGAAGCGTTGGGTTCGTATAAAAAGGTAAGCGGAGGAGAGAACGCGACAATAGTTTTTTTTTCTTCTTCTACAGTAAAGGAAAAGGAATGAATGAGCCCTCCCTCACTATTTAAATCAACAGCTTCAATAAGAGGAGAAATGCTTACTTCTTTATTACTGATGAGAAAGAGTAATTCTTTTACTTCATTATTTACGGATACCGAAAATATTTTTTCAACATTTTGTAGTTCGCGTTGTCCTTGTTGAATATCCAGCAAAGGAGAGGTCTTGATTAAAATTTTTTTTGAAGATTTTAAAAATGCAGGAAGCAATGCACTAATGTCAGGCGCACAATCAGCCAACTTGAAAACTTTTTGTTGATTATTTCTTCTTGAAGGATCGATAAAAATCAGATCAAAGTATTCTTTGGTTTGATGGTGGAATTCTTCAGCTGTAGAATTAACATATTGAATATTGTTCGCGCCAAGTAATTCGTGATTATGTTTTGCAATGGACAGCAAGGATTCATTGGGCTCTACGTAATAAAATTTTTCAAATAGCTGGCTAAGAAAAAAAGTATCAATTCCTAATCCTCCCGTGAGATCAGCACCAATTTTACCTTTGTTCAGTAAGATTGATTTGAATTTTGCAGTAGCTCTTGACGAAGATTGTTCCAGGTTTAGCGAAGGAGGATAAACAATTCCTTTGGTTTTATACCAGAGATCAATTTTGTGTTTGGCTTTTTTCCTTCCCTGAATCTGTGTTGCTATTAATGAAGACGGAATACCTAAGATTTCTTTATGAGCCAACACCAACTTTTTCTCGTCCTCATTTTCGTGCAGAAATATATATTCCTGAATTTCCGGATTTGCAATATGAAAAAGCTGATCTGGTAGCATTAAAACAAAATTGCGCAATCATCTTCACTTTTTTGGAAATACAGCAATGAATCTATTGATTCATTTGTTTTGCTTTAGGCAAACGAACTGATAAATAGATGTTTCTTGAATAGGCCATCATACCCAAGCCCTGGGATACCAGTAATACGGGATCTTGTTTTATCAGTGCGTAGCTTACCACCATTACCGAAGCTACAAGGCTGATTACCCAGAAGCCCAGAGGTAATAATGATTCTTTCGCTTTTTCGGAATAATACCATTGATAAAGATAACGAAGGTTAAGCATTAACTGGCCAATCGTGCCAATGATCATGATCGTTTCTGAGAAATCACTTTTATCAATAATTGCCTTAAACGTTTCTGGTGCAAAGAATCCGATATAAGAAAGAATCAGTAAAGGCATTGGAAAAATAATGATGCGAAGCACTTGTGGTATTTGCTTCCAAAATCCTTTGAGCTGAAGATTGCGAATGTAGATGTAGTACGAGAATGTTTGACCAATAAGAATCACTGGGTCATGCCGCAATACTCCGTAGATCAAAAAAAGGAATGAGGCAAGTAAGCTCAGTATCCAAAAAACGGTGGGAGAAACCACCTTACCCTTTCTTTCCGACTGAATCCACTGAACAATGAGACGGGAACCAAAAAGCGATTGAGCAAAGAATCCAAGTGCGTAGACCGCGTAATTTTCCATGAGGCGCAAAAGTAACCGCTGAAAGTTATCTATACACCTACATGAAATTAAATTATCCTTAAAAAAGCGAAAGCGTACCTCCTCTTCTGAACTTGGTTAGATCGTAAGGAGGCATTTCACGACCAGTGAAATATTTTTTCTTCGAGGTTCGATGTAGTTGGTGTATAATATCTGCAATATTTCCATCACCAGCCATTCTCCTTCCGAATTTTGAATCGTTAATATTTCCACCGTGAAGCGAACAGATTTGATTCCATACTTTATCGAACCGGTCCGGAAAATTCTTTCTGAGCCAATCTTCAAAGATCTTTCCGATTGAGCCATTCAGTCGGACTACAGTCATTCCTACAGTAAGCGCCCCATGATCAGCAGCGGCTTTTAATATGGTTGGAATTTCATGATGGTTTAATCCGGGAATAACTGGTGCATTCATAATTCCAACGGGAATATTTGCTTTGGCCAACTCTTCCACAACCTTTAGCCTTTTCAGTCCACTCACTGTTCGGGGCTCCATTGCTCTACGCAGATCTTCATTAAGTGTGGTGATGGAAATCATAACATGAACGAGATTGTCACTAGCCATGTCTTTCAATACATCAATGTCGCGAGTGACTAAACTGTTCTTGGAAATAATGCCCACCGGATGCCGATACTTAGCCAAGACCTGAAGCATCTTTCGGGTGATTTGAAATTTTCTTTCCTGTGGTTGGTAACAGTCCGTATTTCCTGAAAGCATAATAGGAACTGGCTGCCATTTCGGATTGAGAATATGTTTTTCTAAAAGTGACGGAGCATTTTCTTTCACAATGATTTTGCTTTCAAAGTCTAATCCTGCACTAAATCCATAGTATTCGTGAGTATTCCGCGCATAACAATAAATACATCCATGCTCGCAACCCTGGTAAGGATTCATCGAATACATTCCATGTAAGTCCGGACTGTCGATTTTATTGACGATTTTTTTCGGACTTTCGTGAAAGATTTGGGTGTGTGGATTTTCAAGGAGCGGTTCATCTAACCCTTCAATGTGATCAGTGACATACTGTGCTTTAAGAAATTTATTTCCTGTTTTGATCTGAGCCCCACGACCTTTGAAGTATGATTCATCCATGAACAAGAATACTAAATATTTTAGTAATCATAACTAATTAAACTCTTTTTTATTGCTAAATTATTCAGAAAAGCCACTTTTAGAATTTGTAACGGAGTTAGTAAAAGCCCGGGGAATTAAGCTTTTGGTCAAAAGGGAAGACCTGAATCACCCTTTTGTATCGGGAAATAAATGGTGGAAGCTGAAATATAACCTTGAGCAGGCAGTAACTCGGGGATATCAAACATTGCTTACGTTTGGAGGCGCCTATTCCAATCATATCTATTCAACAGCCGCGGCTGCACATGAACTTGGGTTGAAAAGCATTGGAATCATACGAGGTGAAGAAACTTTGCCACTAAACTCAACTTTATCGTTTGTGAAAGAAGCTGGAATGAAACTGCATTATATTTCGCGTGACGACTACAAAAGGAAAAGCGAAGAAGTTTTTATTAATGACCTTCGTGAAAGATTTGGTGACTTCTACCTGATACCCGAAGGTGGAACAAATGAATTTGCATTGAAGGGATGTGCTGAGTTTGGAGAAGGCTTGATTAAGGAAACCGACTTTGATTATTTGTGTTTACCTGTTGGAACAGGGGGAACGATTGCTGGAATTATTTGTGGTTTAAAAGGGCAAAAGGAAGTGATTGGGTTTTCATCGTTGAAGGGATCATTTTTGAAAGACGAAGTCGCTCAATTGGTCTTCAATTATTCAAATATCAACTACTCCAATTGGAAAATAGAAGAAGCGTATCATTTTGGCGGTTACGCAAAGCTTACTGAAGAGTTAATTAACTTTATCAAAGACTTTGAAAAGAAAAATGCTATTCCCCTTGATCAGATCTATACTGCCAAAATGTTTTATGGCGTATTTGATTTAATCGCTCAAAATTATTTCAAAGAAGGATCAACCATTCTTCTACTACATACCGGTGGTCTGCAAGGAAGAGCTGGTGCTAATTTCTGATCACCCCACGCAACCAGGTGAATAGTTTAAATCCACCACGCTCTTCGGGCAATGCTCCACTTTCGGCAGCCGCCTTTACGCGTTCAACGGTATAGAAGGCGGTGGGTATTAATTCTCTTAGTTTATTCAGAAGATTGTCCAACTGCTCCCGCTCGAGAACAGTAAAGACAAGATTTTCTTTTCCGTCCGGACCTTCTGCATCTACTTTTGTATAGCGAAAGGTTTGTGCATTGAGATAGGCAATAAGAACGGCAACATCTTTTCGAGTAATAATTCTGACAATGACTTTGCCGTAAGCAATGCGTTCTTCAATCAACATGCCTACTAAAATTCCCATTGAGAACCCTGCTGGATAGGCGATATAACAAATCCAGTTATCGAGGTGTTCGAAAATCTGCCGGATAGCCATTAGCCAGATGAATGATTCAAAAAATCCGAGTATCGTAGCGGTGTACTTGCGATCACCCAGCATGTAAATGATTCGAATGGTGTTGATGGAGACATCGCAGATACGGGCAAGAAAAATTAAAAAGGGCAATAAGAAGAAGCTGAATACTTCATCCGAAAAACCCAGCGTATCAACAAAAAATGAATCCATAGTTTTATCTGAATAAATCATCAAAGACATCTTTCAGTTTGCTGAAAGCACGTACTTCTATTTTTGTTTTCTTAAGATCGAGTGACTTCTGACTGTATTTTGAAATATAGATTTTTTCAAATCCTAGTTTCTCTGCTTCAGAAATGCGTTGATCAATTTTGTTCACTGCACGTAACTCTCCCCCTAGTCCGATTTCTGCAGCAAAACATATTTTATCTGAAACAGGAATTTCTTCCATCGATGAAATGAGCGAGACACAAAGGGCAAGATCAATGGCAGGATCTTCTACATAAATTCCTCCAGCCATATTCACGAATACATCCTGTGTCCCCATGCGAAAGCCGCAGCGTTTTTCAAGCACAGCCAACAACATGTTTAATCTTTTTTGATCAAAGCCTGTTGGAGTTCGCTGAGGTGTACCATAAGATGCCGGGCTTACGAGTGACTGTATTTCAATTAATAACGGTCTGTTGCCTTCAATGGTAGCTCCTATTGTTGCCCCGCTTAGCTGCCCGTCTTTTTGTGAGATAAGTATTTCTGAAGGATTGGAAACTTCACGTAATCCCGATCCAAGCATTTCATAGATTCCAATTTCTGAAGTAGATCCAAAACGGTTTTTAGTTGTACGCAAAATCCGATAAGCCAAATGACGATCTCCTTCAAACTGCAGAACGGTATCGACCATGTGCTCCAATACTTTTGGTCCCGCCAACATTCCATCTTTCGTAATGTGACCGACCAAAAAGACTGGTGTGTTCGTTTCTTTCGCGAACTTCATCAGCTCACCTGCACACTGACGCACCTGCCCAATACTTCCGGCAACAGATTCCAGCAAAGGAGAAAACAGAGTTTGAATAGAATCAATAATCACCATTTGTGGCTGTAATCCTTCAATAGCGATAAAGATATTTCGCGTATTGGTTTCTGTTAATACATGGAAGTTGTCGTTCTTTTTTGAAGATGGATTAGTACGTTCAGCGCGCATTTTTATTTGTTGCTCGCTTTCTTCACCTGAGACGTATAACACTTTTAATTTGCTGAGCCCAATTCCTATTTGAAGCATTAATGTTGACTTGCCAATGCCGGGTTCCCCACCAATGAGAACAAGTGAACCCGGTACGATTCCTCCACCCAATACCCGATTTAATTCCTGATCAGGCGTAGCCACACGAATGTCATGTGTGGATTGAATTTCATCTAGTTTTTTTGGCTGAGATACTTTTGATGTCGAGGATTCACCTCGCCAATCATTTTTACCCGTCTCATTTTTTGAAACGACTTCTTCGACAAACGAATTCCATGAATTGCATGAAGGGCATTTACCCAGCCACTTAGCTGATTCATATCCGCAGGTTTGACAAAGGAAAGTGGTTTTTGTTTTAGACATAATAAAGAGAACTCAAACGAATTTAGCGCAAAGCAATTATAAAGCGAATATCAATTGCTTTTAGTTCACCTTAGTAAGAAAGTCCTATGATTTTAAAATTAACGTAAGGGTGAGTCCGGCTCCTTGGCCATTTCTTTGTAGGTAACATTGTCCATCCACGCTGGGAAGATTTTGTTTAACCAAACAGCGAGTTTACCTTGAGCGGTCAGAACAAGA
>Ga0164241_10003296_pt1 | contig 16452 bp, 9 predicted proteins | sample OricomyardsoilBY_FD_108780 | JGI IMG/M metagenome (GOLD analysis project Ga0164241, IMG submission 108780) | Backyard soil microbial communities from Emeryville, California, USA - Original compost - Back yard soil (BY) | ecosystem: Environmental > Terrestrial > Soil > Unclassified | place: USA... | reverse complement strand
TTCGCCCATTCGCCCATTCGCCCATTCGCCCATTCGCCCATTCGCCCATTCGCCCATTCGCCCATTCGCCCATTCGCCCCAAGTCATCCTGCGCGTAGTCGCAGGATCTAGGTACCCTCAGTCGCCACACTGTTTTCCTGTCGGCCAGCTTCTGGGCCAAAGCTGCTCGTGGCCTAGTTGCCGAGACCGCGAATGGATACTGCGACTGCGCGCAGGATGACGCTGGTTAGTTGATAGGTACTAAATCGAGAGTCGCCCGCAAATAAACTCGGTTAATTAGGGGCGATTACACAATCTGGTTACAGTCTCGAAAACACCATACCGCCCCCACCGCTATTCGGCCTCCCCCAATAGCAGTGCCACTGAGTTAAGCCCAGCTCCCTCACCCTAGCCCTCTCCCAAAGGGAGAGGGGACAGTGTGTGCTAACCCCGAAAACCTTGCTTCTAGCCCCTCTCCTACTGGGGGAGGGTTGGCGTGAGGGCAAGAATAGGTGCGGGAACCCGGTCAAAATCCTTAACTTAATGACGTTACCCCAATAGGCTCGTTTACCCCTGCGTCATCCTGCGCGCAGTTGCAGTATCCAGGTCTGCAGCAGCAGCTCAGCCAGCTCCATGGCCAGCGGATTCAAACCCCACAACCTCAACGGCATCACTGCAGCAGTATCGTCAGTGTGACGCTTTCCTGCGCGTTAGCTACATAAGCAACGCCTTCGGTGAGGGTAACGGTGAGTTTCATGGTTTTATCCGCCAGGGCAGCCAGGGCTTTTATTTCCTCCGCCGCCAGGTAATAAGTGGTGACTTTCGGCAGCGCTTTGATGGCGGCGGCATTGGCTTTCCACCAAACCTCTACCCCGCGCCCAAAACTAAAAATACTCACCTGCTGCGCTTGGTTGGAGGCCTTTTTCACCCGCTCGGGTGTGGGCTGGCCCACGTCAATCCACTCCAACAAGGTGCCGTTATCGTGCTTGCGCCAGAGGGCCGGTTCATCGGTAGAGGACAGCCCTTTGGTAAAAACCAAATTAGGCTCGGCGCGGCAACAAAACGCCAACACCCGCACCATCAAGCGCTCTAGCGTCTCGGACGGGTGCAGGGCCAGGGTGAGGTTGTAGTCGCCGTACACCTGGCGGTCTAAATCCGCCAGGCTAAGGTTGAGTTTGTAGATGGTTGCGTTCTCGGCCACAGGAATCTCGGCGGTGGAATTAAAGTGGCGCAAGGGTACAGCAGTTGGCCAGGCCTGGCACTGCCGCCCTGCCAATAGGCGCGCGCAGCAATTCCGAAGCTTGGCGCCACACAAAATTACCCCGCACAACCTACGTTTTAGCGGGGCGAAGACACAATAGATCGATTGTGTCGCCGAGTTGAAATAACGAAAAATTTGCCGCAATCACACGGCCGTGTCGCAGGCTGGATGCAATAGCCTCAGCTTCATGTGTGAGTGGGTTCAACTGAGATTTTTAGGTTAACTACTTCACAAATTAACATCCGGCTGACAGGCCTTTGGCAGCCTTTTTAGCGCCAGAAAAATTAATTTCGCCTGACAAATTTACCCAGCAAGCCCTCACACACTGCAACCTGCGCCTGTGCACTTAGCGGTCACTAACTGTCGAGCCGATTTACGCCGCTGATTTATGGGTAATTTTTACATTGCTATCGCTTTTGAGCTTGTCTACAGTGATTTTCACTCCACGCATATGTGCAGTGCGGAAACAGCATACTGGTTATATATAAAAATATTGGGATAGCGAATTGCTATTTATAAAACTATTAATAATTGCACATAACTCAGCGGCGCAATTTTACGGGTGTTAATAAACGCTGCTTCGGGGTGGTTTTGGCACACTCGCAGCTATTCACCCGCCGGGTTTTAGCGCCGGGTAAATAAAAAGCCTATGGGGTATAACAAGGCGCAGCCATGCGCGTGTGCACCCATTTTCAGCGCGGCCGCTTAATGGTTGGCGTTAGAAGGAGTTTTTAATGAGGTATCCATGCTTGATAAAAAACAATATCCCGGCCCACGCAGGCCGTTATGTTTATCGCCTGTTGGTGCCAGCACGCGTGCTGAACGGGCGAACCATCTCCAGCGCCTGTGCAGCGCGCGGCTTGCAGCAGGCCGCTACAGATAATTCAGGTGGGCTCATACAGTCGTTTAAGCGGCCGTATCAAACGCTACCCTGCCATTAAAAAATGGGTTTTTTAGGCTTTTTCATCCATTTAATGCTATGAGTCCCCGCTATGAACACAACACCCCCAATTCCCTTTTCGTTAAAAAAACTCACCTGTGCCCTCGCCACCTTAAGCCTCATCCCCCCGCTCTGGGCTGCGCCTGAACAGGGCCAGGTAATTAGCGGGCAAGGCAGTATTGAGCAACACGGCAAAAATACGCTGATTCAACAGGCCAGTGAGCGGCTCAATATTAATTGGCAAAATTTTGATGTGAACAGCGATGAGCGCGTGCAGTTTATTCAACCGCAGGAATCCTCCATTGCATTTAACCGTATTTTAAGCAACAAAGGTTCACTGATTCAGGGCCGCATAGACGCCAATGGCCAGGTGGTATTAATTAATCCCAACGGCATTATTTTTACCGATACCGCAAGCGTCAATGTGGGCGCTCTGGTGGCGTCGGGTTTGGATATTAAACAGGAGGATTTTCTCAACAGCCAATTCACCCTCAATGCACTGGAGGGAACCGGCGGGCAGGTCATTAATTCGGGTTTATTAACCGCTGCCACAGGTGGCAGCATTAATTTACTCGGCACACGCGTGGAAAATAACGGCCTGATTAGCGCCAATTTAGGCAGTGTAAACCTCGCCGCAGGAAAAGAAGCGGTATTAACCTTTGAGCGGGACGGTTTAATTGGTGTGCGCGTCAGCCAAGCGGTGCTGCAAGAGGAGCTGGGTGTGGATGCAGCCGTGGTTAATACAGGAGACATTAACGCGCAAGGCGGCAAAGTATTATTAACCGCCAGTGTGAGCAAAAATATTTTTAGCCAAGCGGTAAATGTAGGTGAATTAAACCCGGCTAAAAGTGCAGTGGTTAACGCCGATGGCAGTTTTACCCTCGGCGCAGGTGCGGACCTAGTTAATAAAGGCGCAATTGCTGTAGGCGCAGGCGCGGCCGTTTTGGTGGCGGACAACATTCACAATAGCGGCCACATCAGTGCGGATAACGCAGCGGGCAATGCCGGTGCCATTGAATTAAATGCCCGCAAAACCGCCCTCAGCACAGGCACAAGCCGCATCAGCGCCAGGGCAGACACGCAGGGCACAGGCGGCGATATTAAAATACTCGGCGCGCAGGTGGGCCTGTTGGATGCAGCGCAGGTGGATGCCTCCGGTGCACAAGGCGGTGGGCAGGTATTAATAGGCGGCGATAAAACCGGTGCCAACAGCCTAATTAATAATGCTGAATTTACCTATGTGAGCGAGGATACACAGCTGCGCGCCGATGCGCTGCACACGGGGCAAGCCGGTAAATTAATTGTATTTGCCGAAGACAGCGCCCGTATTTATGGGCAATTATCGGTTAAAGCTCGCGAACAGGGCGACGGCGGTTTTGTGGAGACTTCGGGCTTACACGGCCTTGAAGTGTGGAATACGCCGGATATCAGCGCAGCACATGGCCAGGCAGGCCATTGGTTAATCGACCCTTATAATATTGAAATTGTTAGCAATGCGGTGGTGCGCCCTGACCGCATTAACACCAGCAATACCTATTCAAATTCTATTCTTACCCAAGCGGTATTTACCTCCCGCACCGACACAGCACAAATCGGTTGGAATACCATTCGCAACGTATTGGATAACGGCAGTGGCGGCACGGTGGAAATTAAAACCAGCGGCGGCAGCAATGCCGGTGGCACGATTAAAGTGGCGGCTAATTTTGATTTTTCCAGCCTGCGCAGCAGCGCGCCCCAAAGCGGTTTTAATTCCAGCCTGCTGTTAACGGCGGATAAAAATATTGTATTTACCGATAGCGTGACTTATCTGCGCGCCTCGGCCAATAACCGCCTGAATTTAAATTTTACGGCGCAAAGCGGCATTAATTTTAATCGCACGAATATTTCCACCAATGGTGGCAACCTCAGTGCTTTTAGCCAAAATGGCGACATCACCAGCAAAGCCACACTCACTACCGCGCGCGCAGGTGAAATGGGCAATAACAGCGGCAAAATTCAATTCGCTGCGGCCACCGGCTCCATAGTGCTCAATACACTGATCAGTGCTGGCACCCAGGTATTTACCAGTACCGGGCGCGGCGGCAGCGCAGGCGCTATAGATCTGCAGGCGAATCAGGGCGCTATTACCCTCAGCGGCACCCTGAGCAACACCGCAGGATATAACCGTGTAAATACAGCTCGCCACGGCGCTGGCGCGGCCGTTAATTTATCGGCCGCGCATATTAATACCCAGGCGATTAACACCAGCGCCAATACCACCCACATTACCGCAAGCGAGGATGTGCGCCTCGGCGCGTTTAATTCCAACACTAATTGCAGCGGCCTGTGCGACGGCGATTTGACCATCCGCACTGCAAGCCCAGATACCTCTCTTCAGGTGTCGCAATCGGCAGCCTGGACGGTGAAGGGCAATACCCAATTAGCCCTAGGGCTGGCAGGACAGGCTGATCTGCCTCAGGTCAACAATCAATTCGATGCACGCAACAGCGGCAAAACCATTGCCATTACGGCAGAGCAGGTACGCATTAACAGCCGCAGCAACCTGCGCTTAGCCGACACCCACCTCAACGAGCTTAGGCTTACTACGCTGGGCAATTTAACGCAGGCGGCAGGCACGCGCATTGAAGTCAGCGGCGAGAGCAGCCTCAGCGCTGAGGCCATCGAGTTAACCGAGGCCAATAATGATTTTGGCCATTTTGCCCAGCTCAGCGCGCAGACTTCTATAGCCCTGAGCGATAGCAATAGCCTGAGCATCGGCGACCTTATTAGCCGCGCGCTGACGCTAAACACCCAGGGCGAGGCCGCATTTAACGGCACGCTCACGCTTAATGCCGCAACCAGCCTCACTCAACAGGGGCCGGGCGGTATCAGGCTTGACGACGGCTTTGCGCGCCAGGGCACAGGCGCCCTCATGTTGCGCGCAACCGCCAGCGGCACGCCGCTCACCTACGCGGGTTCGGGCGATAGCGACTGGCGGCTGAGCGCGCCACTGGAAGGACAGCTGAGCGTCGATGGTATAAGCCTCGGCCAGTTTGTCGGTTTTGACACACTAGTCGCACTCGGCGCAGGCACTCATCAATTAACCGGCACCGACCAGGATAACCAGTGGCGCATAGGCGGCAATCGCTCCGGCAGCCTCGGCAGCCTGCGTTTTAGCGGTATGACCCATCTCAACGGCGGCGCTGGCGCTGATCGCTTTGAACTGGCACGCAATAGCGATAGCTCCGTCTTAACCTACGACGGTGGCGCAGGTGAGGACACGCTGGTGAATAATTGGCTGCCTTACAACACCTGGCACCTGACCGGAGCGGGCCAGGGCTATGTCACGGGGGCGCAGGAGGCGGTGCGCGTAAACGGCTTTAGCCAGATGGAGCGGCTGCAGGGCTATGACGACCGCCTATACGGCCCCGCTGCGGACAACCAATGGGCGGTTACAGGCACCAATGCGGGCACACTCAACGGCCAGTTAAGCTTTAGCGGCATGGCTAAATTGATCGGCAACAGCGAGCGCGACCGCTTTGTGTTCAGCGATGGGAAATTCATTACCGAGGGCGTCAGCGGCGGCGCGGGCAGTGACGAGCTGATTGCCGCCGCCAGTCTCTGGTCGGTATCTCTGGAGGGCGCGGGCAGCTTCACCTACCCCAGCTCATCGGTAAAACAGGTGTTTAGCGAGTTTGAAACCCTTAGTACCGCCCTGGCAGGCACCCTCATAGGCCCAGTGGAAGGCGGCACCTGGCTGATTGGCGGCAATAACAGCGTCAGTCTCGGCGGCTTGACCTTTAATGGCATGACCAGCCTACAGGGCAATAGCGGCGCGGATCGATTTGAGTTGCAGCGCAATAGCGATAGCTCTGTTCTAAGCCTCGACGGCGGCGAGGGCAACGACTCACTGGTGAATAACTGGCTGCCGTTTAACTTCTGGTACTTAACCGGCCCCAAGCAGGGCTATGTAACCGGCTCGCAAGGCGCCATGCGGGTGGAGGCCTTCGGCAATATCGAGTATCTGCAGGGCATGGGTGATCGCCTGTACGGCGGCGCGCAGGATAATCAATGGCGCATCGGCGCCCGCCGCTCATCGCTGAACGGGCTGTTATCCTTCTCGGGTATGAGCGAGGTATTTGGCGGCAGTGGCAATGACCGTTTTGTCTTCAGCCCCGGCGCATTTATTTATGACGGCGTGACCGGCGGTGCAGGCCTTGATGAACTCATTGCCGACGGCGTCAGCTGGACCAGCACCGGGCCTGACAGGGGCTACTTCACCTACAACGGCAACTCGGCGCAGCAGGTGTTTCGCGATATAGAAGTCCTAGGTGGCAGCACGCAAGAAGGCACCCCTTAACAGGCTCTAAGGCTCAGGCGCTGCCTGAGCCTTAGAAGACTAACCCTAGTGCCGATTGGTAATCAGCGTGCCGACGCCCGCGTCGGTGAAAATTTCCAATAACACGGCGTGGGCCACGCGGCCATCCACTATGTGGGCGCTGTGCACGCCGTTTTTCACGGCATCTAGCGCGCACTGGATTTTCGGCAACATGCCGCCGTAAATAGTGCCATCGCTAATTAACTCATCCACCCGAGCAGTGGTCAGCCCGGTGAGCACCTCGCCCTGTTTATCCAGCAGGCCGCTCACATTGGTGAGCAACATGAGTTTCTCCGCCTGCAGCACCTCCGCCACCTTGCCGGCCACCAAGTCGGCATTGATGTTGTAGGAAGTACCGTCGCTGCCCACGCCTATGGGGGCAATTACCGGAATAAAGTCGCTCTGCACCAACAGGTCAATCACCTTGCGGTTGATCGAGCGCACCTCACCCACCTGGCCTATGTCGATAATTTCCGGCGCCTTAAGCTCCGGGCAGTAGCGGGTCACTTCCATTTTGCGGGCGTTGATCAGGTTGCCGTCTTTGCCGGTAACACCAATGGCCTGGCCACCGTTGCGGTTGATGAGGTTGACTATGTGTTTGTTGACGCTGCCGCCGAGCACCATCTCCACCACATCCATGGTGGCGCTGTCGGTGACGCGCATGCCGTCTACGAAGCGCGACTGAATATTGAGTTTGGTGAGCAGCTCACCGATCTGCGGGCCGCCGCCGTGGACCACTATGGGGTTCATGCCCACCTGTTTCATCAGCACTATGTCGCGGGCGAAGGAGTTTTCCATCTCGGCACCGTCCATGGCGTTACCGCCGTATTTCACTACGATGGTTTTGCCGGTGAAGCGCTGGATATAGGGCAGTGCTTCCGTCAGCACTCGCGCAATTTGGCTGGCGTCTTTAGGTGCAGTCATACAAACCTCGTGGCTAGGCCGGGTGCGGGCAGCCGCCACTTAAGAGCGGCGCACTTACCAGGCGAAAGAAATGCGATTGTCGATTTTGCGCAGCTCGCGGGTGAACAGCGCCTTGAGTTTGTGGATGTCCGCCTCAGTCTCCGCCTCAAACCGCAAGGTGAGGCAGCTTTCGGTGTTGGAGGGGCGCACTATGCCCCAGCCGTAGGGGTATTCCACACGCACGCCATCGAGGGTGATGAGCTTGGCGTCGCCAAAATCCCCCTCCTCGATCAGGCGCTGCACTATAGAGATTTTTTCTTCTTCGGCAACCTTTACACGGTATTCCGAGGTGGACGGCAGGGGCAAAAATTCAGTGAATATTTCATCCAGGCTCTGCTCGCGCAGGCTCATAATTTCGATTAAACGAGCAGCGGCGTACATGCCGTCGTCAAAGCCATACCAGCGATCCTTAATAAAGATATGCCCGGAGTATTCACCGCCGAGCAGCGCGCCGGTTTCCTGCACCTTGGCTTTCATGGGCGAATGGCCGGTTTTCCACATAATCGGGCGGCCGCCTTGGCTGGCTACCACGCTGGTGAGCAGGCGCGAGCTTTTCACATCAAACACCACATCGGCGCCGGGGTTGCGGGCCAGAATATCCTTGGCAAACAGCATCAATAAACGGTCCGGCCAGATAATTTGCCCACTGCTGGTCACTACCACCAGGCGGTCGCCATCGCCGTCAAAGGCCACGCCTAGGTCGGCATTCTCTTCTTTTACCTTGGCGATTAAGTCTGTGAGGTTGGCCTCTACCGTTGGGTCTGGGCCGTGGTTGGGGAAGGTGCCATCCAGGTCGCAATACAGGCTCGTCACCCGGCAGCCGAGCTCTTCAAACAGGCGCGGCGCCACCTTGCCGGTAACCCCATTGCCCGCATCCAGCACTATGGAAATATCCCCGGCCAGGGCCACGTCCGAATAAATAGCGTCTATGTAGGCAGGCATTATGTCCAGGTGATCCTCCTGGCCCATACCCATGCGAAAGTCGCGCGCTTCTATGCGCCTGCGCACGGCTTGAATATCGTCCTCCATGCGCGCCTTGCCGTTTAACACCAGCTTAAAGCCATTGTAATTGGCCGGGTTGTGGCTGGCCGTAACCACCACGCCGGACTGGGTATACCCCAAGGTCTCGGTAGCGAAGTACAGCAGGGGCGTAGGCACGGTGCCTATGTTGAGGGCTTTACAGCCGGTGCTGATAATGCCGCGCACGAGGTACTCGGCCAGCAAAGGTGAGTGGGTGCGGGCGTCTTTGGCGACCACCAAAGTGCCCTGCCCGGCATCCAACGCCTCGCTACCTAAGGCCTGGCCGATTTTATAGGCCAACTCTTTGTTGATCTGCTCCTCCGCCAGGCCGCGAATATCATAGGCACGGAAGATTTCGGCTGGCACCTGGTCGGGTGCTTCCGGCTCGGCGGTGGTGGCCGCTGCACTGGCAGATTCTTTAACTTCTTTGCTGATATTCAACCCCAACAGCGCCTCGTGGCCACTGTGGATTCTCACCGTATTGATGTCTTTGGTTTTGCCGCCAGTGGTCTCCTGCCGATCAATCTCTTGCACCTGTTTGGCCTCCCAACGATTGGCCAATAAGCGGCCTAGGCCTACGGCGAGCAACATGGAGGCTAAAAAGGCAATCACCGCCTCAAAGATCAGCATGAAGTGATTGCCTTCAATTTGTGCCGCCAGGTTCTCATTGGCGAGAAACTCCACCAGCCAAGCCGTGGCGTGCACTTCGCGCCGCACGCTGGGTGGCAGGGAGCCCTGGCCAGTGGTGTAAAGGGTGTGGGTATTGGTTTTGTCGTACAGCTGCAAAAGGCTAATTTGCCCGAGCCCGGCGACGCCCTCCACCAATGCCTGCTCCAGCTCATCCATAGAGAGGGTAATCATCAAGGTGCCCGCCACCGGCTGATCCGCCTGGGAGGGCACCGGCAGAATAATATGCACCCGCCAACCAATCGGCAGTTTAACTGCCTCGATTTTTTGCGGCTCGCGCTGTTCAGCCGCCTTGATCAGCTGCAGCTCCAAGAAGCTGATGGGGATTTTGGCAGTTTGATCCAATTGCGCCTCGCCGACGGGAATCAAGCGAATGTCCTCGGCCTTGGGCAACTGGTTTTGAATGGCGCGGTGAAATTCTTTTAAGGCCAGCTCATCATGGCGGCTGAGCGATGCAGCCAGCTCCGCGTTCTGGGCAAAAAACGCCACCTTTTTCTGCGTGGCATCCATAAAGTTACCCAGGTTCACCGACAGCTTGCGAGCCTGTTGCTGGCTGAGTTTATCCAACTGCTCTGCCCGCTCCTGCACCACCAGGCGCTGCCAAGCGAACAAGCCCAGGGCCACATCCAGCAGCAAAACTATTGCCACCGCCAGCGCCACAAAGGCCTTTTGCGGATGCTCGGCCACCCAGGCCAGCAGCTGCGCTTTAATCGGCAGGGCTTTAGCTTTTTTTAGTTTGTCGCTTTTTTTTGTTCTTTTTAACGACGAATTCACGAAAGACTCCTCAGGACAAATCGTGCGGAAACCGCTTGGCAACCCAGGCGACCAAGGCCTCGGCAAGCTGTACTTTGCTGCGTGGATTGAGTGTAGTTGAGCCCTGCCGATCAATAAGCAGCAGGGCGTTGTTATCGCTATTAAAACCCAGCCCCGGCACCGACACATCATTGGCGGCTATAGCATCCAAGCCCTTCGCCTGCAGTTTTGCCTGCGCATGGCTCACTAAGTGCTCGGTTTCAGCCGCAAAGCCCAGTGCAAAACAGTGCGCTTTTAAGCTGCGCAAACGGCTGGCCAAGTGGGCCAGAATATCGGGGTTTTTCACCAGCGCAAGGCTTAGGTTGTCGGCGGATTTTTTTATTTTGTGGTCAGCCACTGCAGCGGGCCGATAATCCGCCACCGCAGCGGCCCCCACCAACACATCAACGCTCGGCAGCACTTCATCACAGGCGGCCAGCATCTCAAGAGCGCTCACCACCTCAACGCGCCGCACACCCGCAGGGGCAGGCAGCGCAGTAGGGCCGGACACCAAGGTCACCTCGGCGCCCGCCTTGGCCGCCGCCGCCGCAATGGCATACCCCATTTTGCCGGAGCTGTGGTTAGTTAAATAACGTACCGGGTCCAAGGCCTCCCGCGTGGGGCCTGCCGTGATCAACCAGTGTTGGCCGCGCAGAGCAGGCCGCTCTTGGCCGCACCAAGCGGCTAGATAGTCGCAAATGGCCTGCGGCTCCCACATGCGCCCAGGCCCTGTATCACCGCAGGCCTGCTCACCCTCAGCGGGCCCCAACACATAGGCGCCGCGCGCAAGCAGTTGCGCGCAGTTCGCCTGGGTGGCCGGATGGCGCCACATGGCCTGATTCATCGCCGGTGCCAAAAACAGCGGTGCGGAACTTGCCAAACACAGGGTAGTGAGCAGGTCGTTGGCCATGCCAGCGCTCAAGCGGGCCAGCACATCGGCACTGGCAGGTGCGATCACTATGGCATCCGCCCAGCGGGCCAATTCAATATGCCCCATGGCCGCTTCCGCCGCCGGGTTGAGCAGCTCCGTATGCACCGGCTGCCCGCTCAAGGCCTGCAGAGTCAGAGGTGTAATAAATTCCTGGGCCGCTGGTGTCATCACCACTTGCACCTGGGCGCCGAGTTTTTTCAACAGGCGCGTCAGTTCAGCGGCTTTATAAGCGGCGATACCACCGCTAATCCCCAGCAGTATGTTCAGGTTAGTGTGCACAGCGAAACGATTCCCAAGCGGCCAAAAACCCGCTTAAGATACCATTTTAGGCAGCAGACTTTGGGGCAATCTTCGCCGTCCCTAAACGATTAAGGAATGACAGCATGTCCATTAAAGACTGGCCCGCCAGCGAGCGGCCGCGTGAAAAACTCCTCCAACTGGGCCCCGGCGCCCTCTCCGACGCCGAATTACTGGCGATCTTTCTGCGCACCGGCATCAGCGGTAAATCCGCTGTGGATCTCGCCCGCGAGCAACTGAGCCATTTTGGCAGCCTGCGCGCACTGCTGGCGGCCGACCTCAACGCCTTCTGCCGGGCCGAAGGCTTGGGGCCTGCCAAATTCACCCAGCTGCAAGCGGTGGTCGAAATGGCCCGCCGCCATCTGGCGGAAAACCTCAGCGAGCGCTGCGTGCTGAGTTCGCCCCAAGCGGTCAAACGCTATTTAACCGCCCAACTGCGCCACCGCCCCGCCGAGGCCTTCGCCTGTTTGTTCCTGGATAACCAAAACCGTCTTATAGTATTTGAGACCCTGTTTCAGGGTACCATTGACGGCGCCAGCGTCTATCCTAGAGAGGTGGTGCGCCGCGTCCTGGCTCACAACGCAGCGGCGGTTATTTTCGCCCATAATCATCCCTCGGGCGTTGCTGAACCCAGCCGGGCTGATCACGCGATCACACAGCGCCTCAAGGATGCCCTGGCCCTGATAGACGTACGTGTACTGGATCACCTCATCATAGGCGAACAGGAACCCCTTTCCTTTGCGGAACAGGGGTGGATATAACAACAAAGGCTCGCCCCCAACCCCACAATTGGAGAACCCATGAATTATTCAAGCCTCGGAGCTGCTCTGCTGGCAGCCCTAATCGCCTCCCACGCCACCGCCTACGACCCCAAAGCTGGCCCTCAGGTCGAGATCAAAGCTGGTGAATGGTGGAGTGAACCCTATCCGCAAGGTTTTGATGCCAAACAGCTGGTCAACAAACAAAGTGAAATTAAAGTCAGCGGCAAACTGTTGGTGGATGAAGCGGGCAATACAATTGTGCTGCGCGGCGTCAACATTGGCGACCCAGACAAACTCGCCAAACAAGGCCACTGGGACAAACGTGTATTCGAAGGCGCTAAATCCTTCGGCGCTAACACTGTGCGCCTGCCGATTCACCCGATTGCCTGGCGCAGCCGAGGCACCGCTGAATACCTTAAATTAATCGATCAAGCCGTTATCTGGGCCAACGAATTAAACCTGTATTTAATCGTCGACTGGCACTCCATGGGCAATATCACCAAGGAGCTGTATTTCCACCCCATGTATGTCACCAATCAGCAGGAAACCCGCGAATTTTGGCGCACCATCGCCAGCCGTTATGCCGGTATCTCCACGATTGCAGTGTACGAACTGTTTAACGAACCCACCATCAACGGCGGCAAATTAGGTGAGGTGGACTGGAATGAGTGGAAACACTTTAACGAGGAATTAATTTCCATTATTCAGGCCCACGATAAAAATATTGTCTCGTTAGTGGCTGGTTTTAACTGGGCCTACGACCTCTCCAAGGTTAAAGAGGCACCCATCAACCGCGAGCAAGTCGCTTACGCCATTCACCCCTACCCGCAAAAAGTTAAAGACGCTCCCTTGGCAGAAACATGGGAAAAACAATGGGGTTATGTGGCGGATACCTACCCCATTATCGCCACCGAGCTCGGCTGGATGCGCGCCGAGCAAAAAGGCGCCCATATACCGGTTATTGACGACGGCAGTTACGGGCCGATTATCGGCCAATATTTAGAAAAACGCGGCATTTCGTTTACCGTCTGGTGTTTTGATCCGGACTGGCCACCGCAAATGATCAGCGATTGGAATTTTACCCCTACAGAGCAGGGCAAGTTTTTTAAGGACTATATGCTCAACGCAGCTAAAAAAGACATCAAGGCGCATAAAACAAAAAAATAAACCGCTCAGGCTTAAACGAGTGGATTTGTTGCCAATAAAAAAGCCCCTTTCGGGGCTTTTTTATTGGCAACAAATTGCACGTTATTTTTTCTTTGCAGGCCGCTGCCAGCCCTCAATATGCCGCTGCCGCGTGCGCGCCACCACCAGTTCATCTTTATGCACACTGGTGGTAATAGTCGAGCCTGCTGCAATAGTGGCGTTATCACCGACTTTAATCGGTGCTACCAAAGTAGAATTAGCGCCGACAAAACAATTATTGCCAACCTGCGTGACGTGTTTATTTACGCCGTCGTAATTACAGGTAATCGTACCCGCCCCCACGTTAACGTCGTCACCTAAAAATGCATCACCGATATAAGACAGGTGATTAACCTTGCTACCCTCACCAATAACGGCTTTTTTGGTTTCCACAAAATTGCCGATTTTAGCCTGAGCCTTTAAATGCGTGCCGGGGCGCAAACGAGCATAAGGGCCAATGCTACAACCAGCATCTATCTGGCTATCTTCCACGGTGGTATTGGCGTAAATATGCGTACCAGCGCCGATGCGCGCATTTTTAATCACGCAATTGGGGCCAATTTCCACGCCCTCCTCCAATACGCAGTCGCCCTCGAAAATACAATTAATATCGATAATACAATCCTGCCCGACACTCAGCTGCCCGCGCAGATCAAAACGCGTGGGATCTAATAAAGTAAGCCCCTGCTGCATCAATTTATTCGCCTGTTGCAACTGAAAGGCGCGCTCTAATTGCGCCTGCTGAGCGCGATCATTAATCCCCAAAACCTCAATTTCATCCGCCGCTAAAACCGTCTTAATCTGTGTGCCCTCTGCTGCCGCAAGCGCAATCACATCCGTTAAATAATATTCACCCTGAGCATTTTGGCTGGACAACTGCGGCAACCAACGACGCAATTGTTTAGCCGTTACCGCCATCACACCGCTATTGCCCTCAGTAATAGCTAACTGCTCGGCGGTGGCATCTTTTTGCTCCACAATCGCTGTCACAGCGCCATCGGCGGCGCGTAAAATTCGCCCATATCCAGTGGGATTGGCCAAATTAACCGTTAATAAACCCATGCTGGTATCACCCGCCAATTCGATCAATTGGGCGAGCGTGGCACTGCGAATTAACGGCACATCGCCGTATAAAATTAACACTCGGCTATCAGCCTGCAATTTATCCAACGCCTGCATCACGGCATGTCCAGTGCCGAGCTGCTGAGCCTGCAGGCTAAAGGTTAAATCCGCATCTGCTAAAGCCGATTCCACCTGCTCGGCACCGTGGCCGACCACCAAGTGAATTTTGCCTGCCGACAACTCGCGCGCCCGGTCGATCACATGCTGCACCAAAGGGCGCCCGGCTAATAGATGCATAACCTTGGGCCGGTTGGACTTCATACGCGTCCCCTTACCGGCCGCCAAAATAATAATTTCAAGCATAAAAAATCCAGGAATGAATCAATCAAAGGGCTATTCTACTGGCGGTGGTTGCCAGCGCCTAGAGAGTAATTAGAGCGCAGCTTTAACGCTATTGATCAAGCTTTTTAGTACCCCAGGTTTTTCACCTGTGTACCGAATCCGGTAAATACGGCCTTTTTCATCGTCCGATACCAGCATGGAGCCATCGCTTAAAAAAGCTATATCAACAGGCCGCCCCAGCACCGTATCGCCCCGCATGAAATCAGCAAACACCGTATCCGATACCAGTGCATTGCCATTGAGCGTGATTAAGCTAATGCGATAACCGATTTTTTGTGTGCGGTTCCACGAGCCGTGCTCGGCAATAAATAATTGGTTTTTGTATAGAGATGGAAATTGGTCGGCGCTGTAAAACGCCAACCCCAATGGCGCCACATGGGGCCCTAACAAAGCAACCGGCGCGCTAAAACTGTCACATTTTTTCGCCTTGCCCCACTCAGGGTCGAGAAGGCTGCCGCCATGGCAATAGGGAAATCCAAAATGCATTCCGAGCTTAGGGGCATAGTTGAGTTCACAGGATGGAGAGTTATCGCCTAACTCATCCCGCCCATTATCGGTAAACCACAGCTCTTGCGTCTGGGGGTGCCAGGCTAAGCCAACGGAATTGCGCACGCCTTTTACTACCAGCTCAAAACCACTACCGTCCAGGTTCATACGCCATATTTTGCCGAAGGCGGTCTCTTCCACGTCGCAGACATTACAGGGGGCACCGATGGGAATATACAGTTTATTGTCCGGGCCTATTTCAATAGCTCTAGCGCCATGCCAGGTTTTATCCGGCAAATCGCTTTTGATTACCTCGAATACAGCTTGTTGTTCCAGTTGGCTGCGCGCCTGTTTAAAGCGCAGAATCCGCCGGGTCTCAGCAACATATAAATCCCCCTGGCTGAGCGCAACTCCGCTGGGTTCATCTAGCCCACTGGCGACAAGGTATTTTTTCTCGGCAACGCCATCGTGATCAACGTCGCGCAGAGCAATAACACTGCCCGCCTTACGACTGCCGACAAACACCGTATCGTCGGTATCTACAGCGAGACTGCGCGGGTTGGCTAATTGGTCAGCAAAGATACTAATGACAAAATCCTTGGGCAATCGCACCGCCTGCAGTTCGCGACCAGGATCATTAACTGGCGGTGCCCCTGCTTTAGATGGGGCCTTGTTTGCCCCATCCTTTACCCATTGGGTGAGGGCATCAATCTCCGCACTCGTAAGCACCTGCCCCCAAGCAGGCATGGCTTTGTTTACTGAACCTTCGCGTATAACTTGGCTAATTAATTGTGTGGAGGGCTGCCCTATATTCCACACCCCATCCACCAAACTAGGCCCCACACCGCCCTCGCGTTGCGCGCCGTGGCACTGCTGGCAGTGCTTAGCATAAAGAGTAGGCCCATCCTGCGCGGCGCCCGCCCATAGTGGACTAAAGATTAGAAACACACCGCATATCAAATTGTTAAATCTATCGCCCATGTCTATAAACCCATCTTTCACAATCTGCACCCGCAAGGGGCGTAAGAACTCGGGATTATAGGGGAAATAACTCTGTTGAACGCCAATCGCGTTGTTTTTACAAAGCCCAGCTAGGAATACAAAGCTCAGCGAGTCAGGTTGCATTGCACGCAAAATAGTTAGGCGAGATAGCTCAACGCTGATTCAGAACAGCATAAACGGAGAACGAAAAAAACCCGCTAGAAGACTAGCGGGCTTTTAGAAAAGGTGCCTGACGATGACCTACTCTCACATGGGGAGACCCCACACTACCATCGGCGATGCATCGTTTCACTTCTGAGTTCGGGATGGGATCAGGTGGTTCCAATG
>Ga0164241_10003295_pt1 | contig 16456 bp, 12 predicted proteins | sample OricomyardsoilBY_FD_108780 | JGI IMG/M metagenome (GOLD analysis project Ga0164241, IMG submission 108780) | Backyard soil microbial communities from Emeryville, California, USA - Original compost - Back yard soil (BY) | ecosystem: Environmental > Terrestrial > Soil > Unclassified | place: USA... | reverse complement strand
CCCGATGCTGCACCCGCGATGCCTGGAGCGCCTGCGGTGCCTGACGCTGCACCCGCGGTGCCTGGGCTACCTGCAGTGCCGCCCGTCGTCCCATCGCTGTTCGAGCCGCACGCACTGACGGCAGCGAGTGCGCCGAGTCCTTCCAGCATTTGTCGACGGCTCACGGCCTTCGCTGTCGTCGTGGCAACCTTCGATTCATGCGTCCTGGACATTGATTCTCCTGCTCCGATTGTCGCACATCAGGTGTACAAGTAATGAGTTTTGACGACGAAAGTCCTAGTGAGATCTTCCTCATCTGCCCCTTTCAACTTTTTTGGGGCCTCGAGGAAGTGAGGCAGAGTCGAGCCTTTGCTTTGAACGAGAGCCGCCAGCTGCGGCCGGCAATATCGCTGGATTGGCTGCGTTTGACCGTTCCTTAAGCAGCCGTTAGCTCGATCGCAGGTGTCGATTCGACAGCCAGTGCGGCGGAAACCGCACCCCAGCGGGACCGCACCCGTCGTACGCCAAGCAAAAATAAATATCCAGCATCGAGCGATTGATCCACCAATGACGGATCGGTGACGCGCGATCATTTCGACGGTCGATCGCGGTGGGCGCGAGTCGCCCATCTCGTAACCGAGCGCGTTCGCTCGATGCGTCGGTTGCGGGGACTGAGGTTCGCGCATGGTGAGGTGGACCGCATTGAATGATTTTCGGATGCTGAATGCCGGCGATCGCGGATCACGTTGAACCGCGCTTGTGACGGAGCTGGCACCACTATGGTCTCCAAGCTCGCAATGAGCATGCATGTCACGCTCGCGCGGGCGCCACGCTGGAATTTTCGCGAGACGCTATTCGCGGCTCCGATTTGTTATGAGCCGTGTTAGAAATCTGACCCATAGTGCTCGTCAGTAGCTCAGCAGCACACACGGAGCATTCCCTTGAGTCGCTCAGCAACGTTCAAACTCGCGTTCACTTTGATGGTCGTTGTCGGCTGCGGCTCGAAAGCCGAGGGCGGCAAGGGCCAAGGTCCGAACGACGTGGGGGCCGGCGGCGCCGGTTCGAACACGAGCTCGGGTTCGAGCACGAGCACCGGGGCTAGCTCCGGTACGGGCGCGGGCACCGCCGTGGGCATCCCTGGCGTCAACCAGCCCCTTCCCTCGGCTGAAACCTGCGCCAAGAGCACGGATGTCGAGCGAACTCCGCTGCGCCGCCTCACGCGCACGGAGTACACGAACTCTGTTCGCGACCTGCTCAACGTCGACGTCACCGCAGCAGCTGACTTGCCGGCCGACGAAGTCACCAATGGCTTCGACAACAACGCGGGCGTGCTCACCGTGTCGTCCTTGCACGCCGAAAAGTACGTGCTGACCTCGGAGGCACTCGCCAAGCTCGCGGTTCAAAACTTGAGTGCGCTCACCGGCGCGTGCGACACCGCGTCGAAAGGCGAGGACGCTTGCGCACAGGCGTTCGCCAAGAGCTTCGGGCGGCGCGCATTCCGACGTCCGACCACTGCTGAAGACGAACGACAACTCATCGCTGCGTACACGGCAGGCCGCACGGATGGCAGCTATGCCGAGGGCATCGAGGTCATGGTGCGAGCTGCCTTGCAGTCGCCGAACTTCCTCTACCGGCTCGAGCTCACGCCGGCTTCGGATCCCAACGCAAAGCGGATTCCACTCAGCCAATTCGAACTCGCGAGCCGCCTTTCTTACCTGGCTTGGGGCTCGGGACCTGATGATGCCCTGCTCGACTCAGCCGCGCGCGGTGAGCTTGGCACCAAGGACCAAGTCGCCGCAAAGACCCGCGAGCTGCTAGCCGCTCCGAAGGCGCGCACCGCGATCAGCAACTTCTTCGAGCAGTGGACGAGCACGCGTCGCCTAGCGATCACGACCAAGAGCACTTCGCTGTTCCCCAATTTTTCGGCTGATTTGCGCGACGCAATGGCCAAAGAGCTGCCCGCGTTCATCAATGACGTCCTGTGGAACGGGGACGGCCGCTTGAGCTCTCTGTTGACCGCGCCAGTGGCGTTCGTGAGCGGGCCTCTGGCGCAGCTCTACGGAGTGACTCAACCTGCGGGCGGCAATGGGACCCCTGCAAAAGTGACCCTGCCGGCCAATCAGCAACGCGCGGGGTTGCTGACACAAGCTGGTGTGATGTCCGTACAAGGACATCCCGATCAAACCTCGCCCGTTTTGCGCGGCAAGTTCGTGCGCGCAATGTTGCTCTGCCAACCTCCACCTCCCCCGCCCGCTGATGTCGACATCTCGCTGCCGACGGTCGACGAAGGAGCCACCGCACGAATCCGGTTTGCTGCGCACGAATCCGCAGGTGCAAGCTGCGCTGGCTGTCACAAGCTGATGGATCCGATTGGCCTCGCCTTCGAGCACTATGACGCCATCGGCCAATATCGCGAACAAGACAACGGACAAGCCATCGACGTCTCGGGCGAGATTACGGGGACGACTGACGCGAGTCTCAGCGGCGCCTTCAACGGCCCGGCCGAACTCGCTGGCAAACTTGCCAATAGCCAGCTCGTGCGAGCTTGCATGACGACGCAATGGTTCCGCTTCGCATCCGGTCGCTCCGAGGGCAACGCTGATGCTTGCTCGCTGGCTTCGATGCAAACCGCTTTCAACGCCGCCAACGGCGACATCATCGACTTGATCGTGGCGACGACTCAAACAGATGCCTTCTGGTATCGACCACAGGTGACGCCATGACGAGGTCTACGAACATGAATCCGCTCAGGTTCACCCGACGCAACTTGCTCAGAGGCGGCCTCGCCGCGACTGCTGCCATCCCATTGCTGAACGCGACTCGCGCGATTGGGGGCGACGGAACTGCCCCGACCCGCTTCGTGGTGATGCACACGCCGAACGGCACACGCAACGCGCTGTTCTGGCCCACCGGAACCGAAAAGAACTTCACGCTCAACACGATCACGAAGCCGCTCGAGCCGTACAAGAACAAGCTCATCTTCTTGAAGGGCATCAAGCTCAACGATTCGCTGCAGAACGGCGCGCTGGGCGGAACGTTGGGCTCGGAGCACGCGCGCGGCACGGGTGGCATGCTCACCGGACGCCCGCTCAACTCGGGCAAAGACTTCGTGAGCTTCGGCAACACGACGTCTGGCTGGGGCAGCGGGATCTCGCTGGATCAATACCTGGCAACGAAGCTCGCGCCGCCGACCAAGTTCAAGAGCCTGCAGTTGGGCGTGCACGTTCGCGACACGGAAGTGCGCGCGCGTATTTCGTACACGGCGTCCAACCAACCCGTGCCCCCGCGTGAAGATCCAAAAGACGTATTCAACACGCTATTCGGTAGTGGCGCCACCACGCCGACGACGCCCGGCGGCATGACCGATCCGGCGCTCGCGCGGCTTTGGGCGCAGCGAAAGAGCGTGTTCGATTCGAGCATCGCCGAGACCGAGCGGTTGAAGGGCCTGCTCGGAGCCGATGATCGCACCAAGCTCGACGCACACATCGCGGCGATGCGTGATGTCGAACAGCGCTTGGTCGGAACGCCAGGGTCGGACAACGGTACGGGTGCGGGGAGCGCGTGCTCACCGCCGACGCTCGCTGCCGCCGATCTCACGGTCGATGATCAATACCTTCAGGCCGGCAAGAACCAGATGGATCTGGCCGCGGCCGCCCTCGCTTGCGATCAAACGCGCATCCTGACGTTTCAGTGGTCGTACTCGGAGAGCGAGCACCTGTTCCAATTCCTGAAGGTGAACAACGCCGCGATCAGCGGCAATCACCACGCGATCTCGCACGACTTTTCGTCGAGCGGCACCAACTACAACGCCTATAACGCGATTCAGACTTGGTATGCCGAGCAAGTGGCGTACTTCCTCGGCAAGCTCGACTCGTACCAAGAAGGCGATCGTACGTTGCTCGACAACACGGTCTTGCTGTGGGCGACCGAGATTGGCGAGTCGACGCAGCATGATCTGACGATGATGCCTTACGTGCTCGCTGGCAGCGCGGGCGGCGCGATCAGCTCCGGGCGCTACCTCGACTTCAGCAGCGCGCGCAAAGACAACAACCAACTATTGGTCTCGATCGGCCGCGCCATGGGCGCAGCCGATCTCAACACGTTCGGTGACGCTTCGGGCGCGACCGGACCGCTGTCGGTATTGTGAGCGCTTAGCGAGAACTAGCGCACTGACACCCGTTGACTGCGGCCCGGCGCGGCGCGCCTTCGCGCAGCTCAGACCGTATCCGAACCGGACTCGATGCCCGCAAACAACGCCGTCGACAGGTAGCGTTCGCCAGTGTCGGGCAACATCGCGAGAATGACGCTACCCAGGGGCGCACTGCCCGCGATTTCGAGCGCGGCCGCGCACGTTCCGCCCGAAGAAATGCCACAGAAAATGCCTTCGCGGCGCGCGAGCTCTCGCGCGCATTCGAGCGCGCGCTCGTCACTCACCGTGATCAGTTGATCGTATACGTCGCGATCCAGAACCGAAGGAACGAAGTCCGGCGTCCAGCCTTGGATCTTGTGCGGCGCCCATTCCTTGCCGCTCAGCAAGGCCGCGCCCGCAGGTTCGCAAGCGATGATCTTCGTTTCTGGCCGAGCGCAGCGAATCGTCTGCCCCGCGCCGGTCAGGGTGCCGCCCGTTCCCCACCCCGTGACCCAGTAGTCGAGCCGCATGCCCGCAAAGTCCGATAAAATCTCGGGGCCCGTGGTCTGGCGGTGATAAGCGGGATTGGCTTCATTGTCGAACTGACGCGCCAAGTACCATCCGCGCTCCTCGGCCAAGCGCGCGGCCACTCGTACTGCGCCGGATGCTCGCTCGGCAGCAGGAGTGAGCACGACCTTTGCGCCATACGCGCGCATGATCTGTCGCCTCTCGACTGAGAACGACTCCGGCATGACCGCGACGAAAGGATAGCCGCGCGCCGCGCAGACCAGCGCGAGAGCGATACCGGTGTTGCCCGAAGTTGCCTCGACGACGGTTTGCCCGGCTTCGAGTAACCCGCGTCGCTCCGCATCTTCGATGATGCCGAGTGCCAAGCGATCTTTTACCGAGCCTCCTGGATTGGCAGCCTCGAGTTTGACGTACATCGTGACGTGAGCCGGCGCGATTTGGTTGATGCGCACCACAGGCGTTCGTCCAATCGTCTTCGAAATATCTTCGTACAACATGAGATCTCCCGCAATTTCAGAGGGCTGGGTCGCTGAACCAGCTTCCCGCTAGCTGCGCTTGTTTTCCAGTGGCAATCGCCCACTGCCAAAGTCAGGATGCGCCTCGGACATGGGATCTGGCGTGAAAATAACCATGGGAATGGCGACGAGGCGAGCTCGGTGAACGCTCTTCCGGGTTTGTCGGTGCGTATTCTCGGGCCTGGCAGCGCCAGCCGGAACGGACTGCCAGTTGCCATGCCGCGCTCGCGCAAGGTGCGAGCGTTGCTGGCGTTCCTCACGCTGGAGAAGAACCCCGTCTCACGCTCTCGATTGTGCGATCTGCTGTGGGACGTGCCCAATGATCCGCGCGGTGAGTTGCGCTGGTGTCTGAGCAAGCTCCGCTCCGTACTCGACGATTCGGACCGGCCGCGCGTGGTCGGAAGCGGAGATACCGTTGCGCTCGATTTGTCCGATTGTGACGTCGACGCGCTCGAAATCGAGCGGCTCGCGAAATCGGATTTCGCTCGAGCCACTGACGACGAGCTGAACCAGCTCAACCAGCGATTCGGTGGTGACTTGCTCGAAGGGACGACGCTCGATGGCAGTCCGGAATTTCTTGCCTGGCTGACCGCACAGCGGCAGCGCTTTCGCACCATGCAGGTCGCCGTACTGAGTGAGTTATCGGCGCGTGCGCCACGCGATTCCGACGAAATTTTCATTCATCTTCAACGCTGGCTACGAGTCGCGGCGTTCGATCAGAGCGCGCACGCGGTGATGCTGGATGCGCTCTTGAAACGCGGTCGAGTCCGTGAAGCGGACCAACACGTGGCCAGCACGATTCGCAGCTTCGAACGAGAAGGATTGGATTGGTCCTCAGTTCGCGAAGCGTGGCGCACGATACGAAATCAGCCAGTCGACACGGCGCCAGCTCGAGCCTTGATTTTACCCGCCGCATCGACTGTCGCGCAGCCGACACAGTCGGAGCCGCGCCGGCGACGCGCGTCGATTGCGGTCATGCCGTTTCGCGACGAAAGTTCGCAGGCCGTCGGCGGCCGAGCGATTGCCGACGGCATGACCGATGACGTGATTGGGCGCCTCGCGCGGCTGCGCGTGCTGTTCGTGATCGCTCGCGGTACGATCTACGCGCTCGGCGAACGTGGCATCGACGCGCAGGAGGCCGGTCGTATCCTGAACGTCGACTACGTGGCGAGTGGCACACTCCGAAGCCGAGATGGGCGCCTGAGCGTGATGCTCGAGCTGGTCGAAACGCACGGAGCGCGCATCATTTGGACCGACCAAATCGACCGCGCGTTGAGCGACACGTTCGAAGTGCTCGACTCGATCGTCAACCGCATCGTCGCGGCCATTGCCGAAGAAGTCGAGGCAGCGGAATGCAATCGCGCTCTGCTCAAGCCGCCGAACTCGCTCGACGCCTGGGAAGCATATCATCGCGGACTCTGGCACATGTACAAGTTCAATGGCGCGGACAACGCCCACGCAGCGCGCTTCTTTCGCGTGGCGCTCGAGCTCGATCCCAGGTTTTCGCGCGCGCATTCGGGCTTGTCGTTCACGCACTTTCAGAACGCATTTCTGAACCTCACGAGCGATCGCGACCGGGAGGTCGAGCTTGCGCTCGACAGCGCGAGCCAGAGCCTCGCCGCGGATGAGCGCGATCCAGCCGCCCACTGGGCCCTCGGACGCGCGCTCTGGTTGAACGGCAACGACGGAGCTTGCATCGAGCTGGAGCGCAGCATCGAGCTCAGTCCGAACTTCGCGCTCGGCTATTACACGCTCGGATTCGTGCACAGCCAATCGGGGGATCCGCACGCCGCGATCGTCGCTACGGACTACTCACGGCAACTCAGCCCTTTCGATCCGCTTCAGTTCGGAATGCTGGCCAGCCGCGCTCTGTCCCATGTCCGGCTCGGTCAATTCGCCGAGGCCGCTGATTTCGCCGTCCGTGCCGCGGGACGTCCGAACGCTCACACGCATATCTTGGCGATCGCCGCTCAGTGCCTCGTGCTCGCCGATCGCCCCGACGAGGCCCGCAAGTTCGTGACGCGCGTGCGAAAGCGATCGCCGAGCTACACGTCAGCCGATTTCCTGGCAGCGTTTCGCTTCGATCGCGAGACCGAGCGAGTGTTTCGACGAGGTGCCCGTCAGTCGAGCTTCACACCGAGTCGAACGTTCGAGTCGGCGTGAAAGCGGGTGTCACGGTTGCGGGAAGAACAGCTCCACGCTCGCAGCGGGCGTCTTGTCGTCGAGCGTTTCACCACCGAGCACCCCCACCTGACCGTTGGGCAGCATGAGCGCTGATGCGCCCGCGCGAGGCGTGCGCAAGGCGAACTCATTGAGCGCGTGGCCAAGCCCAGTGTCGAAAGTAAACACGTGCGTCTCGCCGCCGTCGGGATCCTCACCGACGGCTAGTAGTTGGTCAGTTCCGAGGGAGAAGAGCTGTGGGTGATCGAACGGGAAGTCTGCGCCTCCAATCTCGACCTGCTCGCAGTTCTCGGCACAACTCAGATCCATCGTTCGAAAGCCGGAGATCTCGTCGTCGGCGGCAGGATCGCGCCCGCCCACCAAGAACGCCATCTTCTCGCCTTGAGCGACCACCGCAGCGCCCTTTCGGGCGTCTGACGGGAAATGCAGTTCTTCGAATGCGGAGCCCGCGGCGTTCGTGACTTCCGCGCCCGCGCCTTCGTCGGCGCCACCAACGACCAACAGCTGATCATTGACGACCGCAGCGGCCGCACCGAGGCGGGGCGTGTTCAACTTCAGCAAGTGAAGCGTGCCATCCGCGTCGACTCGAAGCACCTGATCCGTGGGCTCACCGCTCGCACGCGTTGCTCCGACGATGTACTGGGCATCACCGGGATTGCCAACCGTGGTCCCACCAACGATAGCGCTCTGATCTAGGTCGGCCGGAAACTCGACCGCACTCTCCTTGTACGTCGACATGTCGAGCCAAGTCGCGCCATTGTGATCGATGAGCAGCAGATCCGAGCTGGAGACGGCCCAGCTAATGGGTACCCTTGGCAGTTGCGATTGCTTCGGGGCCACCACCCAACGCGCCATGTCGTAGACGTCGAGATTTGCCGACGCTTGATCGCCACCAGAGATCAATAGGTAGCCATGGTAGAGCACTGCCACTTGCGGATGAGGCCAGGTGAAAACCAGGTTGCCGGGGGCGCGGGATAGACCGCCGGTACGCCCGACGAACATGGGGATTTCGGCACTTTCGAAGCCGAGTATCCCGAGCGGGACCGTCGACCCTTTCATCACCACGTTCGCGTTTGCGTCGAAGGCCGTGACGTCGAAACTCGCGACGGTATTCTGTGGGCCACCCGTGCCAATCGAGATGCTCGACGCGGGCGCCGCGACCTTGGCCAAAGTGCTGCGCGTCGTGCCTTGAACCATTTCGAGCAGGACGCTTTTTGCTGCCGGGTCTTCGGTCCAGGCGTCTGGCTCTTGTCCGGTGTTGAGCAACACCACGCCGTCAGTCAGGTAGTTGTCCGAGCACGCCGGAAGCAAAATCAGCCCCAGCAAACCGCTAAATAGTCCGCGAGTTCGTCCAAAAAAAGAAAGCCCTGATCGCAGCGCTCGGAAACCCGCATTCGAATTTGCAGACATTTCAAAAATCACCAACTCCACTAAGCCACAGAGGGGGCAAGCTTAGCGGACGTGCAGAAAGCGACAATGCGCGCAGTTTCTGGGTCAAATATTGCTCGGATTTTGCGTGATCATGTCGCCTTGTTACGGGATTACGGGCACCGCCGACCAGTCTTCAGTCCTTGGCTAGCGTCTCCAATGCCGCGACATCGTCCCCGGACAACTCGAGCGTCGATGCGTCCAAGTCCAGACGCATGTGCTCGATCCGAGACGTGCCGGTGAGCGGCAAGATCCCGAGCGCTTGGCAGAAGCGGAAAACGATCTGAGCAATGGGGCGGCCGAGGCGGCGGGCCATGTCTCGGGCAACCGCCCCCGAAAGTTCAGCGTGATTCGCGGTAAGGAGGGAGAAGCCTTGATACACGCTGCCATGCGCGTGACACAGGGCCCGAACCGCGCGGTCCCAACCCGTCTTTGCATAGCAGCGGTTCTGTACGAACCGCGGAGGGATCGCAGCTCCCGCATACAGCTCGCTCAACTGATCGAGCGTCACGTTGCTAATGCCGAGGTAGCGAACTTTGCCCGCGCGAAGCAGTGACTCCATCGCGCGCCAGGCCTGCCAGTCCGCGGCCTCCAATCCACGACGCGTCGAGGGGCCATGCAAGACGTACGAATCGAGGTAGTCGGTGCCCAAGTGCACGAGCGAGCTGTCCAACGACTGCGCGACCTGTTGCTCGATGGCCGCCGAACGAACGTACGGTAAGCGGTCGTCCTGCCCACCGAGAAACGTAAACTTCGATTGCACGAACAGCTCCGAGCGCAAAACCTCCCCACTCCGCACAGCGCCGCTCAACGCTGCACCCACTCCCTCCTCGAAGTAGTGCTTGCGTTGGTTGGCCGTGTCGATGCCGCGGAATCCAGCCTGAAGCGCCAGGCGAGTCAGGGTCTCCGTACGCCCCTCTTTCCAGGCGGTCCCGTACATCAACCACGGAGCCGGCGCGGCATCGGTCCATTCACGCACGCTGTTTGGCATGGTCGAATCAGAGCGCGCGCGCCCGCGCGAGGCAACGCACTCGCGCAGCGCAAAAAAACGCCCGGCTCCAAACCAAAGCTGCCTGGAAGACCGCTCGAAGGTTACTGAAGCTCTGCGCCCCGGAGCCATATCCGGATCCTGGCGCGAGGGAGGCGCCACAGCCGCGCCGTTTCCGACTTGCTCGCCTGCGTCTGCGCCACCGACCCGACCGAACACCCGCAGTGACGGCACCGAGGACAGATCTGTCACCCCTCGCAGGTGAATTTATTTGACCCCTTTAGGGGAACCGGTCGATCGACTTCACGCAACCGATCAGCCACCTGCTCGCGCATGAAATCCGCTCACGGACGAGATTTCGCTTCGGCGCGCGATCGCGACAGAAGCACCTCAACATTCGGATTCAATCGCACCGCTAGGCATTGAATCGGACCATTCTAGATCGTAAGGTCCCATTACGCCGTTGACCACGAATCGCTCTGCGGAGAGTGATTGTGCGTGAGCCGACTAGCCATCGCCTCGGGTATCGCACCCAAATCGAGCGCAGGAAATCCGATATGAAAACTCTCCCTTTTTCTTTGTGCACCAGCATCGCGCTGCTCGGCTCAATTGCGTGCGGGAACTCTAACCCTCCGGGTAGTAGTGCTGTGACGCCGAGCGCTGCCGCCGGCCAAACGCCGAGCGCGACTGGCGGAACCGGCAACACCGGACCGATATTCGTCAGTGGCGGGACCGGCAGTCTGATTGTTCCGGATAATGTCGGCGGCTCTTCGAGTTCAGGCCCGGATGCCTGCACGCCCGGAAACACCACGACGATCAGCGGCATCGTCTACGACCCGGCCGGCAAGAACCCGCTCTACAACATTTCTGTGTTCGTGCTCGACCCAAGCTCGCCGCTTCCTGACTTGCAAAAGGTCCCGGTTTCGTGCGGCTGCAGCCAACTCCTGCCGGCGAAAGTGGCTGCAATCGGCGCCCCGACCGATGCCGCGGGCCACTTCGAGATCCCGTGCGCCCCGAGCGGCAACGTGACCCTCGTCGTCCAAACCGGAAAATGGCGTCGGATATACGAGAACGTGAACGTCGTCGCGAACCAGGCGAACGTCATCCCGAATCTGCGGCTGCCCGCCAATTCCAGCGAAGGGTCGCTGCCGAACATCGCGATCTCCACCGGCGGCTCGGACTCGTTCGAGTGCCTGCCGTTACGCATCGGTGTTTCGGAGAGTGAATACGTCGCAGGTTCCGCGACGGGCGGTCACATTCATATCTACACGGGCTTGCGTGGAGCGAAGCCGGCTCAAGGCGCCGTCGACTCGTACAGCTCGCTGTGGGATTCGCAGGAGCATCTGAATGAGCACGACGTCGTAATCCTCTCGTGCGAGGGCGAAGAGACCAAGAATGGTGCTGCGGCGTCCAGCGGTTTCGGTATGCAGGCACCGCCGCTGACCCCCGCTGTCCAGCAGTACCTCATGAACTACGCCAACGCCGGCGGGAGGGTGTTCGCCTCCCACTATCAATACGCATGGTTCAGCAGCGGTCCGTTCAACACAGGCGCGAACAAGCTGGCCACGTGGTCCCCGGGAATCGGAACCATCGGCATGAACGGCGACGATGCCGCGTTCCCGGCTGAGATCAACACAACCCTCAGCACGGGCGCTGCATTTCCAGGCGGCTCCGCGCTCGCGAAGTGGCTGGGGGTAGTCAACGCGCTCGACAGCAGCAATCAGTTGCAGGTTCGTTACGTGCGCAACAACGTCAAGGCGCTAGCACAGCCGCCCTCGACCGAGTGGATCCACCTGGCGCCGAGCGTTACGGCCGCCCCCTCAGCGTCTCAATACTTCTCGGCGGATACGCCGATTGGAACTGACAAAGTCTGCGGGCGGGTCGTCTACAGCGCTCTGCACGTAAGCGGAGGTCCAGGCAAGAGCGACTCGGGCAAACCGGAAGATGCTGACTATCCGACGGGCGCGGGCGGCGCTACGGGCGCGGGCGGCGCGGGTACAGGCGGGCGCACGGGTGGCGGCGGGCCAGTGGTCGGCGGTATGACGCAAGGTGGTACCGTGCCATCCGGCTGTGCGAAGCGCGCACTCACTCCGCAGGAGTTGGCGCTCGAGTTCATGTTCTTCGACCTGTCGTCGTGCTTGGTACCGGTCGGGGAAGAGCCGCCCGTCATTCCGAAGTGAACGCGAAAGGCCCGCGTTAGCTGACGACCGCCGGATACTGCGGGTCGTCAGCATCCGGCGCAATCATCCGGAAATCTGTGTTCTGTTGAACTCAGCGGGCAATGACCGATCGAGAGGTAGCCCCGGTTGCCCGCTGGGCAATCCGCCACGAAACGCTCAACCGCTACAGCACCGCAGTCGTGTTCGCCCCACACGTGCTGCGCCTGAATCCGCGCACCGACCGCGTTCGCACTCTGTCGCGTCACTTGTGGATCACGCCCTCCCCCGTCGAAGTTGTAGACGGAAGCGACGACTTTGGGAACAGCTACACGCGCGTGTGCTTCGACTCGAGCTCCGCCGGTGAACTCAAGATCGAGACCCGTGTCGAAGTGGAGGTATGTGCTGGTTCACAGGTCTTGCCTCAACGCGCGTTGCCCCCCTTGCCCTGGACGCCACCAAGCGCCGACTCGTTTTGCGCTTTTCGCCGACCGGACGGCAACGCTGAGGTCGCGACTCTTGCACAGCGGCTCGCGAGCGAAGTCAGTGGCGCTCCCATCAGCTTCTTTCAACACTTGAACAGCACGCTGTACGCGATGATCGACCGGCAAATTCGCGTCGAGGGCGCCGCGCAAACGCCGGACCAAACACTCGCGCTCGGTCGCGGCGCATGTCGTGATTTGACGGTGCTCTACCTCGCCGTTTGCCGCACGCTCGGGGTCGCGGGGCGCTTCGTCAGCGGCTATCAAGGGCAGGAGGCGTCGCCCGACGGCAAGCGACACCTCCACGCCTGGCCGGAAGTATTCGTCCCAGAATACGGTTGGCTCGGTTGGGATCCAACGCACGGTGTGCCCGCCGGACCAGGGCACGTCGCTCTTGCCGCAGCTCCGGAGCAAGCTCAGACTATGCCCGTCGATGGCGGCTTCTACTTCAACGGGCCAACCGTCACTTCGACGCTCGACTACTCGATCACCTTCGAAGCGCTGTGAGGCTCACAGCATCTGTCCGCCGGAAACCTCGATGCGCTGCCCGTTGATCCACGAGCTTTCCGGTGAGAGCAGCAATGCCACGGCGTTACCGATGTCATCGGGCAAGCCCACGCGGCCAAGCGCGATTCCGGACGCAATGAGCTTGTTCAGATCGCTATTGTCGCGTACCCGGCCACCGCCGAAATCCGTCTCGATCGCGCCTGGGGCGAGCGTATTCACGCTGATCTGCCGCGCGCCCAGCTCTTTAGCCTGATAGCGAGTGAGTACCTCGATACCACCTTTCATCGCCGCGTAAGCGCCGTAGCCCGGGAAGGTGAAGCGAGCGAGTCCGCTAGAGACGTTCAAGATGTGGCCACCGTCCGCGATCAACGGCAGCAACTTCTGGGTCAAGAAGAACGGGCCCTTGAGGTGCACTCTCATGAGTTCGTCGAACTGCGCCTCGGTAGTCTCGGCGAAGTTCGCGTGCGCACCGACGCCGGCATTGTTGACCAGGTAGTCGAAGCTCGAGCGTTTCCAGGTGCGGTCGAGCTCCGCCCTCAGCGATTCCGCAAAGGAGCCAAAGCTCGAGCTGTCCGCCACGTCGAGCGGCAGCGCAATCGCCCTCCGTCCCGGGTTGCGCTCGATCTCGCTAACCACTGCTTGCGCTTCGCCTGCAGCAGCGCGATACGTGATGATGCTGTCGACTCCACGCTCGGCCAAACGGAGCGCCATGCTCTTGCCGAGGCCGCGGCTGCCGCCAGTGATCAATGCGATTGCTTGTTGCTTGTCTGTGCTCATCGTCTTGCTCCTTCGTTGACGTCGCAGGCTCAACCTACGGCGCTGGGGGCAAGGCGGAAGACGCTTAGATTTGACACACTGTTTCGAAATACGAAACAATCCAACACCATGGATTTGGATGCCCTGCGCGTGTTCGTGAAGGTCGCAGAACTCGGCAGCTTTACGCGCGCCAGCGAGCACTTGGGCGTGTCCAAGGCGCGAGCCTCGATCCGCATTCAAGAGTTGGAAGCCGCCGTCGGCAGTCGCTTGCTCCACCGTTCGACGCGCACCGTGCGTGTGACGACGGATGGTGAGCAGTTCCTGCTGCGCGCGCGGCGCTTGGTTGCGGAGGCAGACGAACTGGCGACGATGTTCTCGGCACCGAGCGGCCTGCGCGGACGCGTGCGCGTGGACTTGCCGGTTCAGTTTGCACGCAACATCGTCATCCCGCGCCTGCCGGAATTTCTCGCCACGCATCCGCAGCTCGAAATGCTGGTGAGTACGACGGATCGGCGGGTCGATCTATTGCGCGAGGGCTTCGATCTAGTGATGCGTGTGGGCGCACTCTCCGACTCTACGCTCGTGGCCAAGCGCATCGGCGCTTTGGAGATGCTGAACTGCGCCAGCCCGCGCTACTTGGAAAAATACGGAACACCCCACACCCTCGCCGACTTGAAGCAGCACTTGGTCGTGCACTACTCGCTCACCTTCGCTGGTGAAGCTGCGAGCTTCGAGTACTTCGATGGCGGCGGCTATCGTGACTTGGAGATGCGCTGCGCGGTGACCGTGAACAGCACAGACGCGTACCAAGCCGCATGTTTGGCCGGGCTCGGCATCATCCAAGCGCCGCGCTCGGGTGCTGCGGCGAGCATCGCTTCCGGCGGATTGGTCGAAATATTGCCCGACCTACGCGCGGCGCCGCTGCCGGTCTCGCTCGTGCAAGGCCATTCACGCCAAGCGCGTGCGCCGGTGCGCGCGGTCATGGCCTGGTTGACGCAGATCATGACGCCACACTTGACGTGAATCACTCGCAAGGCATCACGCGCAGGATCTTGATCTTGCTCGCGCTGCTCCCAGGTGCCGGATATGCCACGCTACCGTCTGGGAACGCTTTCATTTCTTGGTAACGGTTATTTCGAACCGGCACCTGGATCGGCGCGCTGACCGCAGCGCCGCTGGTGCTGTCCAGAGTCTGGATGAACAGCTGCCGATCAGCAGTCTTCTGAGAGAGGTCGCCCTTGCTCGCCGAGGTGTCCCAAGCAGCGAGCAAATGTCGTGCGCCGTACTGCGCCAGATGCGGCGCGCGGTCGTTCAAATTCGCGTCGCTGGCCAGAATCATGTCCGCGTCGGGAGCACCATTCTGGAAGTGCAACAGATGAACGTCGGCCAGGCCGTTGCTATCAGCGGTCTGACCGGGCCGGATGTCACTCGTGGTCAACCAATAACCGCCAGCGCCACCGAGCGTGATGTTGCCGACGTTCGAGTAATACAAATCCAGCGGGTAAATCGTGCTGGTTTTGGGCGCAAAGGCGAGTCGGCCCGATTTGCCGCCGGTGGGCGCATCATTTTTGCATACGGTCACGAACTGCGAGCTGCGCGGATCCCAAACGATGCGTTCGTACCCGCTGTGACTGCAGCCCCAGTCGAAACTCTGGTGACCAGTCAGCAACGCGCCGCTCGGACCGACGACGCGCATTTCGTCGCCTTGATGAATATTGACGCAGCCATCTTGTGACACACTGATCGCCGCGCCGAAATAGGCGGCGTAGTTCGTGCCATCACTGACGATGCGCCCATGGTGGGCATACCACCAGATGAAGATCACGCTCGGTCCAGTCTTGCTGGTGAGATAAGGCGGCTGCGTCGCGCTCGCCTGTGTCAACTCGGTCGCCCAAGTTTCATCCGCGCCGTCGAACCGAACCAAGTACATGTCGTAGCAAGGGATGGCCGGACTGGGCGGCGTGCCACACAAGTTCGTCGGGTCGCCGCAGTTGAGCGTACCTCCGCCCTTCGCGTCGCGCGTGACCAACAACACGCCGCCCTTCGCATCTGCATAGATATCGCCGTAATCCATGCCCGGAATTGTCACTTGCGGCGCAGTCTCGTCGACCGTGTCGTCGGCCTTCAGGGTCGTGACGTGGATCTTCGCGTCCGCGCCCATCCAGGCGATACGCGATCCGCCAGAGGGGATCGCCGCAATCGAGAGCGGCTTGAGTGCGGCCTCGTCCTCGTTCTGGCTAATCGTTGCGCCGACGTCGATCTCGGTCACGCGTATCTGAGGCGCGCTGCACGAGCCGCTACCGCCAGTGTTGGCTCCCGCCGCGCCACTGCCCGCTACGCCAGGGGTTCCGGCGCTCGCACTCGGACCGCCACCCGTGCCGGTGCCGACCCCAGCACCACTCGATCCACCACTCACATTGCTTCCGCCCGCCGCGACCATTGCACCAGCGGAGCTCGTTTCTCCACCCGCGTTCGGTGCAGCGCCCGCAGTACCAGCAGCAGCAGAGGTTGGCGTCCGATCGCTACCACAGCCCGACACCAAGCACAGAGCCACAACAGCCGTGCCGGCGGTGAATGAACGCATCATGGCAAAGAGTCGCGCGCACTCTGCCCGAGCAGGCAAAAAAGGCGATCGTCAGCGGCGCTTCGCGATCACGATCGCCAAGTGGTTAGCAACTGCCGTGCTCGCGCCGAGCTTTTCGGAAATTGACCGACCCACTTCAGCCACAGTCCGATCCCGCACCGCGTCGAAGCCATGCTTCTCGAGCAGAATGCGCATCTTTTCTGCGCTAAATGCGGAGCGAAGT
>Ga0164241_10003294_pt1 | contig 16473 bp, 14 predicted proteins | sample OricomyardsoilBY_FD_108780 | JGI IMG/M metagenome (GOLD analysis project Ga0164241, IMG submission 108780) | Backyard soil microbial communities from Emeryville, California, USA - Original compost - Back yard soil (BY) | ecosystem: Environmental > Terrestrial > Soil > Unclassified | place: USA... | reverse complement strand
GGCAACCTTTTTCTACAAAATAAACATACCTGACTATTTCCCCCGAACGATAGAGATACTCATTCTTTTTTACTTCTTTTGTTTCAAACAATTGGATAATTTTCGCAAAATCTCTGTCAGAAACTTTATATACCTCTCTAAGTTGTGTAAAAAGCGGGGAACTCTCCATATTTTTTTTAAACTACATTTTGCGGATAACTACACGCGAATTTATGTTATAAGACGGGACTTTTTTGCCATTAAAAAAAAGAGTAAACCCCGCCTGCCAGGCATTCGGGCAGGCAACTTATAATACTGATTTGTATTTTCTCATTTGGTGATTCCTGCGGAATGAATTAAAAATATTTTATGAGGAAAATTTCGGATGTTCTGTTATTATCGATTCCATGTTTAATGCTCAAAGATAGCGTTTCGTTCCTATTCGTTTTGTTGGTGAAGCTGCGGCACTTATTCTTGCTTAACACCAAAGGCACTTTCCTTTTTTAAAAGACCAGGGAAAGAAGAATTTCCGATTGTTGTTATTTTAATTATCCCTTCATTTTCTTTTGCCAGAAATAATAAGATATAATACCAGGGACTATCCACATAAGCATGGTGAGGATCATCGGGTCAAATTTATTGGAAACAGCAATCCCCGAATAGAATGCGCCGGCAAGATCAAAAAACAGTCCTGCGTATGCCCATTCTTTTATTCGCTTTAATCCCGGTATTAAAATGACGATGCAACCCAGCACTTTTGCAATGCTGATAAACTGTATAAAATATACCGGGTAGCCGAGGCCGTTATGTATTATCTCTATGGCTTGTTGTGAAGGCTTTAAACCGCCTAATGCAGAAAAGATCATAAGGGCCACAAAAAGTATTGTGGAAATCCAGTAAATGATATTAACAGATTTTAATGTCATAAAAATTTGTTTGGATTGTGAATTATTTTTTAGAATTAGGCGTTTAAATCGTGAGTGTCTATAATCTCCAAATACAATTCAATCGCAGTTTGTTTCTTTTCTTTTTTGCTTGAACAAAAAAGAAACAAAAAATTCAAGGACAACCCGATCGCTCCGCGCGTTTGTCCGGCCATCCCACCGCTATACCGCAATGTCTCTAACAAACCCTCAGTTTTTTTTAATTATTTAAGTCTTAAAACTATTCAATAAAAATGTGTATCATCTCAAAATTTAATAGAATCAAAACCGACAACCTTACATTATTTCCTTTCAATCAACGCCTTTTATGTTGATTGGCTTGCGAATTCATATCGTCACGACTAAAGCGCTTAATTCTATTATTTTTTTCAGAAATAAAAATACGTTCTTAATTTCATTTTTAGCTTTCAGATTAAATCTCAGCAAGATACTTATGCATAAGACTAACCGCCATAGTGCAGTCATAAGCAGTAACAGCACGGCGCTTCCGGATTTTGCTTACTTTAAAAGCGCTCTTTGATTTTTAATTAAGCGCGTAACAAATACCAGCACGAGCCCGGCAGCAAGGAAAGCCAGCAATATTATAAAAATGTTCAAAAAAACCTTGGCATAGCCATTTGTAGCTACGTTAAGAAATGGATAAGGATACCAGTTGGTAATAGCGCCTCGTATTAAAGAATAGATAAGATAAAGTAGCGGAAAGTAAATCCAATTTATAATATCCTGCCATTTTAAAATCCCCCCGGTCCTGAAGAATATCCAAAACAAAAGATACAGAATGGGAACAATTACATGCAGCATAGTATCGACAAATAGTTGCCAGCCTTCTAAAGCCACTATGCCACGCAGAACAAGATTATATACGACGCTAACGATAAAAATGTAAAGAGCGATGGCGGATTGGACTGTCAACTTCAAAAAAAAACTGCCCGGTTTAGATGTTGGAGTAAGAAGTGCAATGGTCAGGCTTACCGCAACCAGGAGATTACAAAGAATGGTGAAATAGCTAAAAAAATTACCTATAGTTCCGGTAGTGAGAAATAACTGAAAAATTATTGAAAACCAAGCCAGGCAAGCAATAACGCATGCGAAAATATTTTTGATAGTGATCCTTTTAACTGTCGGTTGCATTTATTTTAAAAATCGGATTAGCGCTAATTTATTGACATGCTCAATCAGTAAAGTTCGATTGAATATCAAACGAAACCGGTTCATGTGATAATTTGTTTCTTCTTTCAAATATATTTCAATTAGAATTGATTTCAGGCTTCTGATAAAATTTTTAAAAATACTCCGGACTGCAAAAGCCAGGGGAGCGGTGCAATTATTGAAGTTGTCATAGTTCAAACGTTGATAATTTTTTGATGTTCATAATTTATATTTTTGGAAATATTTTTTGAGTAGCAGGACTTTTTAAATGAATGTTATTTTGACACCATCGATTTCGCCTTTCTATTTTTTATTCGCCGGATCATCAGCGGGATTCACATAGGTTACTCCCGAGGGGCCGTATCCGGTAATTTCAACAATCACCGCTTCATCCTTTGTCATTGCAAAATGATTTTGCTTTTCTACTTCTGAATAAACGCTACCAGCCGGAAGCCTTTTTAATTTTCCTTCATCAAATTTATTTCCGTATCCAAAATACCAGGTACCTGATAGCACTGCAGCCATCCTGTCATCAGGATGAAGATGTGCCGGAATTTTTGTGTTCGCTGCCACTTTTAATAAAATAGTATAGAGGCCTTTTTTGGAAGGATCGCCATGAATTACGATTACTTGTACCGCTTCTAAGTTAGATGAGCCGGGTGCTTTGGAACCTTGTGCCCTGGCGTTAAAGATTTCATTCGGAGTCATTCTTAACTGGCCTTCTTTGCCTGATTGTGCATTAGCAAATTCAAAGCTAAATATGAGCGACAGAGCAAGGCAAACCTGTATTTGCCTTACACTATTTTTGAGTAGATATTTTTGTAATTGCATGTTGGTTAGATTATAATATTTGTAAAAATTTGTTGAATGAATCAGCTATGTGTTGCAGAAGAGGCGCTATTTTTCAAAAAAATCTTCCAACCCTTTTAAAACTTCAGGTGTGTTCTCCTGCACTAACCAATGCCCTGCTCCTTTTATGATCACTTCTGAAACATTGTTAGCAACAAGTTTACAATGGTCTGTGAAATAAGATGCAGCGGAAAATTCTCCGCTCATTGCCAGCATGGGCATGGTCAATTTTGTTTTAATAAATTCACGGTTGTCTTCTGCATCTTGCGGAAAAGCACCAAACCAATGGAAGCTGCCTGTGGTAGCACCTGGGGCGGAATAGGCCCTTATAAATTCATCTGTTTCCTGTTTTGTAAAAGGATTTTTTTTATGACCAACAATGGGCCAGAAGTCTTGAAGAAATTCGCCGGCTTGTCCTGCAACAAGATCTCCCGCAATTGGCCTTGCGAAAAAACCAAACCACCAATGCCTGTCGTATTCATTAGACCAAACAGGATCAACGCCTGGGATCAATGCATCCATTAATGCAATTTTTTTTACTTCATTGCCAAATTGCGCAGCATACGCATAGGCAACCATGAGTCCGATATCATGTCCCGCTATATTGATTTTGTTATAGCCCAACTTTTTCATAAGCTCATGCAAGTCGGCAGCCATCGATTTTTTATCATAACCATCTTTGGGCTTGCCTGATTCACCCACTCCGGGAAGGTCGGGCGCTATCACAGTAAAATGTTTGGAAAGCTCAGGCATTAACCTGTTCCACATAAACCAGTTTTGGCCAAAGCCATGAATTAATAATAGAGGTTCTCCCTTGCCACCCATAACGTAATGGACTTTTATGTCATTTACTGTTTCGTATTTATTTTCAAAACCTGGAGGCGGAGCTGCGGGCTTTACAGATTGAGCATTTAATCTCTGTAAAGAGAATAGCGTTAGGAAAAGGACTGATAAGAAAAGAGAATTTTTTGTCATGATTATTTCTTTTAAGTAAATTAAAAAATGGAATTTTTTTTACCGGTATGACCACCATTGAAATTGTATTACAATTTTTCGATCCATTCTGCTATGTATCCCGCTTCCTCTCTCCAACTGGGCTGGCCTAACACAAAATGATTGCGTCCGGGAAAATCTTTATAATCAGTAATTGAGTTTTTGTTTTTGTACTTTTTATAATTAGAATTATTAAGAGAGGCAGGAATGAAATGATCGGTGCTTCCTGAAATTAAAAGAAGAGGATCGTGAGGTTTTTTAAAATCAACTTTAGCGGCTTTGGATAAACCATCCCGTACCAACATTTTTGATTCCGGAACGGCGAAATTATAATACGTATTTGTTTGTTCTTCGCAATTCATGCCATTGGTAAATGCGTATTGCCATTGCTTAAAATTCATTAAAAAGGATTTTTTGGTTGAAGTAAAAAATCCCAATGGGCCCCAACTTGCTTTGTAAAACGAAGGTTTAAAAGTGAAGACGCCTAATGGGGGAACAGAATGTATAGCGATGCCTGCCGCTGCCACATTTCGTTGTAACAAAATTTGTATAATTAAACCTCCCATCGAATGGCCGATAAGAATTGGCTTTTCGGGCAATTCTTTGATTATGTTTTCAAAATAACTGGTGAGCGCGGCCAGCCTTATGGAAGCAATCCCTGCATCCGGCTGCCGGTTTCTTAAAACTTCAGGTGAAGCGTTCTTGTGAGGCCATGCTGGTGTAATTGTTTTGTATCCCTTATTTTGAAAATAATTTTCCCATTCGCTCCAGCAATTTTTGCCAACGAATGCTCCGGTTAAGAAGACAATTGTTTTTGATGTTATGGTTTGCATAATTAATGTTTTAATATCCGGAATATGCCAAATTGAATACCAGTATTATAAAAATTTATCAATCAGCCACTTATTGTTTCTAATGCAATAATTCCACAACTAAGGTTCGTTGTTGACGGTTGATTACCACGAAATGAAGTGGAAATGAGAGCAGCTCGAAAAGTTTGCCTGATAAAATTTGCGATTTCAAAATGATTGTATTTTCCAGGGTAATTTTTGAATCGATTATTTTAGAGCAAATAATTCTTACGATATTATTGAGGTGTTTCTATTTATCTGTTTATCTTTAAAATATTTCTTTTTATGTTTGACTGCTAATACATAAAAAAATTTTACTAAGATTTACACCAGAGACTGTCAGGGAAATATTCAGTGTTTGAAAAATAATAATTAAACTCCAGGATGAATCGGAAAATATTAATTGTCGAAGACGAAATGATAGTGGCGACCGACCTTCGCATGATTCTGGAAAGAAATAATTTTATAGTAATTGGAATTGCGCGTTCTTATGAAAAGGCTGTTGAGCTTATTGAAAAAGAAAAGCCTGAAATGGTTTTGCTGGACATATTTTTGACAGGAAACCTTACGGGTATCGATCTTGCCAAAAAATTAAAAGAAAAAGGTCTCGCATTTATTTATTTGTCTGCTAATGCTAATGAAGAAGTGTTGTCCGCTGCAAAAAAGACGGAGCCCTGTGGATTTATCGTTAAACCATTTCGCGAGAAGGATTTATTGGTAACCATAGAAATTGCCAGATATCGCCACGAAAATCGGGTTGAGTCTTCTTACAAAATAGAGGAAGAGTTGCAATGGCAACTTGAAAATTTTTTTTCAGAATTTTCAAGCTGGGAGCAAAAGTTATTACAAACGGTCACCTCTCTTCAGGTATATCTCCCCTTTGACTTTTGTAGTGCCGGCTTTAATGACATGGGGGGACATTCGTTAAATAACCATAGTTTTTTAAGGATAGGATTTAACGAATACCAGTCAATTGGTATGAGAGAATTGGTCACTATTTCAGGTATTACTTTGGACAAACTTATTGCGATGATGTCTAAGGAGAGAAAAGAAACGTCTTGCATAGCCTATAACGATGAGGCTTTTGAGACGGAGATCAAAGCATCGAATTTGAAAAAATTATTTGCCTATACTTTTCAAATGGAGTCCTTGTTAATACTTCCTTTGCAAATTCCAGGGAAGCCGGTATTTAATTTTTATTTTTTCAGCAGAAGACCTGATGCGTATAAGCCCCGTCATATCCATTTATTAAATCATCTCCGGTATACGTTTTCGAGGGTCATCGAAAATGAGATTTCAAATAGAAAAATTGAACCAGGTAACCCCTGGAAAAATATCAAAACTGAAAAGACAAATGAAATAAATTATTTTGAGAAAATCGTTGGCAAGAGCCATCTTCTATTAAATGTTTTTGACCAGGTAACGCAGGTAGCTCCGATGGATACCTCAGTGCTGATACTTGGCGAAAGCGGTACCGGCAAAGAAAGTATTGCAGATGCGATTCATCAACTTTCTCCAAGAAAGACCAAACCTTTCATAAAAATAAATTGCGCCACATTACCTTCTACCTTGATTGAATCAGAATTATTTGGCCACGAAAAAGGTTCGTTTACAGGCGCGCTTGACAAGAGAATTGGAAAATTTGAACAGGCCAATGAGGGCAGTATTTTTTTGGATGAAGTTGGTGAAATTCCGTTGGATATGCAGGTGAAATTATTAAGGGTTTTGCAGGAACAGGAGATTGAAAGAATTGGAGGTAGGGCTCCGATAAAAATCAATGTGCGCATTGTAGCTGCCACCAATCGCAACCCGGAAAAGGAAGTGGCCGAAGGAAGATTTCGTCTTGATTTGTATTACCGCTTAAATGTTTTTCCGATAACACTTCCACCGCTAAGAGAGCGCAAAGAAGATATTCCCTTGTTGGCCACTCATTTTATCAATTATTTCAATAGAAAGACAGGAAAGAATATTACGGGCGTTTCATCAAAAGTTCACCAGTTATTAGTAAACTATACATGGCCGGGCAATATTCGTGAACTACAGCATCTTATCGAAAGAAGCGTGTTAATGACTAAGGGGAATATTATCGAAGAAATTTCAATACCTGATATTTTTCGTACACACAGCACAGTTAGTGAAGTACAAAACCAAACCAAAAGCATTTTTGAAAATGAAAAGGAATACATACTTTCCGTATTGAAAAAATCAAATGGGAAAATATGGGGAATGGGCGGTGCTGCTGAGTTGCTGAAAATCCCTCCAACAACACTTGCTTCCAAAATGAAGAAACTTGGAATTAAAAAAGATTTTGGTGAATAATCATTTGTAGAATAAAAAAAACGGTTATTTCTTTGTTTACCAGAATCGGGAAGGTTTAGATTTTTAAATCAACATTGCGTTAGTTTTCCAAAATTTCTCTATCCCATTTTGCCAGGTCAGCGCCTGCATGATAAGTACTGTTCAAAAATTCAAGCAAAAGCTTTCGTGGATTCTTCGCTTTTTGTACTTCTGAATAAGGCAAAATAAATTCTCCGAGTGTTGTATTGTACTTTGCCCCGGCAGGTTGAATCTTTGCTGTTTTATAACCCACCGGCTCAGGATATAAATAACCATAAAATGCCGGTTCCGGCAGCATCTCATTTCCTGTCCAAAAGCCCGCACTGCTTACTTCCCGGCAATATGCTTCTGCGGCCACCCAATCCGGCATTCCCGGCACGCCACCCGGATGCCTGGGCGCTCTTCTGCCGGAGAAAAAAGAAAGAGCCAAATCAAAACCTCCCCAGAAAAAATGGATGGGGCTGCATTTTCCTTTAAAGCCACTCCTGAATTCCATAAACACGTCCTGGATGCGCAGCAAAGCAATATGAAATGCGGTAACCTGCTCATCGTTATAAGTAGCGTGAATGGTATCTTCTTTAAAAGGAATTGGATTTGTTAGTTCAACCGGAACAGGCTTAATGGTGATGTTAATTCCTAACTCATCCAATTTTTCGAAAATCTGTTTGTAAAAGCCAGCCACAGAAATTCCGTGCATATCAAAGCTTCCAAGCGCTCCCTTATCCGTTTTTATTTTTATCCGGTGTTCGATAAAATCAAAATCAATTTTAAAATTTTCATTTTTATAAGGCATATTTTGAGTGGTCAAGCCGGTAGGAGTAATGTGTAATGTGATATGCCAGGAATGATTTACCCAGGGAAGAATGGCCAATTTTATTTTGCCGACAATTTGAGTGAACATGTGTAAAGTATCGAATGTTGGCTTCCCTTTTTCGTACGAAAGCGCTGGCCAGGATTGTTCCATAATTTTAGCTTTTAGTGTTTCTTTTTATCAACCAGGAATTTTTTTTAGGTAAAGTTACTTTTTCCACACATCACTATATTCGTCGGGATGTCGCTTAAATTGGGCAAAAACGTAGGGACAAAGCGGTATCACTTTCAGATTATTTTTTCTTGCATAATCCACCATCGCTTTTAATAATTTTTTAGCCAACCCTTTTCCTTCCGCTTCAGGCAACACTTCTGTATGATAGGCCGTAAGGTCATTTCCGGAAATTCCAATTTCCATTTTACCTAAAAGTTCTTTATTTTCGAGGATATTGAAATGCCCGTGACCTTTCGGATTTAAATCAAGTTTTATCTCTTCCAAATTTTATAATTTCTTAAAAAATATTTTCGTGCACAGATGGAATAATATGTTACAATGCCGGGTGCATATTTAATGCCACTCCAATCCTGTTCCAGCAATTGATTGTAATAACGGTCATGATTATCTGTGCTGTTTTTTCCTGGCCAAAAAGTTTGATGGCTTTCTCATACAATTCATTGCTTAAGCCATGTTGATTGATTAAAGTAACTTCTTCAGTGATAGCAAGAATCAATTGCTCTTCTTCGGTAAACACATTGGGCGCTTCTCTCCACACGCTCATTAAATAAATTCTTTGCTCAGTTTCGCCCAGCTTTCTTGCATCTCTTGCATGGCTGCTTACACAATAGGCGCAACCATTAATTTGGGAGGCCCTTATTTTTATCATTTCTCGTTGCAGCTTGTCAATTTTTGATTGAAGAACATATTTGTTCATTTCAAATAATATTTTGTACGCTTCGGGTTGTACCTCTCCCATTTTAAATCTTGTTTGCATAATTCTGTCCTTTTTAAATAATTGTTTACTTTTCTATAAATAATGGCGAAGTAAGTCTTCATTATTATCTTTTGCCAAGGTTCTCAATAAAAACGAAAGTAGATAATAGTTTTTTTAAAACGAAGACGCGAGAACAAACTTTTCTTTTTTGAAATCGGTAAAATTCATCCCGGTTGCATTTTTGAAAAATTTACTGAAGTGAGCCATATCAACGAAGCCCAGGAAATAAGCAATTTCTTTCATGCAATTGCCGGAATACCTTGCCTGGCGTTTTGCTTCAAGTGCAATTCGCTGCCGTATGTGATGTCCCGCGGAGTAGCCGGTTGTCTTCTTAATAATTTCATTTAAATAATTAGGAGTTACCGAAAGCATCGATGCATAATCTGAAACCATTTTTTGTTTCTTATAATTCTTTTCCAGTAAATCGGTGAACTGTTGCACTATTTCTAAATTTCTCGTTGGCCGAATCCATTCAAAATTTCCTTTTAACTGGCGGGTGATATATATCAGCCAGATTTTAAAATATCTTCTTAAAATTTCTGTACGGAATAGATTATTGCTTTCAAATTCCTTCACCATTTTTTCGGCGATATTTTCCATATCAGGCAACGCGTCAGTATCTATTGAAATCGCTCTTGTAGCAGCGAACATTTTGAATATGCTGGTATGGTAAATGGAATTCAATTCCTGGTTTTCCATAGAAAGAAATGATTCAGAAAATGAAATTGAATATCCAACGGGCTTATCAATTAGCTCCAACTGATGCATCTGCCCGGGCTTTATAAATAAAATATTATTGTCGTAAAGTCGGTTGCTTTGCAAATCAATATGGTGAACGCCATTTCCTTTTATCATCCAGATGATGGTAAATTTCTCCGTACTCTGTGGCGTTCTGAAATGGTCCGGATTATTTTCAGATAGTTGTTGCAATGAATTGATCTCAAAAATTAATGGGTTGTCGCTTGTCTTTTGTTCGGGCGCCCGCGGTATAAAATTTTCAGTTGATTTCATATTCAATAGTTTTGGCGATACCAATTCCAATGTTGTGCCTGAATTTTAGACCACTTAAAAACAAAGAGTTATGCACTTTCTTCATTTTCTTAACAGCGACATTTCGTGGTTCCACTAAAATGGCGCGTGTATTTCGTATTTTGAAATGTTGGTGGTAATGAAAAAGGATTTCGGGAAAATTCTAATTTTTTCAAGAACATATCTTTGAGTATGATTTTGATAAATTTATTCACAAATTAACCGGATGGCGAGTTTCCGTTAAAATAAATGGTGCACGGATTAAAGGGCATAAATACTTTGTATCTTTTGATTAATTGCTTCGATGCCGTATTTAGGGACAGAATATTATTTTTATGAAGTCAATAAGATATGCATTATTTTACATACTGTTGTATGAGAATGCTATTATCCTTTGATTTGAAATATTTAATGTCGTGGTAAAGGTTTTTGTTGTGGATATTAAAGTTTTAAGGAATGGGAAAAAGAATATTGCTTATCTATACAAATGCTTTATTATTATAGGTTTCATCATTTGCAAAAAGCACACCGATGCTAAAGGTTTTAAACTATCTGTTTTTAATATTCCTGTTGCAAATACTGCCATTCATAGGAACAAGCCAGGTAAAGAGCAGCGACCTGGATAGTTTGCTTAATGCATATAAAAACAGTGCCCGCGATACAAACCGGGTGCGGATTTTATTGCAAATCGACACTATTTATATTTTTAAAATAGCTGCTAATAATAGTGTTTTTGACAGCGGGGTATTAATGGCACAAGAGGCAAGGGCATTGAGCACAAGATTACAATTTCAACAGGGATATGATGAAGCTACTTTTTTGCTGGCAAGAAACTATACAGGGAAAAACTATATGCGTTCTGCTGAAGCACTAATGAATGAAGCTGAAGGTGGGCTAAAGATTCACCTCCTTATTATCCTGGCTGAACATTATACGTTTTTGCCCGGTGAACTAAAGGAAAATCTTGACAGCGCTTATCCATATATATTAAGAGCACTTGATTTAAGCAAGTCAATTAAATCTGATTATTGGACCAACGAAAGCATTTGCATTTTGGGAAAGTATTATTATACAAGAGGGGATTTTGAAAAAGGTAAAAATTGTTTTCTCCAGATTATTCAATATCATCATAATAAAGGAGATAAGAAAAAGGAAGCGCATTGGTGGGAGGAGCTTGCTGTTTATATGCCGGATACAGAAGAGACTTATGCTGATGAAGTATATGCTTATCAAAATGCTCTTGCCAGGTATAAAGAGCTGGATCAAAAAGATGACCAGCGAAGTTTGCTGGTAAATCTTGCATACGTACAACAGATGCACAAAGATATTAACGCCGCTGAATCTGAATTGATGGAAGCGCTTAGACTTGCTACAGAAACCGGCTATAAACGAATGTTTAAAATTACTCAATCGCTTGCGAAAATAAATCTATTAAAAGGCAACTATAATAAAAGCTTGTATTATTCGCTGGAAGCAATTAAAAGCCTTAAGGCAAGTGGAGAATATAACTTTGCGGGAGTCATATATTTTAATCTTGCAGAAGCTTATCAGGCCCTGGGAAACGCCGACAAAAGCCTTGAATGGTATTACAAATCACTCGACAATTTAGTAGCCCGTAAAGACCAGTATTTATTTGCCATCTGTTCAAAAATTGTAAATGTTTTACTTGAAACCAATAAGAATAAGGAGGCGCTCGCTTTCTTGCAAAACTTTATAAAGCAAAATAAGCCTATACGGTATATTGACCAGGAGATGACCGCTGCCAATATGGGTAGTTGTTATAAAGCGCTGGGCAAATACGTACTAGCCGAAAAATATTATTTACAAATGATATCCCTGGACAGCTTAGCACAAGAACAAAGGATTAAACAGATGTTTCCTGATGATCAACAAACGAGTATTACGAGTTCCGACGCTAATTTATTGATGGGAAAATTTTATGTCGAACAACGTGCTTATGCTTTTGCAAAACCATATTTATTGAAAGCACTGACGGATGGTGTTTCTGTTTCGCCTCTTACGCAATTGAGAGATATTCATTTTCTTATTTTCCAGGTCGATTCTGCACAGAATAATTATGTTAGTGCTATACGGCATTTTGAGCTGTCAAAAACTTTGAATGATTCAGTATTCAATATTGCAAAAAGCAAACAAATAGAAGAACTACAAATAAAATATGAGACGGATAAGAAAGATAAAGATCTTAGGTTATTAAGCTCGAATCAAAAACTTCAGAAGAAAGAATTACAAAGGTCTGCGCAGGTTAGAAATTTTACTTATGCAATGGTGGCTATGCTATTGATATTAACAGGTATTATTTACAATAGGTACAGGCTTAAGCAAAAAGCCAATAGAGCGCTTGAAGCAAAGCAAACGGAGATCAATCAACAAAATGGGAAACTTCAACAAACTGTTGAAGAAAAAAACAAGCTGCTTGAAGAAAAAGAATGGCTCGTAAAAGAAATCCATCATCGCGTAAAAAACAATTTGCAAATTGTCATCAGCCTGCTGAATGTTCAGTCCGATTATCTCGATAATCCTTCCGCACTAAATGCTATACAGGAAAGCCGGGAGCGCATGCAGGCAATTGCATTAATTCATCAAAAATTGTATCAGCCTAATTATGGCACTTTGATTAAGATGAAATCCTATATTGAAGAAATGGTTGGTTACCTTGGTAATTTTACAGATTCAAATAAAGTATTTTTTAAACTGAATATAGAAGATGTCGGACTTGATGTTTCACAAGCTGTTCCTCTTGGGCTTATCTTAAATGAAGCAATAACCAACTCGTTGAAGTATGCATTTTCTCCGGGTCAGGAGGGAATTATTTCAATTTCTTTACATCAAGCCCACGAGAACCAGGTGGGATTAAATGTTGCTGATAACGGAAAAGGTTTCCCCGGCGATTTTAATTTCTCCGCGAATAAATCCCTGGGGATGCAACTCATCACATTATTTTCAGAACAGTTGGATGCAAGGCTGGATATTGCAAACAGCAATGGCGCTCAAATCCAGGTTCACTTCAAAAGGAAATTACCCATCGATCCGGTATCCTATACCGTCGTAAACGATGGGAAGTTTTCTTAAAAGCTTTTGAATACTGGTTACCGTTAAGAAGCAATTTGCAGCAAAATTTTTGTTACTTCTTCCGGTTGCGTCAGGAAGGGAGAATGACCGGTATTAACTGAGTAGGTCTTCGTGATATGCGCTGCATTTGCCATCCTGTTTTGCAGATCAATACCAACTGCATGATCCTGCAACGTATGAATATAGTATTTATCTACGCTTCCAAAATTAGTGTCGGTAAGGGTTACAGGATTCGTAAAAGGAATCGCGGGTTCTACCCTAAAATTTTTCAAAACCAATTGCTTTACTTCATTGCTTCCGTCCTGGCAAAAAATAGAAGTAATGTCATCATGTTTTACATCGAGTGTAAGTTGATCTGCCGAAGGAATCAGGGAAGGCCCCAGCAGCGACTGGGCATCCTGGCTTGCAAGGTCCAGTAAAGACTGGCCGCTGGCTGGCAGGAACGCCCCGATATAAACAAGTCTTTTAATTTTCCCGGGAATTTGTTCTGCCACTGCTGACACGACCATGCCTCCCATGCTGTGTCCTACCAAAATCACTTGTTCCTGAGTTTTTAAAATTGCGGCGATTACTTTGTCTTTGTATAAATCGATAGAAACATTTGCCGGTGACGTATAATCATCGCCATGTGCGGGCAATTCAACAACAATCACTTTCTGTCCTGCTTTCTCCAATGTTGCTTTTACCGTGTTCCAGACATAAGGCGCCTGCCACGCGCCATGTACCAGAACAAAAGTATTTGAAGAAGGAAGGTGGTAGGTGCTGCAACTGGAAAATGCGCTTGCAATAAAGGCGACGACGAGCCATTGCATAAATCTCTTTTTCATAATTTTTGTTTTTGATTGTTAAAAAATATTTCAAATTTCTATCAACAAAATGCTTATAACAATGGACGTATAATCTATATTAATGTATAAATAATGGTTCGGTTTCTACCGGGAAAGAAGGAAAAAAATATTACCACGTTTTATACCAATGAATCCATTGTTAGTACATTGACTAAAGAAACCGGCGGAGATAATTTTGCATTGAAATAAAATAATGATTAAAAACAAATTCATTCTTTTATGGCTTTTTTTTAGCCAATAAATTTAAAAGCATGAATTACAAATACAACAAATACCCGGACGCTATCAGTGATTTAAAAGGAAATGGATACACGGAAGAATTTGTGTTGTTTGGAAATAACCTATTGTGGGTGCAAAGAAATATTTGTTTCCGAAAATAACTATGATCAACAACCTAAAGAAAATAAGCTTTTACCAGTGAAGGGCAAGAAGTAAAGCATTTCTTTTCAGCATTTCTTTTCAATTTTTTCAAGCATGTATCTCAACCAAAATAATATCACCATTAAATTTTTTTTATGAAACATTTTTCTATCACAAAAACATTTTTTGCCATGTTTGTATTTACAACTTTAGTTACAGGAGTCAACGCCCAGGATCCCGGGCAAACTTCCTCCCCTTCACAATTGGTGGATGCCTTACATGCTGCGTTTGGTGAACATCATGCAAGAGCTGTGCATTCCAAGGGTATCATACTTCAAGGCACTTTCACACCTGACGCCGGTGCAGCAACAATTACAAAAGCCAGACATTTACAAAAAACGAAAAGTACGGTTGTAGTGCGGTTTTCAGACTTTACGGGTATCCCGGATATTCCCGACAATGTTGGATTGGCCAATCCGCGCGGATTCGCCATAAAGTTTAAAATGCCCGATGGCGCTACGACAGATATTGTTGGCCACAGTTTCAATGGCTTTCCTACTTCAAACTCGGATCAATTTCGGGAATTGTTGTTGGCTATTGCCGCCAGTGGCCCCGGAGCTTCCAGCCCAACGGCATTGGATAGATTTCTTGATTCACATCCGGTGGCCAAAACTTTTTTGACGACACAAAAAAATCCGGCCAGCTATGCGGGCATTTCCTACTTCGGTGTAAACTCTTTTAAATTTACCAATCAACAAGGCGAATCGCATTTTATCCGTTACCAGTTTATTCCGGTAAATGGTGAAGAACTGTTAACTGCTGAACAAATGGCAAAAGAAGGACCGGAATATTTGCAGGAAGAAATCAAAAAGCGGATGGCCCTTCGCCCAATCAAATTTAAAATGTATGCACAGATTGCAGAAGACGGTGACAACATTGAAGATCCTTCGGTAGCATGGCCTGACAGCCGCAAAAAAGTTTTGTTGGGAACAATCGAAATTACAAATTTGACTGCTAACACACCTGAAGAAGATAAACAGCTTTCGTTTATTCCCAATAATCTTCCTGATGGTATTGAGACGGCTGACCCGATGTTAAATTTTCGTTCGAAGGCCTATCCAATTTCGGTAAAGGAAAGACAATAAAAAACTATCTAAATATAGCTCGGTACGATTAAAAGTTGCTGTGGCCAAACAACGCTATTATGCAGCAATGCTATTTCAATTCCTCTATGTTGTGATTAAAAGTGATTGTGTAGGAACAGGTCGCGACCTGTCCCTACCATTTTAATTCCTCTCGGTGCGATTAAAAGTTGGTGGTCTGGTGCTTCTATAAGTGTTTTTGCGTCATTTCAATTCCTCTCGGTGCGATTAAAAGAAGCACATTGCGTGTGGCTTGCTGGGCAGTGCTTTTATTTCAATTCCTCTCGGTGCGATTAAAAGTCGAAGCGTAAAGGAATTAACGGTAACTGTTTAATATTTCAATTCCTCTCGGTGCGATTAAAAGCGTAAGGATGTTCGAGAACGCCACCACATGAGCGAAATTTCAATTCCTCTCGGTGCGATTAAAAGAATACAGCGCCATCGCCTGTGAGCTCGTTTGTATCATTTCAATTCCTCTCGGTGCGATTAAAAGCGGAAAAATTAGAAAGTGGCGCAAATGCAACTATATTTCAATTCCTCTCGGTGCGATTAAAAGTCCTAAAAATTCTTTCTTAGCTTTTGCCATTGTAATTTCAATTCCTCTCGGTGCGATTAAAAGAAATCTATGCTGCAATTATTGCGACACCTTCCACATTTCAATTCCTCTCGGTGCGATTAAAAGAAAGGCCGGATTCTAATTTAGCTTCATCCACATTATTTCAATTCCTCTCGGTGCGATTAAAAGCATTGCTTTAAAACTTCTTGGACTGTTTTGTATTTCATTTCAATTCCTCTCGGTGCGATTAAAAGGCTGCGCACCGGCGTCGCTTACTTTTACCTCTGCCTATTTCAATTCCTCTCGGTGCGATTAAAAGGAAAATGCTTTTGCATAAAGCGTTTTGATGAGCGAATTTCAATTCCTCTCGGTGCGATTAAAAGAACGGATCCGGGAGGTACGAACTAAAATCGTCCGGAATTTCAATTCCTCTCGGTGCGATTAAAAGTGATGACGTATATTTTTTTGATCTCACCCGGCATATTTCAATTCCTCTCGGTGCGATTAAAAGTTCGTGGACTAACGCGGGTTCTGATCTGGAAGC
>Ga0164241_10003293_pt1 | contig 16479 bp, 16 predicted proteins | sample OricomyardsoilBY_FD_108780 | JGI IMG/M metagenome (GOLD analysis project Ga0164241, IMG submission 108780) | Backyard soil microbial communities from Emeryville, California, USA - Original compost - Back yard soil (BY) | ecosystem: Environmental > Terrestrial > Soil > Unclassified | place: USA... | reverse complement strand
CGACGATTGCGTCGCGTTCGACGTCGCCGCGGTCTGTTCGGGCTTTCTCTACGCGGTGCAGGTCGCCGACAGCATGATCCGCAGCGGCGCGGCCAGGCGCGCTTTGGTGATCGGCGCCGAGACCTTCAGCCGCATCCTCGACTGGGAGGACCGTACGACCTGCGTGCTGTTCGGCGACGGCGCCGGGGCGATCGTGCTGGAGGGGCAGGACAGTGCGGACGCCGACGGCCGCGGCATCCTTGTCACCCGGCTCCACGCCGACGGGCGGCACAACGATCTGCTTTATGTCGATGGCGGCCCCTCGACCACCGGCACGGTGGGCAAGGTGCGGATGAAGGGACGCGAGGTGTTCCGCCACGCGGTGGTCAATCTCGCCACCGTGATGAGCGAATCGCTCGGCGCGGCGGGGCTGGCGCCCGAAACGGTCGATTGGGTCGTGCCGCACCAAGCCAATGCCCGCATCCTCGACGCGACCGCCAGGAAGCTCGGCCTGCCGCCCGAGAAAGTGGTGGTGACGGTCGATCGCCATGCCAACACCTCGGCCGCATCGGTGCCGCTGGCACTCGATACCGCGGTGCGCGACGGGCGCATCCGGCAGGGCCAGATCGTCGTGCTGGAAGCGATGGGCGGCGGCTTCACCTGGGGCGCCGCGGTCGTCCGTTTCTGAGCCGCGACGCCCGAATATGAATTTGTGACGCGCGCGTTACGAGGCTCTTCCCGACATATCGGCGCTTGTGCTAAGTCGATGGCCAGCCACGCGATTGGGGAAGGGGCGTGAATGGCCACGGCGACCACTCTTACTAGGGCCGATCTGGCCGAATCACTGCATCACGAGGTGGGTTTGTCGCGCGCCGACTCGGCGCGACTCGTCGAGCAGATTCTCGGGCATATGTGCACCGCGCTGGCCGATGGCGAGAATGTGAAGATCTCCGGCTTCGGCACCTTCGTGCTGCGCGACAAGGGCGAGCGGGTCGGCCGCAACCCCAAGACCGGCATCGAGGTGCCGATCGCGCCGCGCCGCGTGCTGACCTTCCGGGCCAGCCAGATGATGCGCGACCGCATCGTCGGCGCGGGATAAGGCGCCGCCGCCATGCCAGGGCCCGCCGACAAATCCGCCGGCGCCTTTCGCACCATCGGCGAACTCGCGCGCGATATCGGGCTGCCGCAGCACATCCTGCGCTATTGGGAGACGCGCTTCCCGCAGCTGCGCCCGCTGCAGCGGGCGGGCAATCGCCGCTATTACCGGCCCGATGACGTGGCGCTGGTCAACCGCATCAACGCCCTGCTCAACCACGAAGGCTATACGATTCGCGGCGTGCAGCAATTGCTCGCCAACGAACGCAAGGCGCCGCGCGGCGGCGGGGCCAATCCCGGCGCGATTCGCCAGATCCGCGACCGGCTCGCCGCCGCGCTCGCCGAAGATCACTAGCGCTCGCGCGTCGCGGCGAAGCGCACCTTGGGATAGCGATCGGCGACATAGCCGACTTCCCACGCCGATTTGGCGAGGAACACCGGATTGGCGTCGCGATCCTTGGCCATCGCGCCGCGATTGAGGTCCATGAATTCCTTGAGCGCTGGCGGTTCCTCCGCCGAAATCCAGCGCGCGGTCTCGAACGGCGCCACTTCGAGACCCGCGGCGACCTTATACTCCGCCTCCAGCCGCGAGATCAGCACGTCGAGCTGGAGCTGGCCGACCACGCCGACGATCCAGTTCGATCCGATCTCTGGATAGAAGACCTGCGTCACGCCCTCTTCGGAGAGATCGTCGAGCGCCTTGCGGAGTTGCTTGGTCTTGGTCGGGTCCTTCAGCGCGACGCGGCGCAGGATCTCCGGCGCGAAATTGGGCAGGCCGGTGAAGCGCACGCCCGACCTCTCGCTCAGCGTGTCGCCCACCCGCAGCGTGCCGTGATTGGGGATGCCGATGATGTCGCCGGGAAAGGCCTCGTCGGCCACTTCACGATTCTGCGCGAAGAACAGGATCGGCGAATGCACCGCGATCGGCTTGCCGCTGCCCGAGGGCGTCAGCTTCATGCCGCGCTTGAACGTGCCGGAGCAGAGCCGCATGAAGGCGATGCGGTCGCGGTGCTGCGGGTCCATGTTCGCCTGCACCTTGAACACGAAGCCGGTGACTTCGGGATCCTCTGGCGACACCGGCGCGGGTTCGGCCGGTTGCGGGCGCGGTGGCGGCGCGTAATCGGCAAGCGCCGCGATCAGCTCGGCGACGCCGAAATCCTTGAGCGCCGAGCCGAAATAGACCGGCGTGAGGTCGCCGTGGCGGTAGGCCTCGGCATCGAACGCAGCATAGCCGACCTTCGCCAGCTCGATCTCTTCGGCTACCTCGGGCGGCAGCGTTGGCGCCTGCTCCGTCTTGCCGAGGAATTCGCGACTGTCGCCCTCGGGCCGGCTGATCGTATCGTTCGCGAGATCGAGCACGCCTTCGAACGTGCCGCCCATCCCGACCGGCCAGCTCATCGGGCACACATCGAGCGCGAGGACGTCGGCGATCTCGTCGAGAAGCTCGAACACGCCGCGCCCTTCGCGATCGACCTTGTTGACGAAGGTGATGATCGGCACCGAGCGCAGGCGGCAGACCTCGAACAATTTGCGCGTCTGCGCCTCGATGCCGCGCGCCGCATCGATCACCATCACCGCGGAATCGACCGCGGTGAGCGTGCGATAGGTATCCTCGGAAAAGTCCTCGTGGCCCGGCGTGTCGAGCAGGTTGAAGGTGATGACCCCCCCATCTTTCTGGGTTTGCTCGAACGTCATCACCGAGCTGGTCACGGAAATCCCACGCTGTTGCTCGATCTTCATCCAGTCGGATCGTGCGCGGCGGTTTTGCCCGCGCGCCTTCACCTCGCCGGCGAGATGGATCGCGCCGCCGAAATAGAGCAACTTCTCGGTCAGCGTGGTCTTGCCGGCGTCGGGATGGGAAATGATCGCGAAGGTGCGGCGGGAAGAGGGGGCGTTCACGCAAGTTCCTGATGTCGTCATGCCGGACTCGTTCCGGCACCCACGGTTCCGCCTGAGCGGGCAGCGCGGCATATGCGGGACGGTTGGCCCCGGAACAAGTCCGGGGTGACGAACTTCTACGGAATAAGCGTCACGTGCATCGCGATCCGTTTCTCGTCGCCCGGCGCGACTGCGAACACGCCGGGCTTGTCGCGGAACTCACCCTTGTAGCCCTCGGGGTCGGCGATGCCGTGCCACGGCTCGATGCAGACATAATGCGCGCCGGGCTTGGTCCAGATGCCGAGCCTGGGCGTATCGGGAAAGCGCACGATAAGGTGCGGGCCATCCGCGGCGCCATAAATGACGTGATCGGATTCGACCGGATCCCAGATCAAGGCGTCGGCGGTGAACAGATCGTCGGCGAGATGCAGCGTGCGTCCGTCGAGCGGCGAGGGGCGGGTTTGCGGCTTGATGAGGCCGTCGGGCGCCAGTTCGCGCAGGCCGCCGGGCTCGTCCGAACCGAAGGTGATGCGGTGATCGGCGCGGTCACGGCCGCACGGCAGTGGCCAGGCGAAAGCGGGATGGAAGCCGAAGCTGGCGAGCAAAGGTGCGTCGCCCGGATTAGTGACGGTCGCCGCCAACGTGAGCGTCGCGCCGTCGAGCGTGAAGGCGATCTCCAGCGCAAAGGCGAAGGGATAGACTTCGCGGGTCCTGTCGCTGTCGGTCAGGCGGAAGACCGCGCTATCGGCGCGATGCTCGACCAAGGCGAATTCGGAGCGGCGCGCGAAGCCGTGCTTGGCGAGGTGAAACTCCCGCCCGTCGACGCGATACGCATCGTGATTCATCGCGCCGACGATCGGGAAGAGGATCGGTGCATGACCGGTCCAGAAGGCCGGATCGGCATCGGTCATCAGCTCGCGCCCCTCGGCATCGCGCAGATGGGTGAGCTCCGCGCCGAGCGAGTTGATCGCGGCGGTGAGCGCGCCGGAGGTAATCTCGATCAAGCCGCTCATCTCACTTCTCCCGTGATACCTGAAACCCGCCAAACGACTGACTCACCGGCATCAGCTCTAGCGCGTTGATGTTGAGATGCGACGGCAGCTCGGCGACCCAGAGCAAGGTCGTGGCGATATCCTCGCCGGTCATCGGGTTCGCGCCGCCATAGAGCTTATCGGATGCGTCCTGGTTGCCGCCCGTGCGGACGACGGTGAATTCGGTCTCGACCATGCCCGGCTCGATCGAGGTGACGCGCACGCCCGTCCCCGCCAGATCGGAACGCAGGTTGAGGCTGAACTGGCGCACGAACGCCTTGGTGCCGCCGTACACGTTGCCGCCGGGATAGGGGTAATTGCCCGCGACCGAGGAGATGTTGATGATCGCGCCCTTGCGCGCGATCAGGCCGGGCAGCAGCTTGCGGGTCAGCGAGACCAGCGCGACGACGTTGGTGTCGATCATCGTCTTCCACTGATCGAGATCGGCCTCCTGCGCCGGCGCGGTGCCGAGCGCGAGCCCGGCATTGTTGACCAGCAGATCGAAGCCGCGGAAATCCTCGGGCAGCGCGGCGAGCGCGGCATCGCGCGCCGCCTCGTCACGCACGTCGAACGCGCACGGCTGCACCGTGTCCGTGCCCAGTTCGGCGACGAGCGCATCGAGCCGTTCCCGGCGCCGCCCGGTCGCCACCACGCGCCAGCCCGCGCCCGCAAACGCGCGCACCGCCGCCTCGCCGATACCCGAGGTTCCGCCGGTGATCAGGGCTGTGCGCATAGTTTCCTCCTCAGATTGCACGCGGGCTATCGCTTTTCCCTGCCTGGGCTGCAATCACGCGAAGCGGGGGTATCGATGGAAACGATCAAGATCGTCGTCTTTTCCACACTGGCTGCGATCATCTACGGCATTTTGCACGATCAAGTGACGGCGCATCTGTGCGTCGAGTATTTCACGATCGCGCATCCGCCAGTGTTTCCAACCGATTCGCCGTTTCTTCTGGCGATCGGCTGGGGAATCATAGCGACCTGGTGGGTGGGGCTGCCGCTCGGCATCGGTCTGGCGCTTGCCGCGCGCGTCGGCAAATGGCCGAAGCTGACATTCGCCGAGGTGCGGCGATCGATCATCATTCTCATGTTGGTGTGTGCCGTGGCCGCCATCATTCTGGGCGGCGTCGGAGCAACCTTGCTCGCTTCCGGCGCGATTGCCCTGGCCCCGCCATGGGACCAACTGATCTCACATGACCGACACGTCGCATTCATGGCCGACGCATGGGCGCATTTGGCGAGTTACGGATTCGGCCTGCTTGGTGGGCTGATCGTCATCGGACGCACAATGTGGCGGCGGCGGCGCGCAACCGTCGCCTAACCCCTGAGCGTGGCCCCCAGTTTCCCCGCCGCCGCGACGACCTTGTCGGCGATCGCCTTGAGGTCGGCATCGGTGAAGCTCGTACTGGCCGGTTGCAGCGTCACCTCGATCGCCATCGACTTGACGCCGTCGCGCTCGAACACGTCGAACACGCGGGCGGCGGTGATCGCGGCCTTGTCGGCACCCTTCACCGCGCGGGCCAGCGCGTCGGCGGTGAGATCGGCGGGCACGGTGAAGGCGAAATCACGCTTCACGGCCTGGAGTGCGGGCGGCGCATAGGCCGGGCGCATGAAGCCCGACGAACGCTTGGCCGGGATCGCATCGAGATAGAGTTCGACAGCCGCCACGGCCCCGTCGAGATCGAACGCCTTGGTGGTCAGCGGATGGAGCATCCCGAACGCCGCCAGCACCGTCTTCGGCCCGAGCCGCAGCGTACCCGACTGGCCGGGATGCCATTGGTCGCCCGCTTCACCCATGACTTGCAGATTATCGACAGGCGCGCCCGCCGCCGCGAGCAACGCCAGCGCCTCGGCCTTGGCGTCGAACGCGTCGAAACCCTGCGCCTTGCCCGATTGCCAGCCGCGCGCGCGGCGATCGCCTGCCAGTACCACGCCGAGTGTCGGGCGCTCCGCCTCCGCCAGATAGCGGCGACCGAGTTCGAACAGCCGCACCGTCCCCGCGCCGCGCTTCACGTTGCGCGCCGCGGCCGAGAGCAGGCCGGGCAGCAGCGACGGCCGCATGACCTTCAAATCCTCGCTGATCGGATTGGCGAGGCTCCACGCGCCGCCGCCGAACGCATCGGCTTCGACGTGGCTGAGGAATGACCACGTCACCGCCTCGTCCAGCCCGCGCGCGGCCGCCGCGCGGCGGACCTTGCGCTCCAGCTTCTGCTCGGGCGTCGCGGTGGGCCGGGCGACACCGGGCGCACGCGACAGCGGCACCGGCGGGACGTTATCGATCCCTTCGATGCGGATAACCTCCTCGACCAGATCGGCCGGGCCGTCCACGTCGCGGCGCCAGCTCGGCACGGTCACCGGCCAGGACGAGCCGATCGTCGCGAATAGCGCGTCACTATAGGCATCGGCATGATCGATTGCGCCGATCGTGAAGCCCAATGAGAGCAGGATACGCGCCTGCCGCTCGGGCGCGACGTGCAGTCCGCCAAGATCGCTCGCGAGATGCGGAGCGTAGGGGATCGTGCGTTGCGCCAGCGGCGGCTCGCCCGCGCGGGTGATGCCGCTGGGCGTGCCGCCGCAATGATCGAGCACCAGCCGGGTCGCGATGGCGAGGCCGTCGTCGAGGAAAGCGGGATCCACGCCGCGCTCGAAACGCTGGCGCGCGTCGCTGGTCAGCGCGAGTTTCTGGCCGGTGCGCGCGATGTGATCGGGATCGAAATAGGCGCATTCGATCAGCACGTCGGTGGTCGCATCCGACACGCCCGAATGCTCGCCGCCCATGATGCCGCCGATATCGTGCACCGCCGTGTCGTCGGCGATCACCGTCATCGTATCGTCGAGCGTGTAGGTCTTGCCGTTCAGCGCCAGCACTTGCTCGCCCGCCTTCGCCCGCCGCGCGACGAGGCCGCCCGAGAGCTTTGCTTTGTCATAAACGTGCAGCGGGCGGCCGAGATCGACCGAGACGAAATTGGTGATGTCGACAAGGCAAGAGATCGGCTTCTGACCGATCGCGGTGAGGAAACGCCGCATCCATTCGGGTGCGGTGCCGTTGCGCACGCCGCGAACTTCCTGCGCGTAGAAGGCGGGGCAGCCTTCGGGATCGTCGGTCCGCACGTCCGGACCGGGGCCTTCGCCCGCAATCGGCGCGATCGCCTCGGCACGATAGACTTGCGCCAATGGCTTGAGCGTGCCCAGTCCCGCCGCAGCGAGATCGCGCGCGATGCCGCGCACGCCCATGCAATCCTGCCGGTTGGGGGTGATCGAGACGTCGATCACCGGATCGTTGAGGCCCGCATAATCCGGGAACGCCGTGCCGACCGGCGCGTCGGCGGGCAGTTCGATGATCCCGTCATGGTCGTCGCCCAACTCCAGCTCACGGGTCGAGCACATCATGCCGTTCGATTCGACGCCGCGGATCGCGGCGACCTTCAAGATCATGCCATTTGACGGCACAACCGCGCCGGGCGATCCGAACACGCCGACGAGGCCCGCGCGGGCATTAGGTGCGCCGCACACGACCTGGAGCGGGCCGTCACCGGCATCGACGGTGAGTACCTGCAATTTGTCCGCTTGCGGGTGGGGCGCGGCGGTCAGCACCTTGGCCACCTTGAACGCCGCCAGCTTCTCGCCCGGATTCTCGACGCCCTCGACTTCCAGCCCGATGCGCGTCAGCGCCTCGGTCACCTGATCGAGCGACGCGTCGGTATCAAGATGCTCCTTGAGCCAGCTCAGCGTAAATTTCATTTTTCTTCCCGTCACCCCAGCGCAGGCTGGAGCCTATATCTCTAGCGGGTGGCACATCCACCAGCCATGGACCCCAGCCTGCGCTGGGGCGACGAATGACTAGGCCCCCACTCCCCCGCTAAGCGTGGGCACATCGAGCGCGGCGAAGCCGTAATGCTTGAGCCAGCGGATATCGCCGTCGAAGAAGGCGCGCAGATCGTCCATGCCGTATTTGAGCATCGCGAGCCGGTCGATCCCGCAGCCGAACGCGAAGCCCTGCCATTCATCGGGATCGAGATCGCAGGCCTCGATCACCTTGCGGTGGACCATGCCGCTGCCGAGCACTTCCATCCAACCATCCGACCCGCCGATCACGCGTTTGCCGTTGACCAAAGTGTAGCCGACATCGACCTCCGCCGAAGGCTCGGTGAAAGGAAAGTAGCTCGGGCGCAGGCGGAGCACGACGTCGTCGCGCTCGAAGAAGGCCTTGAGGAAGGTCTCCAGCGTCCATTTGAGATGGCCGAGCGTGATCCCCTTGTCGATCACCAGCCCCTCGACCTGATGGAACATCGGCGTGTGCGTCGCGTCACTATCCGAGCGATAGGTGCGGCCGGGCGCGATGATGCGGATCGGCGGCTTCTGGTTGACCATCGTACGAATCTGCACGGGGCTGGTGTGCGTGCGGAGCAGCATCTTCTGCGCGCCGTCCTCGCCTTCGGGGAAATAGAAGGTGTCGTGCATCGCCCGCGCCGGATGTGTCTCGGGGATGTTGAGCGCGGTGAAATTGTGCCAGTCGTCCTCGATTTCCGGACCGGTGGCGACCGCGAAGCCGAGATCGGCGAAGATCTCCGCCAGCTCGTCCATTACCTGGCTGACCGGATGCACCGTCCCCGCCGCGGGCACGTCCGCCGGCAAGGTCATGTCGAGCCGCTCGCCCGCCAGCCGCGCGTCGAGTCCCGCGCGCTCCAGCCCCGCCTTGCGCGCGGTTAGCGCCTCGCTCACCGCCTCGCGCAGGCCATGGATGCGCGGGCCGGTCGTCTGACGCTCCTCCGGCGACATGCCGCCGAGCGTCTTCAGCAACCCGGTCACACTGCCCGACTTGCCGAGCGCGGCGACGCGCACCGCCTCGATCGCATCCGTGGTGTCGGCTGCGGCGATTTGTGCGAGCAGGTCGGTCTTCAATTGGTCGAGGTCGGTCACTTGCCACTCCCTCCCTCTCCCCTTGCGGGAGAGGGTTGCGCAGACTTGGGTCACGCTTCTTCAGCGTGGCCCTAGTCGAAGCTGGGTGAGGGGTGAAGCGGCTGCGTGCAGCCGCGCGACGCTTGTGCGTCGCACCCCCTCATCCAACTCCGGCTAGGCAGCAAGCTGCCAAGCCTCTCGTATCCTTCTCCCGCAAGGGACGAAGGGAAAAAGAAAAGGGCGCCGGTGTTGCCACCGACGCCCCGTGTCTTTCGCTCGCTACAGGTCGCTCAGGCGGCCTGGGGCAGAGCCGCCTTCGCCTGCGCGATGATGGCGGTAAACGCCTCGCCCTCGTGCATCGCGATATCGGCCAGGACCTTCCGGTCGAGTTCGATACCGGCGAGCTTGAGCCCGTGCATGAACTGCGAATAGGTCAGGCCCTCGGCGCGGACGCCGGCGTTGATGCGCTGGATCCACAGGCCGCGGAAGGTGCGCTTCTTCACCTTGCGGTCGCGATAGGCGTATTGCCCGGCCTTCTCGACGGCCTGGCGGGCGATGCGGATCGTGTTCTTGCGACGCCCCGAATAGCCCTTGGCCTGCTCGAGGATGTTCTTGTGCTTGGCGCGGGTGGTTACACCCCGTTTGACGCGTGCCATGGTCTAATCCTTCCCGTGCTTACTTGAGACCGTAAGGGGCCCAGCCCTTGACGATCTTGGTGTCGGGATCCGAGACGACCGAAGTGCCGCGGTTCTGGCGAATATATTTCCCGTTATGGCTGATCAGGCGGTGGCGCTTGCCGGCCACGCCGTGCTTCAGCTTGCCGGTCGCGGTCATCGTGAAGCGCTTCTTCACACCGCTCTTGGTCTTGAGCTTGGGCATTTTGGTCCTTTCGATCTGGGCGATACTGGAACAGCCGCGGCAGCCCTGATGGCCGGGCCGTTCTTTCCACGCATCGCTCGGGAAGGTGGCGCGCTTAGCCGGGGAAGGGCCGAAATGCAACCATCCCCGGCCCAGGCGGTTGAATCGCGCCATGGAGACGCTCGGAACCCTCCCGAAAGCCGGCGATTCGGTCGTTGACGCCCCGGCTACCACGGCCGGCAGCCCGCCCGCGCCGCCCTCCGAACCGGAAACGCCGCGCCGCCGCTGGCATCCGTGGCGAATCGCCCGCAACACGGTGCTGACGATCGTCGCGGTGATCGTGCTGGCCTGGCTGGTGCTCTACATCACCAAGGGCCGCTTCCTGAAGCATCCGTTCGAGCGGATCGCCAGCGGCGTGACGCATCGCCAGGTGAAGGTGGCGGGCGATTTCCAGCTCTATTTCGACTGGCTGCCGATCCATTTCGTCGCCGAAGGGCTGACCGTCTCGAACCCCGATTGGGCGCACAAGCCCAATCTGTTTCAGGCGAAGCGGATCGACACCAAGATCCAGACCATCCCGCTAATCTTCGGCAATCGCCATGTGAAATGGCTCGATCTGCTGAACGGCGACGTCGATCTCGAATGGAACAAGGACGGGCGAAACACCTGGACGTTCAGCGACCGGAAGCAATCGGGCAAGCCGTTCGAGATGCCGCTGATCCGCCGCGCGCTGGTCGCCGGCACGACGCTGCATTATTCCGATCCGCGGATGCGGATTTCCGCCGATCTCGCCTTCCAGACGATCAAGGCGGCGGACACCCAATTCGAAAGCGCGATCCGCTTCGATGGGCGCGCGCAGGTGCGCGACACGCCGCTCACGCTCACCGGCGCATTGCTGACGCCCAACGCCACGGTGACGGGCGGCAAGAACAAGCTGGAGCTGCACGCGCACGCCACGCGCACCGCGATCGACGTGTCGGGCACGCTCGACGCGCCGACCCGACTCGATGGCGCGAACCTGGCGGTCGCGGCGCGCGGCTCGAATCTCTCCGAGCTGTTCTCGATCATCGGCGTCGCGGTGCCCGATACGCGCAGCTATCACCTCGCGTCGACCTTCACCAAGAACGGCAGCGAATACCGTTTCACCGGCCTGCACGGCAGCTTCGGCGACAGCGATCTGGCCGGCAAGGTGACCGTCGCGAACATCGCGCCGCGCATCAAGATCAATGCGACGCTCGCCACGCGCAGCCTCGATATCGTCGATGTCGCGCCGTTCATCGGCTACAATCCCGACGAGGCGGCCAAGGGCAAGCAGGCCGTGATCAAGCAGGTAGGCGGCACGCCGCGCATCCTGCCCGATGCGCCGCTGCGCGTGGATGCGCTGAAGAATTTCGACGCCGACGTGCATTACACCGTGCGCGTCATCAAGGGGCGCAACATCCCGGTCTCGAATGTCGGGCTGGCGCTGACGCTCGACAACAGCCTGTTGAAGCTCTCGCCGCTCACCTTCGAGATGTCGGGCGGGCATTTCTGGTCGGATATCGCGATCAACGCGCGCGGACGGGTGGTGCACACCGATTACGACATCAAGCTCTCGCCCACGCCGATGGGCAAATTGCTCGCCGGCTACGGCGTCGACGAATCCGGCACGTCGGGGGTGATCGAGGCGCGGATCAAGATGGCGGGCGACGGCGACACCGTCCACAAGTCGCTGGCCAGCGCCAACGGCCGCATCGCCATCATCCTGCCCAAGGGCACGTTCTGGACGCGTAACGTGCAGCTCGCCGAGCTCGATGTCGGCACCTTCGTCCAGAAGATGTTCGAGCATGAATTGAAGGAGCCGGTGCAGATCAATTGCGGGCTGATCGGCTTCACCGTGCGCAATGGGATCGCCGCGGCCGATCCGATCCTGATCGACACGCAGAAGAACGTGATGCTCGGCCGCGGCGGGTTCAGCTTCAAGACCGAGGCGCTCGATCTCGCCTTCCGCGCCGACGGCAAGAAATTCTCGCTTTTCTCGGGCCAGTCGCCGGTCGGCATCAAGGGCTATTTCGCCAAGCCCGGGATCGACGTGATCAGCCCCGATCTGCTCGCCCGCGCCGGCGCGGGGATCGGGCTGGGCGTGGTCGCGACGCCGCTCGCCAGCATCCTCGCCTTCGTCGATGTCGGCGATGCCAAGGCGACCGCCTGCGGCCCGGTGCTCGCCGGCGCCACCGCCGCGGCGCAGCGCACCGCCAAGGGCCGCCCACGTGACGATGTCGGCCATGGCACCACCGCCAAGGAAGAAAACGGCAAGACCTCGCCCGAGGAGAAGACCGAGCAGCGCCGCAAGTTCGGCCGCTGACTCCTTGGAGCAGAATGATGCTTGGTGGAATCACGCGATGTTCCCCCGCGAAGGCGGGGGTCCAGAGTCTCGAGCGTCACCGCGTGTGAGTCTGGACCCCCGCTTTCGCGGGGGAGCAGGTCAAGCCGAAATCATCCGGCTCTAATGCCCGTGGCAGGCGAGCGCCTCGAGGATGTCGTCGATCCGCGCCGGGTCGCCCGCCGCGATCACCTCGCCCTTGCTCTCGGCGGTGAGCGGGTCACCCTTCCAGTCGCACATCCGCCCTCCCGCGCCTTCGACCACCGGAATCAACGCGGCGAAATCATAGAGCTTCAGCCCGGCCTCGATCACGATGTCGATATGGCCCGAGGCGAGGCAGCCGTAATTGTAGCAGTCGCCACCGTAGATCGGGCCCTGGCGAAGATTGCTCGCCGCCACGGTCTCGATCAGCGCCATGTAATGCTCGGCCTGGTGCGCGTCGAACAGATGCGGGCTGGTGGTGGCGAGGCTGGCGCCGTCGAGCGTCGGACAGGCGCGGCTGCGCGCGGGCTGGCCGTTGAACAGCGTCTGCCGCCCGATCGCGCCGACCCAGCGCTCGCGGGTGATCGGCTGGTCGATCACCCCGATCAGCGGCCAGCCCTCCTCGACCAGCGCGATCAACGTGCCGAAGATCGGCCGCCCGGCGATGAACGCGCGGGTGCCGTCGATCGGATCGAGCACCCATTGCCGCCCAGTCACGCCGTCCTTCGTGCCATATTCCTCGCCGACCACGCCATCGCCCGAGCGCTCGGCATCGAGGATGCGGCGCATCGCCTGCTCGGCGGCGCGATCCGCCAGCGTCACCGGTGAGGAATCCTCCTTGCGTTCCAGCCCGTGCTCGGTGCGGAAATAGGGGCGAATGGCGGCGCCCGCCGCGTCGGCGAGCTGCTGGGCGAGGGCGAGATCGGCTTCGGTGACGCGCATCGCTTCCGCCTAGCGGGACAGGCGGAGCGCCGCCAGAGCGAAGCGGCGTCAGGGCCGCGCGGCGAGCGCGGAGAGATGCGCGAACAGCGCGGCTGTGTTGGCCTCCCAGGTGAAGCGCTCGGCACCCTTGCGCACCGCGTCGGGCGCGGGCGGCGCGGCGAGCAACGCGCCGATCGCAGCGGCGAAGGCACCGGGTTGGCGCGCGGCGATGCGCCCATAGGCGGGATCGGTCACCACTTCGCGCGCGCCGCCCGCTTCGGTGACGACGATCGGCGTGCCGCAGGCGAGCGCCTCGACCCAGGCATTGGCGAGCCCTTCCGATGCCGAGGCGAGCGCCATCACATCGGCGGCGGCGAGCAGGCGCGGCAGCTCGCCATGCGGCACGCCGCCGAGCAGCCGCACGCGCCCGGCAACGCCGAGCCGCGAGGCGAGCGATTCGAGCAGGGCACGCTCCGGTCCCTCGCCGGCGATCAGCAAGGTCGCGCCGGGAAGCGCGGCGAGCGCCGCGATGACGATGTCGTGCCCCTTGCGCGGGATCAGCGCGCCGAGCGACACGATCAGCGGCCCGTCCACGCCGAGCGCCGCCTTGAGCGGCGTGCGGTCGTCCGGCGCGAAGCGCGCGAGATCGACCCCGGTGCTGTGCACCGCGATACGCCCGGCGGGCAGGCCGATCGCGACCATGTCCGCCTTCATCGCTGCCGACACCGCGAGCAGGCCATCGGCCAGCCGCCCGGCGGCGATCACCTGCGCGGCGGTTGCCGATGCGGTGCCCCAATGGTGGATGTCGGCGCCGCGCGCCTTGATCGAGACCGGCACGCCGAACCGGCGGCCCAGCGCCACGGCGGCGGGGCCATCGGGGAAGAAGAATTCGGCGTCGATCACGTCGAACGGGAACTCAGCGCGCATCTCCGTCAGCAGCGGAACGAGCGCGCGCGCCAGCGCCGCGGCGTGGAACCGGCCCCGCGTCCCCGGCAGGTTGCGAAAACGCGGCCGGCGCACGTCGAGCCCCTTCCACGCCTCGTGCCCGGGCAACGCGGCAAGCGCGCGGTACCGGCCGGCGCGTGACAGCGGCCAGGGCGGCAAACCCAGCGGCGCGACGACGCGCAGCGCGACATCGCGATGCGCGGCGAGCCCGAGCGTCTGCCGTTCGACGAACACGCCGAAATTCGGCTGCGCCGCATTGGGGAACAGGGTGGCAAGGGTCAGCACGCGGAGCATCGCGCACCTTCATACCGGCAAAGTATTAAATCTGCCTGGCGCGATGCGCGGGGAGACCCGGTCCCGCTTTGACCGTTGCGACGCCCTGAATTAGAGGACGCCGCCAAACCCGATGAGGACCCGATGGCCGGCCATTCCAAATTCAAGAACATCATGCACCGCAAGGGCGCGCAGGATAAGAAGCGCTCGGGCATGTTCTCCAAGCTCAGCCGCGAGATCACCGTCGCGGCCAAGATGGGCTTGCCCGATCCCGACATGAACCCGCGCCTGCGCGCCGCGGTCAACGCCGCCAAGGCCGCGTCGGTGCCCAAAGACAATATCCAGCGCTCGATCGACAAGGCGAGCCGGGGCGATGCCGAGAATTACGAGGAAATCCGCTACGAAGGCTTCGGCCCCGGCGGCGTGAGCCTGATCATTGAGGCGCTGTCCGACAATCGCAATCGCACCGCCACCAACGTGCGCACCGCGGTCTCGAAGAACGGCGGCAATCTCGGCGCCCCCGGTGCCGTCAGCCATGCCTTCGATCGCGTCGGGCTGATCAATTATCCGGCGAAGGCGGGCGATGCCGATACGGTGTTCGAGGCCGCGCTCGAGGCGGGCGCCGAGGATGTCAGCTCGTCCGAGGACGGCCACGAGATCTGGACTGCGCTGGGCGATCTCCACAATGTCGCCAAGGCGTTGGAGCCGGTGCTCGGCGAGGCCGAAGGCGCCAAGCTCGCCTGGCGCCCGCAGACCATGGTCGAGGTCGGCGAAGCCGACGCCGCGACGCTCTTCAAGCTGATCGACGCGCTCGACGACGATGACGACGTGCAGACCGTGTGGGGCAATTACGAGGTCTCCGACGCGGTGATGGAGAAATTGGGCTGATCTGCTACTTTAGCCCCTCCCCTTCAGGGGAGGGGTTGGGGTGGGGCAGTGGTCACCGAGCGCGAACTTCTCGACAGAGCCCGCGAAATGCGCCGCAATCCCACGCCTTTGGAGGTACACGTCTGGCGGCGCCTCTCTCATTCGCAGCTAGGGTATAAATTCCGCCGACAACATGTGATCTTTCCCTACATCTGCGACTTTTTTTGTCCATCGAAGGGATTGGTCATCGAGATCGACGGCGACACGCACGATCCGCCGTATGACGTCCGGCGCGACGCGCGGATATCTGCCAAGGGATTTGCGACTGTGCGCTTCACCAATCACGAGGTCTGGAATAATCTGGACGGCGTGATCCTTACGATCGCTGACGCATTGCGGAGCCGATCCGATCGCTGGTTTCGACTGCCCCACCCCAACCCCTCCCCTGAAGGGGAGGGGCTTGAAGGATGATCATCCTCGGCCTCGATCCCGGGCTCGGGACGACCGGCTGGGGGCTGATCCGGGCCGAGGGCAACCGGCTGTCGCATCTCGCCAACGGGCAGTTGAAGACCGACAGCGCCGCGCCGCTGCCGCGCCGGCTGGCGCATCTCGATGCGATGGTCGCGGCGCTCGTTACCGATCATGCGCCGGATAGCGCGGCGGTCGAGGAGGTGTTCGTCAACGCCAACCCGCAATCGACCTTGAAGCTCGGCCAGGCGCGTGGCGTGGTGATCTGCGCCGCCGCGCGCGGCGGGATCGAGGTCGGCGAATATGCCGCGCGACTTGTCAAGAAGGCGGTGGTCGGCGTGGGCAATGCCGAGAAGCGCCAGGTCCACGCGATGGTCGCGCGCCTGCTGCCCGGCGCCAAGATCGCCGGCGCCGATGCCGCCGACGCGCTGGCGGTGGCGATCACCCACGCCCATCACCTCGCCAGCGCCCGCGCGCTCGGGAGCCATGCGGCATGATCGCACGCCTCCGCGGAAGCCTCGACAGCTTCGACGCCGATCATGCGGTGATCGACGTCAACGGCGTCGGTTATCTCGTCTTCGCCTCCTCGCGCACCCTCTCCGGGCTCGGCGCGATCGGCGAGGAAGTGGTGCTCCACACCGTCATGCTGGTCTCGGACGACGATATCCGCCTGATCGGCTTCGCCACCGGGGAGGAGCGCAACTGGTTCCGCCTGCTCACCTCGGTCCAGGGCGTCGGCACGCGCATGGCCCTCGCCATCCTGTCCGCCCTGACCATGGACGAGATCGTCCGGGCGATCAGCGCTGGCGATGCGGCGATGATCGCCCGCGCCCAGGGCGTCGGCCCCAAGCTCGCCCAGCGCGTCGTCAACGAACTGAAGGACAAGGTCGGCGGCATGGCGCTCGGCGCCGAGAGCGGGAT
>Ga0164241_10003292_pt1 | contig 16480 bp, 17 predicted proteins | sample OricomyardsoilBY_FD_108780 | JGI IMG/M metagenome (GOLD analysis project Ga0164241, IMG submission 108780) | Backyard soil microbial communities from Emeryville, California, USA - Original compost - Back yard soil (BY) | ecosystem: Environmental > Terrestrial > Soil > Unclassified | place: USA... | reverse complement strand
TAGCAGGGCCGCCATCGCCTCCGCGCGCGGCTAGAAGCCCTGGAGCAGGACGTCGGCGTTGGCGAACAGGCCGGCGGCGATCATCAGCAGGACCGAGGGGACGAGGACGAGGGCGACGACGAGCTGGATCTTCGGTGCGGCGCGGGCGGCCCGCTCCTCGACGGCGCGGCGGCTGTCGCGGCGCAGGGCGCCGGCCTGGCGCCGCAGCTGATCCGCCAGCGGCGAGCCGAAGCGGCGCGAGCGCTCGATCGCGGCGACCAGCGTCGCCAGCTCGCTGCCGGGGACGCGGGCGCGGAGGGACCCCAGGGCGGTGCCGAGCGGGGTGCCGCAGGACAGCTCGGCAACCGTCAGTCGCAGCTCTTCGGCCAGGGGACCGTCGCCGCTGCGGGCGACCTGGGCCAGCCCCGCCGCCGGGCCGCGCCCGGAGCCGGCGCTGACCGCGAGCAGGTCGAGGGCGTCGGGAAGGGCCGACAGCAGGCGTCGGCGGCGGCGGCGCGCCTGCCGCTCCAGCAGCGCGTCGGGAACGAGGAAGCCGGCCGCCGGCAGCGCGAGCGCAACCAGCAGGGCGGTCCGTCCCGGCGCCGCCGGGACGGCGGCCAGGGCGCCGAGCCCGCCGCAGCCACTGCCGGCCAGCTTCGCCACCAGGACCGCGGCCAGCGGCAGCCTCCCCTCCAGTCCGGAGCGGCGCAGGCGCTCCGGCAAACCGAGGCGCAGCGCCGCCGCGGCCGAGCGTCCGCCCAGGCCGAAGGGCAGTGCCGGCAGCTCGCGCCCGCGGCGGCCACCCAGCAGCTCGCGGGCAGCGGCGCAGAGGAGCAGCACCGTCAGCCCCGCCAACCACCCGGCCGCGCTCACTCGGCTACCCGCGAGAAGCGCCTGATCGCGACGAAGCCGGCCGCCTGGAAGGCGGCGGCAAGCGCCAGCAGCATCGCCGCCGGTGGCGATGCGAGCAGCTTGACGAGGAAGCCGGGCTGGATCAGCTCGGCGAAGAGCGCACCGCCGCTCGGCATCGCCACCACCAGCAGGCCGGTGAAGCGAGCCTGGGCGGTGGCCGAGCGAGCGTCCTCGGCGACCCGGTCGCGCTCCGCCGCGCCGGCGGCGAAGCGGCGCAGCAGCCCCGCCAGGTCGCCGCCGGCGAGCTGCTGGCTGAGCAGCGCGGCGGCAAAGGCGTCGACTCGCTCCGAGCCCATCCGCCGCCGCCAGGCGGCGACCGCCTCGGTCGTCGCCGCGCCGAGATCGAGCTCGGCCCCGAGCCTGGTCAGCTCGGCGGCGGCCGGGCCGTCCAGGGATCCGGCGGCGGCCGGCAACGAGGCCCGCAGCGAGCGGCCGGCGCTGAGCGAGTCGGCGATCGCGGTCGCCACCGCCGGCAGCGAGCGCTCGACCGCCGCCCGGTAGCGACGGCGGCGGCTGGCGATCGCCCAGCCGGCCGCGGCCGGGCCGGCGACCGAGAGCGGCAGCGCCAAGGCCGGGCCCGCCAGCAGCCAGCCCGCGACGATCGCGGCGCCGGTCCCCAGCGCCGCCAGGCGACGGCGCTCGACGCTCGAGGGCGCGTAGCCCTCGCGCCCCGCCCGCCGCAGCGGCTCCAGGGCCAGCCGCAGCCAGCGTGCCGCAGCGGGGCTTGCCAGCAGGCCTTCCCTCGCCGCCAGCACCGCCAGCCCGCCGGCCGCGGCTCCGGCCAGTGCCGGCAGCGCTCCCGAGACCCCGCTCACGCGACGCCGACCGTGTCGATCGCGCGCACCGCGGTGGTCCCAGCCGCGCGCACCACCTCGGCGATCTCGGCGACGACGCGGCCGCCGTCCGCACGGCGCTCGAGCTGGACGACGAGGTCGATGCCACGCTGGACCTGCTCGGCCACGGCCGTGTGCGGCAGCCCGACCCCGGCCATCAGCGCCAGCGTCTCCAGCCGGCTGAGGGCGTCGGCCGGCGAGTTGGCGTGGACGGTCGCCAGCGCCCCGTCGTGACCGGTGTTGAGCGCGGTCAGGAGATCGAGCGCCTCCGGCCCCCTGACCTCGCCGATCACGATCCGGTCGGGTCGCATCCGCAGGGCGTTGCGAAGCAGGTCGCGAATCGTCACCTCACCGCGTCCCTCGACCCCGGCCGGCCGGCTCTCCAGCCGGGCGACGTGCGGCTGGCGCAACCGCAGCTCCGCCGCGTCCTCGATCGTTACCACCCGCTCGTCGGGCCCGATGAAGGCGGAGAGCGCGTTCAGCAGCGTCGTCTTGCCGGAGCCGGTGCCGCCGCTGACAAGGACGCTGCGCCGGGCGGCGACGGCGCTCGCCAGCAGCTGCCGCTGCGTCCGCGAGAGGGTGCCGAGCGCGACCAGCTCGTCGGGCCCGGGACGGCGGGCGCCGAAGCGACGGATCGAGACCAGCGGCCCGTCCACCGCCAGCGGCGGGATCACGACGTTGACCCGCGAGCCGTCGGCGAGGCGGGCGTCGACCATCGGGCTGAGCTCGTCGACCCGCCGACCCAGCGGCGCCAGGATGCGCTCGATCGCATTGCGCAGCTCCTCTTCGTCGGCGAAGGAGACGTCGGTGGGCTCGACCCGGCCGCGGCGCTCTACGTAGACGGTCTGCGGTCCGTTGACCATCACCTCCTCCACCGCGGGGTCGGCCAGCAGGACCTCGAGCGGCCCGAGGCCGACGCTGTCGCGGACGATTCGCGCCGCGACCTCCTCGCGCTCGCCGCGGCCGAGCAGCACCGCCTCCTCGTCGACCAGCTCCCGCACCGCCGCGTCCAGGTCGGCGTCGCCCGCGGCCCCGGCGGCGGCGCGGCGGCGCTCGACCAGGCGGGTGCGAAGGACCTGCGCCAGCTCGTCCAGATTGCGCTCGCGCGCCGCCATCCGCTCACCCCCTCGGCAGCAGGGTCAGCTGGCGCGCGAAGCTCTCGGCGGCGATCAGCCGCAGGGCCTGCCGCCGGGTCAGGCCGAGGGTCGCGGCGGCAACCCCCTCCACCGCCCCTTCGACAGCGGGGCCGAGGGCCAGCAACGGCACGGCCGCGGCAGCGACGTAGGTGTGGCCCCGCCCCGAGCCGGCCGGTTCGGTGGTCACCACCACGTCCACCCTCTGGCCCACCGGCTGCACCCCTGCCACCAGCAGAGCCTCGGCACCGCTGACCGAGATCTCGACCGGCCGGCGGCCGCGACCGAGCCCCGGGGGTCCACTGCCCTCCACCCGCGCCGGGCGCAGCTGCGAGGCGAGCAGGTAGGACCCGGCCGGGATCGCCGCCCGCGGTGCCAGGCCGATCGCCTCCGCCGCGTCCCCCAGAGCCCCCGGCGGCACGAACCGGGCCGGGATCCGCCGCGACTCCAACCCGGCGGCGCGGCGCGGATCGATCGCGTGGCCCGCCTCGAGCGCGGTCGGGGCGACGACCACCGGCCGCAGCTCGCCGTAGCCGCGGGCGACCCTGGCCCCGTAGCCGTCGGCGATCGCCGCCGCTGCCGTCGCCGCGATCAGCGCCGCGAGCACGAACGCCAGGGCTCGGCCCCGCCGGCTCACGGACGCGCCTCCGTCGCCAGGGGCAGGTCGAGGACGGCCTCCGTCCCCCGCTCCGAGACCCGCAGGCGGAAGTCGCCGCCGTGACCGGCCGCAACCCGCCTGACGACCCGCAGCCCGTGACCACGGCGCCGCCGGCCCGAGAGCCGGCCGACCAGCTCCGCCGGGCTCTCCCGCCGGGAGTCGGGGCGCGAGGCGCGGCCGGGGTCGATCACGGCAACGCGGAGCCGGTCGGCGCGGACACTTGCGTCGACGACGACCTCGGGGCCGCCGTGCTCGATCGCGTTGACGATCAGGTTGTCGAGCGCCTGCGCGACCTGGCAGCGGTCGCCGTCCACGATGGCCTCGCCGGCGCGCCAGCGCAGATCGAGAGAACCCCCGGCAAGGGCAGCGCGGGCCTGCCAGCGCCCGACCGCGGAGCCGAGCAGCGGGCGGGCGGGCAGCGGCCCGCGCGGCGACGCCACCGGCTCGCCGTTGACCTCGCGCTCGAGCCTCTCCAAAGCCGTGGCCGCCATCTGCACCGCTCCCTGCAAGGGCGAGGTCTCCGCCGGCAAGGTCGTCCCGGGAGCGACCAGGGCGAGCGCCTGCAGTGGCCGGCGCAGCTCGTGCAGGGCCTCGTTCAGCGCCGCCCGGCGGCGCCCCGCACGCAGGCCCTCGACCGCCACCGCCGCCGCCAGGGACGCAGCGAGCGGCCAGGCGGCGAAGACCTCTGCCAGCGCCGGCGTCAACTCGGGCCCGCCTCGAGATTCCAGATCGCCATGCCCATCCCAAGGGCTGGGGCGGGACGATCTCTCCCCCCTTCACGAGGCGATCGCACACCCGTCGTCCAAAGCGGTCTCGGCCAGGCGCCCCGGACGACGGGTGCGCATGGATGAGACCGCCTTAGCGCTAAAGCGCGTTCCATATGGCGGGGGAAACGACGGAGCGCTTTGGAATACTTGATTTACAAACCGGGATGGAAACCATCCCGAGCCACCCCCGGCACACCCCCCAAGATCGGAGATTCTCCAGTGGCCCAGACTCGGACCTCCCCAGAGGGCATCACCCAGCAGCTCGCGAAGGCGCTTGCCCACCCGCTGCGAGTGCGGATCCTGACCTCCCTGCACAAGGGTGTCTCCAGCCCCAACCAGCTCTCCCAGGAACTCGACGAGCCGCTCGGCAACGTCAGCTACCACGTCAAAACGCTGCTCGAATACGACTGCGTCGAACTGGTCAAAACGGAGCCGCGCCGGGGTGCCGTCGAGCACTTCTACTGCGCCACCGAGCGGGCCTTCTTCAGCGCCGGCGACTGGGAGAAGATCCCGGCCTCCGCCCGCAAAGGCATCTCCGGCTCGATTCTCGAGACGGTCGGTCAGGACGCGACCGAGGCCCTGATGGCGGGCAGCATCGATGCCCGCAGCGACTCGCACATCACCCGCACCCCGCTCAACCTCGACGACAAGGGCTGGTCCGACGTCACCAAGCTGCTCGCCGACACTGTCGCCAAGGCGCTCGCGATCCAGGAGGAAGCGACCGCCCGTCTGAGCAAGAAGAAGTCCGACGCGATCGGCACCAAGCTGGCGATCTTCCACTTCGAGTCGCCGGCGGCGAAGAAGTCGAAGTAGCCGCGCGGACCCGGGGCCTCAGCCGTCGAGGAGTCGGTATCCGATTCCCCAGCAGTTGACGACGTAGCGGCTGTGCTCCGGGTCCAGTTTTCGTCGCAGTCGACTTGCATGCGAGTCGAGCGTGCGGGTCTTGCTGGGGCCGCGATATCCCCAGACCTCCTCGAGCAGATCCTCCTTCGGGAAGACCCGGGTCGGGTCGCCGGCGAGGACGCGCAGCAGAGTGAACTCTTTCTTCGCCAGCGCCACCTCGCGCTCGCCGACCGTGACCCGGCGGCGCAGGGGATCGACCACCAGCTCGCCGACCCGGCAGGGGCCGTCGCGGCGGCCGGCGCGGCGGCGCAGGACGGCGCCGATCCGTGCCCGCAGCTCTTCGATCGCAAACGGCTTCGTCAGGTAGTCGTCGGCGCCGGCGGTGAGCCCGCGGACGCGGTCGGTCTGGGCGCCGCGACCGGTGAGGACGATCACCGGCAGGTCCGGGTCGAAGCGGGACTCGACCCCGTCGGCCTGGCGGATCTCACGCAGCACGTCGAGGCCGGAGGCATCGGGCAGCGAGAGATCGAGAAGGAGCAGGTCGGGGTGGTTGTAGCGGCAGAGGCGCAGCGCGTCGGAGGCGCTCGGTGCCGGCAGCACGCCGAAGCGGTCCGCCGCCAGGTGGTCGCAGAGAAGCTCCAGCGTCATCGCGTCGTCCTCGCAGACGACGACGCTGGCGATCTCATTCCTCTGCGGCAACATGCCTTCCCAAGTCCTGGGCGACGGCAAACTCTCCCCCCTGCGGCGAAGGAATCTCGATAACGGCCTCCGCGCCGCGATGCCAGACCAGGCGATGCGGCGGCACCCGCAGCCTGGTCGCGAGCGGGTGCCCGCACCCGTCGAGGAAGACGACGTCGAGCTCGAAGCGCATGCCGAAGGTGTGGACGGCGGCGCAGCGCGGCAGCAGCAGACCGGGGCCGGCCTGCTCGCGGCGCAACCCGGCGAGGCCGAGCAGGCGAGCGCGAAAGCCCACGGCGACGGGGACCGTCCGGCCGCAGACGGGACGCAGGGGAAGCCGGCGGAGCCGGGGGGCGATCATCCCCGGTCAAGGCCCCGGCGATACCGGCCTCTCCCCCCTGCCGCCCATCCGACTCGTGCCTGGGCGACTCCTCCCAAGGTGCAAACAGCCGTTCAGCGCCTGCTCCGAACAGGCACCCGCGTACGATGATCGGCAAGATCATGGACCTGCTCCCGCTGGGCTTGTGGGGGCAGTTGGGCTTCAACTCACATGGATAAGAAAACGACCCGTCGAGGGAATTACGAGTCTGGCTCCGATTACGTACTCGAGTACGGGGAGCTCCGCTTCGCCTTCAACGAGGGCGACTTCGGGCAGCGAGTCGAGCAGGCCGCGGTCAAGCTCGGCTTCGTCCACCAGGGACTGAGCCAGGAGGAGCTCGACGATCTCCTCGACCTCGCGGTCAGCGGCGAGATCGCTGAGCCCAGCTCCCGCCTCGGCGAGCACATCAACGAGAACTGGGAGGACCTGGTCGGCCCCGCCAACCGCAGCCTCGTCCACTGGATCCGTCGCCTCGTCTTCCGCGGCGCCTGGCTCGACCAGCGGGTCAAGGAGGGCGAGCTCGACGTCGTCTTCGATGAGCGCACCCAGACCTTCGGCTACGTCCAGCCCGAGCGCAGCGCGGAGCTCATCGAGCTCTCAAAAGAGCCTTCCTGGCGCCGTATCGCTTACCGGCGGTAAGGCGGGATGGCCCGGGTAGGGCCTTCACTTAACTTTTTCGCGATCGGGGGCGGCCGTCCGAGGGTCGGTGCGGCGAAAAAGTACAAGACGTTTCGGCCCTACCCGGGCCATCCTCGTCAGCGCAGGCAGGCTATGCGGCTTATGCCTGGTAGCTGAACTAGCTTGATGCGGGGCGCTCTAGAGCAGCGACGACGGTGAGGGTGCCGGAGCCGGTGGTGGTGCGGCCGGCGTCGAAGAACTCCTTGGCGGCGTCGGCGTCCTCGTAGGCCTCGCCGAGGCGGGTGAGGGAGTCGACGAGGAGGATCACGTCGTCGCCGGAGGCGGCGCGGGCGCTGGCCTGGGCGAGGGCGTCGCTGGCGTGGCGGGGCTGGCCCGCGGCGACGATCTCGGCTTTCGGGGCGTCGCGGCGCCAGTCGGCGAGCTCCTCGGGGCTGGGGTCGATCAGCAGCGCGACCGGGTCCGGGCCACCGTTGGCCTCGGCCGAGAGGTCGGCGGCGATGCCGCGCAGGAGGGCGGTGCAGGCCTCGCGGGTCTCGGCGCAGAGCAGCGCCTGGCGGCCGGACTCGGGCGGCAGCAGCAGGCCCTGCAGGGTGACGCCCTGCTTGCCGCGGCGACCGAAGCGGCGCCGGCGGCGACGTTTGGGGCGGGACGAAGACTCGGCGGACGACTCTGCAGCGGGACCGGGAGCGGCGGGCGGCGGAGTTGCCTCCGCGGCGGGCTCGGCTGCCGGACGGGGCTGTCGCGGGGTCCTCGGCTCGCGGCCCGAGCCCTGGGAGCGACCCTCGCCGGAGTCGGCTTTGGCGCCGGAGCGACGGCGGCGGCGCGGCGGACGGTCGCGCTGCTCGCCCTCCGAAGACGAGGAGGACTGACGACCGCCGGCAGGCCGGCGACCCGAAGCGGCCGCACGGCCCGAACCGGAATCGCCGTCGGCCAGCTTCGCGATCAGCTCGGCGCGGGGCAGCATCCGGTAGCGCTCGATGCCGGCCTCGGCGGCCAGCGTGTGCAGCTCGCCCAGGTGCTTTTTCTCCAGCTCTGCCTTCGTCATCGAAGCGGCAGGTTATTCAACCGGCCAGGGCGGGGTCGATGCCCTCCAGGGCGGCGGCCTGCGGCCAGGCCTCGGCCTCGCGCTTTACCTGGCGCCGGGACCAGCCCAGCTCGGCCCCCAGCACCTCGGCGACGGGGCGGACGGAGGCGGCGTCGCGCAGCTGCGGCGCGGCCAGGATCCCCAGCCTGGTGCGGCGCAGCAGCACGTCGGCGACGCAGCGGGCCTGCTCGCGGCGGGCGGCGATCGCCACCTCGGCCAGGAGGTCGGGGCGGCCGGGGACGATCGGACGCGCCAGCTTCGGGTCCTGGCGGGCGCGGTCGAGGACGGCGCGAGCGGCGTGGCCATAGCGGAAGGCGAGCTGGGCGAGCGACTCCTCCCCCACGCCCTCCGGCGCCTCCAGGTCCTCGGGCCGGGCCTCCATCCCGAGCGGGATCTCGGCGGTGTGGCAGGGCGCCTCGCGGCCCTCCTGCTCGACCAGGCGGTCGACGGTCTGCTTCGCCATCCGCCGCCAGGTCGTGAGCTTGCCCCCGGTGATCGTCAGCATCCCCGAGGAGGTCTCGTACAGCTCCGCCTTGCGCGAGATGTCGACCGACTTGCGCGGGTCGCCGCTGGAGATCAGCGGCCGCACCCCGGCGTAGGCACCGACCAGGTCGGACTGGGCCAGGGATGTGCCGAAGAACTCGTTGGCGGCTTCGAGCAGGTAGCCGATGTCGTCAGAGGCCGGCCGCGGATGAGCGGTGTCGCCGTCGAAGTCGTTGTCGGTGGTGCCGATCAGGGTGCGCCCGTACCAGGGCAGCGAGAAGATCATCCGCCCTTCGCCGGCGGGGACGATGCAGGCGGCGGCGCCCATCGGCAGGTCGGCCGCGTCGAGGATCAGGTGGGTGCCACGGCTGGGGGCGATCCGCGGCACGTCCTCCTCGCCGGCGATCTCCTCCGGGCGGATCCCGTCGGCGAAGACGCCAGTGGCGTTGACTACGTGATCGGCGCCGACCTCGATCCGCTCGCCGGACTCGGCTTCGACGAAGGCGACGCCGTCGGCGCGGCCGTTGCTCGTCAGCACCTCGGTCACCTCGGCCCCGTTCAGCATCACCGCGCCGAAGCGCTCGGCCTCGCCGAGCACGGTCAGGACCAGGCGCACGTCGTCGGTCTGACAGTCGTAGAACATGTAGGCGTCCTTGGGGTCGCGCGCGGCCAGGGCCGGGACCAGCTCCAGCACCTCGTCGCGATCGATCGTGCGGTGGCGGTCGGGGGACCAGTAGAAGTCCTCGTCCTCCTCCTTGGAGGCGCGCAGCTCGCGGCGGCTGCGGCCAACCCGGGTCGTCGCCATCACGTCGTACATGTTCAGCCCGAGGCCGAGCTTGCGGTCGCGGCGCTCCTCGCCCAGGGCGGCGACCAGGAACGGGGTCGGGTAGACCAGGTGTGGCGCCAGCTGGACCATCAGCTGGCGCTCCAGCAGCGCCTCGCGGACCAGGCCGAGGTCGAAGTTCTGCAGGTAGCGGAGGCCGCCGTGGACCATCTTCGAGGAGCGGCTGGAGGTGCCGACGGCGTAGTCGCCGCGCTCCAGCAGCGCCACCGAGTAGCCGCGGGAGGCGGCGTCGAGGGCGACGCCGGCGCCGGTAACGCCACCGCCGATGACGACGACCTCGAAGTGGCCGCCGGCGATCGCCTCGGTTGCCGCGGCCCGGGTCAGCATCGGGCGGCCATCAGTCGAGGAAGATCGTGGTCTCGGCGGCGGGGCGGGCCGGCGCTGGCCGCTCCTGGCGCGGGTGGCCGAGGTGGAGCAGGCCGACGAAGCGCTCGCCCGCCGGCAGGCCGACCGCGGCCCGGCCCGCCTCGCCGCGCAGCAGGCCGGGGCTGCGCCAGTAGCCGGCGAGGCCGCGGGCGTGGGCGGCGAGCAGGACGATGTAGGAGGCGACCGCGGTCGCGTGCAGGTCCTCCTCGCTGCGGACCGGGTCCTCGTCCGGGGTCGCGGAGACGACGATCAGGGTCGGGCAGCGGTCGAGCTTGGCGGCTCCCTCCGGACCGGCGGCGTCCTTCAGTCGCGCCAGCGCCTGCGGCCCGACGACGCGGAAGCGCCAGGGCGCAGTCAGGTGGTGGTTCGGCGCCCAGCTCGCCAGCTCCAGCAGCTCCTCCAGCTGCTCGCGCGTCACCGGCGCCGGCGCGAATGCCTTGTGGGTGCGGCGGGTGCGTATCGCCGTCTCGACGTCCATCGGTCGAGGGTATCGGCCGCCTCCGGCGCAGGCCGATCGGCGCTGCTCCCCCTAGAGGCCGTAGCGCCAGCGCATCCAGGCGCGGCGGCCGCCGAGGGCGGTGGCGACGAGCAGGGCGCCGGCGAGCAGGCCGAGGGCGGCGGCGCCGACGGGGCTGCTCGAGTCGTCGTCCGTCGACTCTTCCGACGACGCCAACGGCTGCGTTGCGGAGGAGGACCCCTCCCTCTCTCGCCCCGCGGGGGGGATCAGTCCGGCTGACGCCCCGGAGGGTGGCTGGCCCGGGGGACGCAAAACGTTCGGGAGGGGTCCCCCTCCTCCGCTCCCGGAAGGTGGCGGCGAGGCGGGTGACGCGCCGACCGGGGCGGGCAGGGCCGTAGCCGGGGCGACGGGCGCCGGAGCAGAACCAGTGGCTCCGGGCGTGAGCCCCCCGGTGTTGGTAGAGCTTTTGGCCGGCTTGGGCTCGCGCGGGGGTGGGGAGATCGGGAAGTACTTGCCGGCGGCCGCGACCAGGACCTCGCCGGTGACCCAGATCGGGGTCTGGTTGCTGGACTTGGAGTAGCGGTAGTGACCGTCGTCCTGCTGCTGGTGGGCGAGGTACTCGGGGGCGCTGGTGCCGCCGCGGCGGAAGGAGCCGGGGTCGCCGCCGGCGGCGAGGACGCCCTGGATCGCCCAGGCCGTGGACTGGGTATTGACGGCGCCGTTGCCGCCGAGCGGGAAGCCGCCACCGGGGCGCTGGGCCCGACGCAGGTAAGCGAGGCCGCGGTCGACCGCCTTGGAGTCGCTGGAGAGCGCCTGCATCACCGCGCCGGTGCCGTCGGCGGTGCTCGGCGAACCGGGGACGTCGCCCCAGCCGCCATCCTCGTTCTGGACCTCGTGCAGCCAGGAGAGGGACGAATCGAGGCCGGCGCTGGCGCCGGCGGCGCGCAGGGCGATCACGGCGAAGGCGGTCGAGCCGGGCCAGCCTTCGTAGGAGCCGTTGCCGCGGCGCTTGGCGAGCAGGCGGGAGACGAGGTCGACGCCGGCGAACTCGCGCGGGTCCACCCCCGCCCCCTCGAGCGCGACGATCGTGCGGGCGAGGTCGCCGGGGCTCTTCAGCTCGGCGACCGTCCCGCGGAGGAAGTCGACCGGGGTGTGGCCGCGGTGAGCGACGTCGAGCGGGTTGCGGCCGGCGGCCTCCAGCCCCAGCATCGCCCAGGCGGTCATCTCGGGGCCGGAGTCGTCCTCGGGCGCGGAGCCGAAGCCGCCGTCGCGGTTCTGCACCGACTCCAGCCAGGCCGCCGCCCGGCCCGTCTCGGAGGCCCCGGCGCGGGCCGGGGCCAGCGCTCCCAGCACGATCGCGAGCAGGAGCAGCGCGGCGATGCCGCCGCCGCGCAGGCCGGGGCGCAACCCGCCGGGCGGGGGCGCGGGCAGCGGCGGCCCATCTCCCCTGCCCCACTCGAAGCGCTCGCGGAAGCGGCTCAGCATCCGCACCATCGCCGGCCCGGCGATCAGGGCGAAGGCGACGTTGCCGGCGGCGTGGGCGAGGTCGAAGGGGATCGCGCGCGCCTGCAGCACGCCGAAGCGCTCCAATGACAGGTCCCCTCCGTAGGTCGCCATCAGGGAGAAGTTCAGCAGAGCCCCGTAGGCGATGCCAGCGAACCCGCAGGTGGCGGCGAGGCCGAGGCGGCCGACGTTGCGGCCCCCCAGCGCCAGGGCCGCGCCGAGGATCCCGCAGAGCCCCCAGCCCGCCATCTGCCAGGGCGTCCACGGCCCCTGCCCGAACCAGAAGTTGGAGACGAGCGCGGCCAGGGCGCCGACCGCGAAGCCCGGCGCGCCGCCGAGCGCGTAGCCGGCGAAGATGACGATGTCGGTCGTCGGCTTGACGTTGGGGAAGGCGGCGAAAGCGATCCGCCCGGCGATCGCCAGCGCCGCCAGCGCCGCGACCAGGGCGACCACCTGCGAGGGAGGCCGCGAACGCTCGTACCAGGCGAAGCCACCGAGCAGGACGGCGCCGAGGATGAGGAAGCTGGCCAGCTCCCAGCTCATCCCGGCCCCTCCCCGCGCAGCGCCGCGGCCCCCTGCTCGGGGGTGACGACCCCGGGCAGGTCGAGCACTCGGGCGACCTCGGTGGCGAAGTACCAACCGCCGGAGAGGACCTCGCGGGCCGGGCCGTCGGCGATCACGACGCCGTCGCCGAGGAGAACAACCCGATCGGCGAATGCGGAAGCGAACTCGACGTCGTGGGTGGCGACCACCACCCCCGCACCGCGAGCCGCGAGATCTCCGATCAGCTCGACCAGCTCGTCCTTGCGCCCACGATCCATCCCCCGCGTCGGCTCGTCCAAAGCCACAAGCCCCGGTAGCCGCTCGCCCTCCATCTGCCCGGCCAGCGCGATCGCCAGCGCCAGTCGCTGCCGCTCGCCCCCCGACAGATCTCGCGGATCGGCATCGGCCGCGTGCTCCAAGCCAACGGCTCTTAGTGCCGCCGCTCCAGCCTCACCCGGCAGTTCGTCCCCGACCCGCTCCCGGACCAGGTAGTCGCCCGGATTCTGCGTCAGCAACGCCATCCCACCTGGGACCTCGACCTTGCCCCGCACCGGCTCGATCAGTCCCGCCGCCGTCTTCAGCAACGTGCTCTTACCGGCACCGTTGCGTCCCATTAGCGCCACGCGTTCTCCGCGGCCCAGACGCAGATCGATCCCGCGCAGGACATCTCGCGGCTCGTCGTTGCGCACCATCTCAACCCAGAGATCGCTAGCTATCAGGGAGGCCGTGGCGGAGAGGGGGTCGGGTCCCCTCCCGGCGAACTCCGCAACTTTGCGAGTGCTCGCCAACGGACGACCGCCTCCGCCCCTCAAAGGATGCGCGCCGGGAGGGGACCCGACCCCCTCTCCCTCGCCCCGCCCTCTCGATTCCAGCAGGGAACGGGCCTGGCGCACGCCGACCGGCAGCGGCTCGATGCCGGCGAGGGAGAAGAGGCGCGCGGCGGGGGTGGTCAGAGCCGTATCGGAGACGTGGGACCAAGCGAGGAAGTCACCAGGGGGGCCGTCGAAGGTGATGCGGCCCGCGTCCATGGCGATGACGCGATCGGCGGCGGCGAGGCAGCGCTCGAGGCGATGTTCGGCCAGGAGGACCGCCACGCCCCACTCCTCGTTGAGGCGGCGAAGAAGCCAGATCAGCTCGTCGCCGGCGACGGGATCTAGTTGAGACGTGGGCTCGTCGAGAAGCACCAAACTCGGGCGAGTCACCAGGGCGGCTGCGAGCGCGACACGCTGAAGCTCTCCCCCGGAGAGAGTGTCGACCGTGCGGCCCAACAGGTGCGGGATCGCGAGAGCCAAGGCCACCTCCTCCACCGCCCGGGCCCGATCGGAGTCGGCATCCCCGCGCATCTCCAGGGGCAGCTCGATCTCGGCGGCAACGGTCGTGGAGACGACCTGGGTCTCTGGGTCCTGAGCCACGTAGCCGACAGCGGCGGCGAGCTCACCCGGGCCGGACTCGATCGCGTCGCGGCCGGCGACGGTAACGGCGCCCTCGATCTCGCCGCCGTGGAAGTGCGGGGCCAGGCCGCAGGCGGCTTTGAGCAGGGTCGACTTGCCGCTGGCCGAGCGGCCGGCGAGGAGGACGAACTCGCCGGGGGAGATCTCGACCGAGACGTCCCGCAGGGCGGAGGCCGCGGCGCGGGGGTAGGCGTAGCCCAGCCCCGCGATCTCCAGGGCGGGCGCGGCCCCGCGGCGGATTGCCAGCTCAGACACGGCGGCGCCTCGGCCGGCGGCGGAGCGGCGTCAGGCCGCTGAGGACGAGCAGGGCCGAGAGCGCGAGGGTGGCGGGATCGAACCCGACCGCGATCGTCGGGTAGGCACCGAAGTCGTCGGCGCCGAGCGCCTTGGCCGCGATCGCGGCGCCGAGCACGACGGCGCCGGCGAGGTAGAAGCGCAGGTCGAAGCGAGATGCACGCCCGAAGGGTTTTGGGTCCTCACGGCCCCACAGCCCTTCAGCCAGGCGGCGGCGGTGCGGCCGGCGTCTCGGCTCGAGGCTGTAGCCGCGCAGCTCCAGGGTGGCGGCAACGTCGACGGCGCGGTCGAGGGAGCCGGCGAGGAGACGGCGCGCCAGGGGGGCGCGGCCGGCCTCGGCGGCGCCAGGGCCGCGCAGGCGGGCGGCGTCGCGCAGGCGGCCGGCGTCGGCGGCCGCGACCGGGACCAGGCGCGAGACCAGGGTCGCGGTCAGGGCCGAGCGGCCAGCGAACGGGCGCAGCGCCCGCAGCACCCGGTCGGGATCGACGCAGGCGGAGTAGACGGCGAAGGCGATCATCACCACCACCGCCCGCAGGCCGAAGACGGCGCCGTCGGCGAGCGCCTCGGCGGTGACGTCTACCTGACCCAGCAGCGGCCAGTCGCCGAGCCGGGCCAGCACCGTCTGACCGCGGTTGACGACCAGCGCGTTGACGATCACGATCGGCAGCGCGATCGCGAGGCCGAGCCGGATCGCCGCCCGCACCGCGCTCCAGGCCCCGGCGAGACGGCCGGCCAGCCCCGCCCCGATCCCCGCCGCGGCCAGCACCAGGGGGTTCGAGAAGAGGAAGGCGACCGCAGTCAGGGCGCCGAGGTAGGCGACCGCCGCGCCGGGCGAAGCCGCCTGCAGCGGTCCCGGCCTCGGCGTGTAGGCGAACGGCGACCTCACGGCCTCACCACCGGTAGCGGCGTCTCCTTCCCGTCCTCCGTTGCCACCGCGTAATGGTCGCGCAGCTTGGCGCCGCCGAGCAGCACCGCCGCCGCGCGCACGGCGGCCGGCGTCGCCCCCGTCACCACCCAGACCGGCGGCGCTTCGTAGCGCCGGGTCGCCGCGACCAGGCCGGCGCCGGGGCCGAAGTCGCGGCTCGGCTCGCCGCCGGGGTCGAGCCCGACCAGCGCGTATTCGCTCCCGCGCCGCTCGAAGTCGGCGAAGACGCCGCTTTCCTGTGGCCCGGCCTCGATCAGCGCCGCCGCCGGGTCGGCGCGCAGGCGCGCCCAGGGGCCGACGAGGACGCGGATCGCGCCCGCGGGCGAGCCGGCGGCAACAGTGACTCCCGCCGCCTCGAGAGCCCGCCGCACCAGGCCGCAGGCCCCGCCCTCGCACTCGACCGCGACCGGGTGCTCCCGGCCTTCGTAGCCGGCGACGAACGGCGCCGGCCAGGAGCCGACCACGGCCGCGACGTGGTTGGTCGCCGACCAGTCGCGGTAGTCCCACCAGATTCGCTCGCCGCCCTTCAACGCGTAGTCGGCGGCGCCGACCGGCGACTCGACGCCGTCGACGAAGAAGAACCAGTCATAGGGCCGACCGCCGCGCTCGTCTTCCGCGATCCCCTCGATCGACTGCACGTAACCGCCGCCGTAGCGGGTGGAGACGTCGGCGCTGGCGTCGAGCACCCGCATCGCCGTGTCGGACTCGCTCGCCTCCAGCGAGCGCCGCAGGACCGGCACGGTGCCGAAGTCCCGCGTCGCCGTCAGCTCCACGGTGCCGACGTCGGCACCGGGACCGAGGCCGCAGCCGGCGGCCGCGAGCGCTGCCAGAAGCAGCGCCGTCGCGACCGCCGTGCCGCGGCTGCGGCTCATTTCGTGGTCTGGACGCAGGCCCCGCCGACGCACAGGTACACGGGCTCCACGGGCGAGGGGATGTCCTTGCCGTGGGTGGCGTGCAGGGTCGCGTACTGCGGCACGTCCGCGGTCAGGGTGACCGTGGCGCTGCCGTCGGAGCCGGTGACGACGCCGTTGGCGCCGGCGGCGCCGGCGAGCTTCGCCCCGGCGACCGGCTTGCGCTTGCCTTTTTCGTCATAGGAGTAGACGCGGACCTCGAACGGCACACCGGCATCGACGCGTTCCGGCGCCACCAGCGAGAGCTCGTTCGGGTAGGGGTAGGACGGCGCCAGGTCCCAGAGGACTTCGTCCCCGGGCTTCAGCTTCACGGCGTCGCCGCTGACCGTCGCGCCCTTGTGGTTGACCTTCAAGTACCAGGAGGCCTTGCCGCTGACCTTGCTGGAACCAATGCCGCAGATGCCGAGGCCGAAGTCGAAGGCGTCGGTGATCAGCAGCGGGCGCAGCGAGGAGGTCGTCTTCGACGCCTGGCCGAGCAGGCCCAGCGCCGTCGCGCCTTTGACCGTCACCGACTTGCCGCTGCCGGCGGTGCCGGCGCCGAAGCAGTTCGCCTGCGGGCTGGTCTTGATCGTGGTGGTGCCGGTCGCCAGCGTTTCTTCGGTCAGGACCTTGCCGCCCTTGCCGACGACGCGGAGCTCGGCGGAGACGCCCTTGGCGACCGCACCGGCGGCCAAAGAGAGAGACAGAACGAGAGCCAGCGCGCACGCAGCGGCCGGCCGGAACGGAATGAGTCTTGGCATTTACGCCACCCTTTCCTCGAGGGTTGTCATGGCTGGCCGGGGACAGGTCTCCTGGCTT
>Ga0164241_10003291_pt1 | contig 16485 bp, 17 predicted proteins | sample OricomyardsoilBY_FD_108780 | JGI IMG/M metagenome (GOLD analysis project Ga0164241, IMG submission 108780) | Backyard soil microbial communities from Emeryville, California, USA - Original compost - Back yard soil (BY) | ecosystem: Environmental > Terrestrial > Soil > Unclassified | place: USA... | reverse complement strand
GTCCCGTTTACGTCGGGGTCCGAGGGAGACACCTTGATCTACTGCTGGGACGAGTCGTCCGCAGTCCGCAACGAGCGAATCTGGGCTGGTATCGCCCAGTGCTTGCTCAGGCGGCTAGGGGTGGAATGGAGCCAGGCGCAGGCCGAGGCGCTGGCGGGGTGGCTGCAACTCGCAGGGCAGAGGCGAGCATGAGCTGGAATGCGCGCATTCAGAAGGCCCCAGACGGTGAGGGCGTGCGCCTGCAATTCGCCGAGCCCCTCGACCACCTCGACATGGACCGCGCGACAGCACGCCACCTAGGCAAGCTGCTCGCGGTTGCGGCGGACGGGAAGCGCGTGACGCCACTTGACGGAACCCCGTTGGGTGGCGCCGCCTCGTCGGGCACCAAGCAGCGGGCCACCAAGCCCGCACCCAAGTGTCATCCTGCTCTAGTCCACGTGCCGATCGACTACTCATCGCCGCACGCCGCAGCACATCGCCGGGCCTTGATCCACCTGTGCCACTACAGGCCGCTCGGGTCGGGCAGGGCAGCCAACGACGATGAGTGAACGCCGCTACACCGCCTTTCACGAGGGCGCTCATGCGGTCGCCGATCATCGGCTCGGATTCGTGTGCCTCGGGGCGACCATTGCGCCCCGAGGTGACACGCTTGGCGCCGCGCAGGCGATGGACGGCTGGAACGATGAGCAGCAGGCGCGGGACTCGTTGACTGCGCTGTATGCCGGGTATTGCGCTTCGATTGAGGCCGGTGAAGACGAGGCAGTGGCGCGGAAGGGCGCGGACCATGACTTCGAGCAAGCGGACGAAGTGCTGGTGTGTCTCGGCGCTGCCGAGACCGAGTGCCTCGACGTCGCATTCGCATTCGTGCGGGAGCCGTCGAACTGGCGCGCGATCGAGCTGGTCGCCGCCGAGCTTCTTCTGCACGAGGTGCTCAACGGTGACGAGGTTGCCATTCTGGTCGCGATTGCGGACGGCGAGGGGACGCGCGCCGACCTTGGATCGGTATCGCGCTGCCCGCCCGGAAGGCTTCAGCTGAATGGCAGACACGCTCGACCGCCTGCTCACACCGTCGGACGTTGCAGAGATGATGAGCTGCAGTCGGCGGATGGCTTTTCGGCACATACGGGCGGCGGGCGCGTTGCAGCAAGGTGAAGACCTGCGAATCACGAGAGAGCGATTCATGCGTTGGCTGAACGAGTCGGACTTCGGCCGGGGCGAGCCCCGGTCCTCCGCGGGCCTGGGTCGCACCAAGCCTAGTCCGTCACCTGCAATCAAACCGACCCGGCCCCGTCCGCGCAAAGGGGCGCGCTGATGGCAGCCTTGATTCTCCCATGCCTCTCGGTCCGCCAGGCTTGGGCGTGGGCGATCGTCCAAGGCCTGAAGCCGTGGGAGAACCGCCCGCGACGCTTCAACTATCGCGGGCCGGTGCTCATCCACGCCGGCAAGACGCTGGACGCTGACTACGCGGGCGCCTGCGACGTCATTGAGCGGCTGAGCGGGAAGCGTCCGCCGGCCGTCACCGACACCGGCGGGCTAGTCGGGGCAGCGATGCTCACCGACTGCGCAGCGCCGCTCGCTAGCCACGATGGCTGGCGCGGCGCCGGAGAGTTCGGACTCCGCTTCGAGCACGCTATCACTCTGCCATTTCGTCCCGTGAAGGGAATGCTCGGGCTCTTCAAGGTCGAACTGACCGCCACGGAACAAGCCGTCATCGAGCCTTGGATTGCGACCTTCGGAAAGAACCACCCGTGACTAAGCCGACCTTGAAGGGTTTTTCCAAGCGCATCCGTTTCGGCCAAGATCAGCGCCGAACTTTCCAGCTCGCTGGGGCCCGCAACCAAGTCGAAGCCGCCAAACTCGGCACCGAGCTCGAAGCCATGGCGCGCCGACTCACCGAGTCGGGGCATTCCGCCGAGGCGCTCATTATCCTCGACCGTTTTGCGAGGGCGGACCTCGATAGCGAACGCGGCCGCGTGCGGCGCTTGGTCGACGGGCTGTGCTCCTCGGAGTTCAAGATCGACGCGGCGAAGCTGGAGCGGGCAGCGGTGACGTTTCGGATGCTCGCGAAGCGCTGGACGTCGGGCGAGCTCGCGGCCGACTTCCCGGACCACGTGGCGGTGAAGAAGACTGCGGACCACGACCTCTCCCGGCTGGAGAAGATCTGCGCGATCGAGCTGCAGCAAGGGAGCACCTTTGGCGACTTGCCGCTCGCGGCGATCACGCTCGACCACGGAGAGCACGTCATGCGGTCGCTGCCTGACGCTGCGAAACGACCGGCGACGCGACGGCACTATGCTCAGGTCATGCGCCGCGTGCTCGAGCTGGCCGTGTACCCCTGCCGCATCATCGAACGCAGCCCACTGCCGAAATCCTTCATGCCCAAGGTCGGCAAGGCTCCCTCGTTCTCGTACCTCTATCCGGACGAAGACGCGAAGCTCTTGGGGAAGGCGGAAATCCCGCTCTGCTACCGAATCTTGTGGGGATTGCTGGCACGCGAGGGCTGCCGCGTCAGCGAAGCAATCCAGCTCCGCGTCGGCATCGACATCGACCTTGAGCGCGGCGCCGTGAAGCTGGACAAGAACAAGACCGACGACGCCCGGACGTGGGCTCTCGACCCTGGCGTGACGCGCGCGCTGGCCGCCTGGATCAAACTGAGCAAGCTCGAAAAGGGCGCTCTTCTCTTCACCGACGAGTTCGGGCGCCCGCACGAGAAAGACCGACTCGCCGAACGCCTGCGCGCCCACCTGAAGAAGGCGGACGTGGAACGCGACGAGCTCCACACCAGCGGCACGAACCGGCACCGGCTTCGATGCCACGACCTGCGCGGTACCTTCGTCACGCTCTCACTCGCGAACGGAAAAACCGAAGCGTGGGTCCAAGATCGAACCGGTCACCGCAGTTCGGTCATGGTCGCCCGCTACCGCCGCGCCGCTCGCACAGCTGCCGAGCTCGAACTGGGCAACCTGCGTCCACTCGACCAAGCTATTCCCGACCTCGAGCCGCCGGAGCCCGAGCTTCCCCCACCGACGCCGCCTCGAACTCCGCTGATCAGCAAGGCGGAGATCCAAGCCATCGTCCAACGCTCGATGGAGCACGTCGGTTGGGCCGCCGAACCTCGCGAATCACCCGAGGATGGGCAGCAGGGTGGGCAGCTGAGCCAATCCCCAGAATCCCTTGCAACCTTCGAGGACCCAGAAATCATCAATGAAGTTCACGTAGTGGCCCCTTCCAGACTCGAACTGGAACGCCCTTTCGGGCAAAGGATTTTAAGTCCCCTGCGTCTGCCATTCCGCCAAGGGGCCACAGTAGATTTCGCCCAATTCGTCGCCCAATTTCTTGGGAACTGCAAGAGCCTCGGCTCCGATTTCGGCGCCGGCTCCACGGCCGCGACCGGCTTGGAGAACTCGGGGATAGCACTGTCGAGCGGCAGTAGCGAACCCAAGTTGAGCTCAGCCGCCGTCCGCGCGGCGCGCCGGTAGCGATTGATCATGATGCTCGACGTGTGACCGGTGCGATCGGCAACCCAGGTCTTGGTCTTTCCGTTCGCCAGGCTCAACGTGACGAAGGTCCCGCGCAGATCGTGGACGCGGAATTTTCCGCGGTTCACGCCGTCCTTGTGGAGTGCTTCGCGCCTCACGCCAGCCGCCCAAAGGTCGGCCCGGATCTTCGGTGCGAGTCGGTTGGGGTTCACCGCGCAAGTCTGATCTCGCCGGCGCGAAAGATTGGGCTGAATTCGTCAAGACCGAAGAGAAAGCCAAACGGGATGAGCCGATCTTGGCGCGTATCGAACGGCGCGCACAGATCTACGTCGAGCTCATGAAAGAGCCGGATGTGGTGCTAGAGCGTCGCGCGGCCGCTGCGAAAGCTGAATGGGAAAATCTGGAGCGCGAGCGAGAACGTCGAGCGCAATCACCGATCCCGTTGAACGTGTCTGCGGCGCGCGTGGCTCAAAAGCTGGCAAGCACTAACGAAGAGCTCTTCTCGGCTGCATCGAAGGCGCTGGAAGCTGCAACGCTGCGCGATTGGCGGCTGAGGGCACAGCGTAAGCTGGACAGCGTCAAGCGTGACGTCGAAGCTTGCGAGTTGAACAACGGTCTCGAAGGTCTTCGCCCGATCTACGACCGCGCGAACCTACGCCGAGCACCGGCAACTACGCCGTGACGTTCGTTTCCCAAACGATCGGCGCGGCCGCTATCGGGCAGGCCGGGACTCTCGTCATCGCACAGCCGATCGACGGCTGGAACAGCGTGACGACGTCGGTAGACGCTACCAGCGGCGAAGACATCGAGACGATCGAAGAGCTCTTGATTCGACGAGAGCAAGAGCTGCAAGGCTCGGGCTCGGGCCCCCGCCGCGATTCGCGCGAAGGTAAGCAAGGTCCCCGGCGTGATCTCTGTTCGCGCCGTCGAGAACAAGAAGGAAGTTTACGACTACGTGAACAGCGTACCGCCCAAATCCTTTCGTCTCGTGATTTGGGACGGCGTCTCGCCGGCCGCGCTGGACGATGACATCGCTACGGCGATCTTTCGATCTGCACCCGCCGGGATCCCCTGCGTCGGGCTGAACTCTGGCGTCGGAACGAACGCAGACGGTGAAACCGAGACCATTCAGTTCGACCGAGCAGCGCAGGTCCCGATCTACGTGACCTGCACAGTCAAAGGCGGCGCGCTTGCTGACATCAAAGCAGCCGTAATCAAAGCGGGCTCTTCACTGTCGAGCGGCAACAACGTCGTGGCCGAGAAGATTCGCGCTGCGATCGTGAACACCGCTGGCGTGACAGACTTGACCGCGTTTGCAATCGGCACTTCGCCCGGGCCCGTGTCGGCCGTCAACATTCCAATTCCGATCACGTCGATCGGCCTGTTCGATATGGGCAATGTCCTCGTGACGTTCGTGTGAGTCAGAAGTTTTGCAGGCTTTCGAACGACACAGATCCTTCGAGCATGGGACCGAACTCCTGAAAGATCTGCCAATTGACGCTCGGCCATTCCTTCTCTGTAAAGCGGTCGTACAGCTCGTGGTTCATGTGATACGGCCACGAGTCGCAGGCCAGAGTCATCGTCTCGCCGGGAAAAAGAGGCAACGCCGTTCGCACCGTTTCGGACCTGCCGTTGCGTGGTGGGTCTGCTCGTTCGGTTGAGCCGGGCCAACCAAGCACAGCAGGCGGAAACGCAATGACTACTTTGACGAACCGCGCCATCGCTCGCCCACGGTTTTCGAGGGTGGCAAACAGCTCATACCTGTGCTCGTCCCCGTGAGATTTGACGACCTTAGCTCTTAGCGCGAGTGAGAGTTCGGGTCGTTGACGCTTGCCGAACATGTCGGCAATGTCGAAGTGCTCCAACGGGTAGAAGGCTGCGCCGTTTCGCTTGTAGTAGTAGCGATCTTGCCCCAGGCCAGCCATGTGCGGAGCGCGGTCGCTCGCGGGGATAAAGGTTATCAGGAAGCCCTCGCCGTTGCTGGTTGCAATTGCGCGATGAAGTATCCCGTCGACCATGGGAGTCGTTGCGCCGCCTGTGTGCTGCTGAAGCTCGCCCAGGACCGTCGCGACCTGTGCGACCGGCTTCAGGTCTTGCGCCTGGTCGATGCCGTCAACTTTTCGGCAGTCCACGCCCCACACGACTACGCCTCCGTCGGAGTTCGCGAAACCGGACACCATGCGTGCGAAGTTCTTGCGCTCCTGCTTGTCAAACCCAGCGTTGAGTGTCTTGAAGTCTAGGTGCAGATCTTCTTGCCTCCCGTCGCGCACCCATCTTTCGAGCAAGGCTAGATCAATCTCGTCGTAAAGTTCTCGGGGGTAGTTCATGGCCGATTACTATGCGCGCCGTGGGGCCCGAAGGCGGACATTCTCCGTCCCAGCCTATTGGATCAGCCCTTGACCCTGTACGGTGCCGCGATACTCGTAGGAGATGCTGATCGCTCCGGCTACCGCGAACACCAAATCAGTGGTCGATGCACTCCTCGCGGATCAGACACCTGAGGGAAGAAGCCTGGACTACAAGCGTGATCTGAAGCTGGCGACTGATGACGACAAACGAGAGTTTGCGCGCGACGTGTCCTCGTTCGCCAACGCCGCGGGCGGGTTTCTGGTGTTCGGTGTGCAAGAGGCAAAGGCCGCCGACGGGAAAGCGGGCCTCGGCTATCCAGCAGATCTACCAGGCATTGTTTGCGGTAACGTGGACGCGGAGAAGCTAAGGATCGACAGCATTATCCGAGATCACCTGGATCCAAAGGTGCAAGGCGTCACAATTCACGCAGTGGACGGATACGAGCGCGGGCCTGTGCTGATCGTGCACATCCCGAAAAGCTGGAATGGTCCCCACATGCTTTCATCCCGGCAGTCGCACTTTTTCACGCGCGGGCCTTCCGGCAAGCGAGCGCTCGACGTGCACGAGATCCGGTCAGATTTTCTAGCAGGCTCCGACGCGGCGAAAAGAATCCAGAATTTCAGGGACGAACGAATCGGCAAAATCGTAGCCGATGAAGCTCCAGTCCGAGTCGATCCTGGAGCGAAGCTTATTGCGCACGTAGTGCCCATCGCGGATGACGCGCAACTAGACGTCTCAAGGTTGGCTGGGAAGCTCACCCCCATGGGATTCACTGCCGGTGGGTCAAATCATCGGCACAACTTGGACGGCTTCGTCGCATTCGACGGTTCCGAGCGTCCGAGCTACGGCTATTCCATGGCATTTCGAAACGGCGCGATCGAGGGCGTGAGCCATGTCGGGGTATACACTCCGATCCCACCAAAGCCTCCTTCGATCAACGGCCGTCGTGTCGAGACCGATGCACTTGTTGCTATTAGGGACTTCGCGCGGCTGTTGAGGCACGAGGCCTTCGTCGGGCCTCTGTCCGTGCTGATCTCGCTGGTCGGCACTCTCGGCAAACGCGTGGTGGTCAATGATGACGACGATTGGCGCGCGAGGAATAAGTACACCATCGATCGCGATGTTGTGCTCCTGCCTGACGTAGTCCTGGACGGGATAGACGAAGACTTGACCCAGGTGATGAAGCCGGCGCTCGACAGGCTCTGGCAGGCCAGCGGACATGCGCGTAGCCTTGGCTACGACGAGCAAGGTGTTTGGGATACGCATGGACACCCAGGCTGGTAGCGGAGTGGACTATCCAGTGCTCAAACGCAAAGAGGAACGGATTTTTCGCGGGCAACCAATCGCTTTTTCGGCTCGACTCTTGCGCGCGACGGAGTGACCACAAGCGATTGGGCCTAGCCGTGGTCGCCCGCGGCGCCAGGGAAGTCGAAACAGATGATCGTGCAGCAGAACAGCCTTCCCGGCTCGTCGATGCTGTCGACGATCTTCCCTTGCGCCTCTCCCACGTAGCAGACGGGTTCAGGCTCGGGAGCAGAGTCCGCGACTCCGCCACACGCCAACAACCCCAAGCACACGAGCACCGACGCAGCGATCGACTTAGTCATGCAGTGGAAGACGCGTCGCGGTCGGAAAAGTTTCCATGCCGGATTCAGACGCGTTTTCGCGGTCTTGCGCACCGACTGAGTCAAAATTGGCTCGATCATTTCTTCGAAAAAGAATCGGAAACGGAGCCAGATGCATGCCGCCCCGGTTTGCGGTTGGGCTTGCCTGTCTTGCTCAGCTCGGCTCGGCTCGCGACAACTGGACGAGCTTTCCAGTGGTCTGAAATTGTGACCTTTTGGGCTCGACACGTGCGCACCGCTGCGTGATTTTGATTGCGCATGGCCGCGAAGCTGAGCGCCGCTGAAGCGGCGACGTATCTGGGCGTCAGCCGAACCACGTTCTTCAAGCGCGTGCGTCCGACGCTTCCTGTCATCCGGATCGGCAGCCGTGCGCTCTTCGAGCCGGCCGATCTCGATGCGTGGGCGGAGCAGCACAAGCAGGCGCCCCGCGAGCCCTCAGCAGTGCGACCCGCGGTACCCAGCTTCAGACCCGCGCAGGCGAGTCCGAAGCCTTGCCCTGAGACACCCCACGCCTGCTTGGATGCGGAAGGTCGGATCCGATTTTCACGAGCCTGAGCGGGGCCCTAGTGGGTCGCCGCGACCGGCGGCACCGGTTTCAGATCGAGCTGCAATCCGGAGGCAGACCGAAGCGAAAAAGCGTACGAGTGGCTGAGCACGAGCCACAAGGCGAGGAGCAGAACGATAGCGATAACCACCATCAGCCAGGGCGATTTGTGGAGCGCCGCGAACAGCGCCGCTTTCACTTCGCCCTCTGTTCGAGGTCATCCAAATAGAAACTCGCGTCAGAGATGATTTTGACAGCGCTCTCCACTTGCTCTTTTGCGTGCTCAAAAAGCAACGCTTCGAGCTCCGGAAGTTTAGATAGGCCAAGCAAGCGCAGCTCGCGCGAGGCCGCGCGCAACCGTGTTTCTTCCCTAGTGTCTGGATTGCCGTACGAGGGTCCAGAGCTGATCGTAAGGCACCATTCCTTGTCGATCTTGCCGAAGCGAAGGAAGCGACTCCACCCCAAGCTGTTCTCATAGTCGATTTCGAGAGTGGCCGTTACACCCAGCCGAAGCGCAGCAAGGGCCTTTTCGGCTCGTTCGATTAGCGGGTTGATCTGCTCAGTCGCGGCTTGAAATTGGTCAGCGACATCTGGGGGGTTCGTCGGGACTGCGTGATACGTCGCCCTGAAGGTTCGCATCTCAGTTGGCGAAGGCGACATGTCCAACTGCTTGTTGGCTCCCTGCAAAGCCGCGATTTGCGTTTCAAGGGGATAAGAACCTTGTGACCCAGTTCCCCCCGCTGCTATCCCGAGGGGCGCGCTGGCCCCCAATGCGGCGAGTTGCTTCTTGACGTCGGCTGGCGCAGCCCCTCGAACGACGGCGTCTAGGGCTGCAACTTGAGCGCCAAGCATGAACGCGGACGAACGCTTTTCAGGCGTCTTTTTAGGCGGCATCTGTGCCTTCTTGGGTCTCATGACCCGCTGATTCGGTAGGCCTCAGCTCATGCCTTGGCCAGATCCTCGTCACGAGGATCTATCGCAAGCGTACATTGGGGCCGCGTGCAGTCAAGCTAGCCCTCTCGCCGCGACCTCAACTTAGCCGTCAGAGCGGTCACGGCATCCCACGCACCCGCGAGCGCCGCGCGTTGCAGCGCGTCCGCCAGCGCCAGCTCAATCGGGTCCGGATCGCGCTCCGATTTCACGCCCAATTTTTGGGCGGACGGGTCCGCTGCACGCGCCTTGCGGTCGCTTCCTGCGTCGCCGATCGCCTGATTTACCGGCGTTTCTGCGCTTCCCGCAGTCTTATCCCGATTTTTAAGTCCCCTGCGTCTGCCATTCCGCCAAGGGGCCACACTTCTCGGAGTGGTGCTCCGAGAGTTGAATGGCGTTGGGATAGCATCAATACGCGCAATCCGGGATCGAAATTCGAGGCTCGCGCCTGGTTGCTCGGGTCGAACCAAGGGCCTGTCAGAGCCGGTTTTCCGCGTTTTCGACCGAATTCGAGAGCTCAATCTCGCGGCACTTCCGCCCAAATCCCGGTTTCTACCAAGTCCGGCGAGGGCACGAGCCCTTCGAAGCGCAGGCGCAACGCGCGCTCCAAGAACCACCCTGACTCCACGTCGAAGATGAGTAAACGCTGCGCGCCCTCGAAGGCGTCGACCGCCGGACCATCCCAGATCACGCGTGCCGTGCCCGTCAGAGACAATACATCACCCGTGCGAAAGTCCGGGCACACGATCCCTGCGCGCGGATTGACCTCGAGATTGCCGAAGGTGTTGAAGATGAAGTTGCCACGAAAGTCCGGAATCGTCAGACGAGTGCCATGTGGCTCCTCGCTGACGCGCACGAAGCCCGGTCGGCCACCGCGGTGAGAAACGTCGACTCCTTCGCCGTCGCGACCCGCTGCAGGCGCGGCCGACGCGGTCGAGATGAAGAGCGTGTCGGCATTTGCGAGTAACTCGCGGGCGCGCGCCGACAGCTGTGAAGTCTCAGCCGCCAGGTTTCCCGCGCGCGAGTCCGCGTCAAATCTCGGTTCCCGCGCTTGGATGTATTGTCTGCAATTGCCGAAGCTCTGCTCGACCTCCATCGTGAAAGAATCATCATCGCGCGCGACAATGCGACCATTCGCTCGGTTGCGCCGGCGCGTTTCGAGCTGGATGCCGAGTAGTCCCAGCGGGCTCCCGAGCGTGAGTTGCTCGCGCAGCGGATCGCCGAGCGCCGGCTGAGCCTTGATTTGTAGCAATTTCGCCGACGGCGAGCGCACGAACCCCGGTTCGCCGCTCAACAACGATGCCCACAACCTTCCAGTGCCGTCCACACTTCCGACCACCAGCAACGGCAATGCCTCGGAGAGCTCGCGGTGTTGAGCGGGCATGGAGTCGCGGATCATGTTGCGCCCGGCTCGTTCGACTTGGTCTCGCACGCCGATTCGTCGTTGCACGGTTTGCTCACCGGGGTGAAACGGCGAGCCTTCGTGCATCCAACCGCGATCGATGACGCGCGTTCCGCCACCACGCGCGCTGGTCACGATTTCGCCGGAGTGCGCAGCATGGGGACGAAGCCGGGCAGTGCCTCGATGCGGGAGAGCCATTGACGGATCGCGGGGTACGCTTCGAGCGATACGTCGCCCTCGGGGGCATGCGCGGTGTACGTGTAGAGTGCCAGATCGGCGAGCGTCGGTGCTTCACCGACCAGGAAGGGCTGGGCGGTCAGCTCTTTTTCGAGCACCGTGAACAGATCGTGGGCTTTGCGAACCGCCAGGGCGTGGTCGAGTGGCGCGTTGAACACACGGACCAAGCGCGCCGCGCCGGGGCCGGCGGACAATTGCCCAGCGGCGACCGACAGCCAGCGCTGCACCTGTGCGCGACGTACTGCGTCGATGGGCCAATACCGCCGCGCTTCGTCGTAGCGCTCGGCCAGGTACACGAGGATCGCATTGCTGTCGCTGAGAGTCAGCGAGCCGTCCTCCAAGACCGGCACTTGGCCGAAGCTGTTCTTGGCTAAAAAGGCGGGTTGCTTGTGCTCACCTGCCCGCAGGTCAACGTTGACCAATTCCGCGCGCAAGCCGAGCAAGGACAGCATCAGCTCGGCGCGGTGCGAGTGGCCTGAGAGTGCAAATCGGTACAGGCGGAGGGGTTTGGCTTCAGGCATGCGTACAAGGTGCGGCGGTGGCACGCCGGAAACAATAGGTGCAATTGACAAGTCATTATTTCAAAAATAGGAATAATGCGTGGACCGATTCACGAGCCTCAAGATCTTCGTCGCCGTGGGTGAAGAGCAGAGTTTTGCGGCTGCTGCGCGGCGCCTTTCGCTCTCACCGCCCGCTGTGACCCGCGCCGTTGGTGCGCTCGAACGCTCCCTGGGAGTCAAGCTGCTCCAGCGCACGACGCGCATCGTGCGTCTGACCGAGACGGGCGTGCGGTACCTGGCCGACTGCAAGCGTATCTTGAGTGATCTCGAGGACGCGGATGAGGCGGCCTCCGGCGCGCAGGCGGAGGTGCGCGGCACGCTGGCCGTCACTGCTTCGGTGCTATTCGGGCGCGCGTTCGTCGCGCCGCTCTTGCATGCGTTCCTCGCGCGTCACGAAAAGTTGAACCTGCGCGCGCTGTTCGTCGATCGTGTGGTCGATCTGATCGAAGAGGGGTTGGATGTCGCGGTGCGCATCGCTCACTTGTCGGACGCATCCTTCACGGCCATCCGTGTGGGCGCAGTGCGCAATGTGGTGTGCGCATCGCCAGCGTTTCTCAAGCGCCACGGCGTGCCGCTAGCTCCCGATGACTTGAAGGCGTTGCCTGCGTTTTGTTTTTCTGGCGATCGCTCGGCGCCGGTTTGGGCGTTCCGCGAGGGCAAGCGCGCACTCTCTGTGCGTCCGAACGCGCGCTTGGTCGTGAACAATCCAGAAGTCGCGATGCAAGGCGCCATTGCAGGGGAGGGCATTACGCGAATTCTGTCGTATCAGGTCGCTTCGGAGCTGAAAGCGGGACGATTGCGGGTGATTTTGCGCGAGTTCGAGCCAGAGCCCATCCCCATTCATGTGATTCATCGTGAGGGCAAGCGCGCCGCGGCGCGGGTGCGCGCGTTCGTCGATTTCGCCGTTTCGGAGCTGAGGGGAAACCCGCTTTTGAAAGCGTGACTCAGTGGCTGCGCATCAAGTAGCCGAGCGCGGCCGATAGCCCGCCGACCACGATGATCACCACCACGAGCGCCCAAGGCCAAGAACGAGCCGCTGGCTCTGGCTTGCCCGAGCGTCGCGGTCGGCCCGCGCGCTCGGGAGGAAGCGAAGTTCCGCCTCGCCCTCCGCGCGCCAAGTTAGCCATCCCAGCGGCGGCCGATGCGCTGATGTTTACTTTGAGCTGCAAGGCGCCGCGTTCAGCGACGGTCATCGCGACCAGTTGGGACTTGTGAACGCGATCCGTGCCGCCGCTGAACACCGAGAGCGACTCGATGAACGCGCGCACCGAACTCGGTCGGAGATCGGGATCACGCTCGAGTCCGCGATGCACGACGCGCGCGAGGTCACGAGGCACCCACGAGGCGACGACGTCGAGCTGTGGGATCGGCTCGGTGCAAATGGCGACGATCAGTTCGCCCAACGACGTTTGTCCGCCCCACAAGCGCTGACCGCTGAGCGCCTCCCAAAGCACGACCGAGAGGCTCCACACGTCCGTGCGCTCATCGACCGCCTTCGCGTTTTTCGCTTGCTCGGGCGACATGTACATCGGCGAGCCGAGCATGCCGCCGGTGCGCGTGAGGCTCAGTTGGCTCGCCGCGTTGTTCCCCTCGGTGATGCGCGTGCGCTTGGCGACGCCGAAATCACAGACTTTGACCGTGACTTCTTCGCTCGTCTCGTCGATTCGTAGGAACAAATTGGCGGGCTTGATGTCGCGGTGGACGATGCCGCGTGCGTGCGCGGCGGCCACTCCGCTCGCGCCTTGGAGCACCAGCCGCACCGCGACCTGTGGCTCGAGCGCGCCCTCTTTCTTGAGCACGGTAGACAGCTCGACGCCTTGCAAGAACTCCATGATGATGTACGGCAGGCCGAGCGCTTCGTCGGAGCCGGTATCGAGAGTGCGCGCTACGTTGGGGCTCGTGATGTCGCTCGCGGTGCGTGCCTCGCGCGCAAATCGTTCCAGCACCGTGGGCGATGCGTTGGCCATTCCCGCGGAGACCACCTTGGCCGCCAAGCGCTGGCCCTCTGGGCCCTCGACCTCGTACACCGAGCCCATGCCGCCTTTCCCGATCAGCTGCCGGACCAGGTAGCGATCATTGAGGCGCTTGCCGGTGAGGCCGAGCGGATCGGCGTCGGTAGCCCCCGGGCGCGATTGCGGCGCAACGGAAAGCGCGAGATCGGCGCGCCCTTCCACGCGCTGGCGCATCTCGGTGGACACACGCGTAATGCGCGATTCGTCCAGCAATTCATCGCCGCCTGAAAAGCGCCGCAAACGATCCGCGAAGTCCTCGACCGTCGGCGGGCGCAAGTTCGGATCGCGAACCAGCGCGCGGTGCACCGCGCGGGCCAAGCCCGCTTCCACCCAGGGCGCGCGGTCCTGAATATGAGGCACGTCTTCATTGCAAATCGCGACCAACAAGTCAGCGATCGACTCGACGTGGGAAAACGGCGCGACACCGCACAGCATTTGATAGAGCGTCGCGCCCAGCCCCCAAACGTCGGCGCGCTCGTCGACGTCTTTGGCGTTGCGCAGTTGTTCGGGAGCGGCATAGTCCGGCGTGCCGAGCTGCGCGCCGGTGTCCGTGAGCGAGTCTACGCCGCCTCCGTCGAGGCGCTTGGCGACGCCGAAGTCGCACACTCTGACGATGACTTCGGGGCCATCGCGATCGAGCAGCAGATTGCCCGGCTTCACGTCGCGGTGCACGACGCCCACGCGATGCGCGGCTGATAGACCGCGCGCGGCCTGCAGTGCGACGCGCACGGCGCTCTCGGGCGCGAGCGCGCCGTGCACCTCGAGCACGCCGTCCAGATCGCGGCCACTGAGCAGCGGCATCACTAAATACTCGCCGAGCGTCTCGTCGTGCCCTGCAGCGAGCGGAGCGACGACGTGCGGGTGTGCGAGTCCCAGAACCACTTTCGACTCGCGCTCGAAGCGTTGCGCTGCCTCGCTATCCAAAAGCTCGGGATACAAGATCTTCACCGCGAACGACTTGCCCTCGAGATCGCTCGCGCGAAACACGGCGCTCATGCCTCCTAGGCCAAGCAGCGAATCCAAGCGATAGCGGTCAGCAATGAGCTTACCGACATAGCTCTTGGCGCGGTCTTCGAAGTTGGGCAGGCCCACGATGGCCTCGGAGCATAGCGATGCCGCGAGGGTCCGCCTAGCACTACTCGGCCGGTTTTTCGGCCGTCATCATTGCCGCCCCAGCAGCCCGGATTTTTCGCGGCTCCGTACGGGGTCAAGCTAGGATGGGCGCATGGCTGAAGTGTACGAACCGCGCGGTCGTGTCTTGGTAGTGGCAGGATCCGACTCGGGAGGCGGAGCCGGCATTCAGGCCGACATCAAGACCATCACCGTTTTGGGCGGGTATGCCGCGACCGCGATCACGGCGCTCACGGCACAAAACACACTCGGTGTATTCGGTGTTTTGCCGATCGACCCGGAGTTCGTCGCCGAACAAATGTCGGTCGTGCTCACCGACATCGGCGCCGACGCGGTGAAGACGGGCATGCTATTCTCCGAGGAAATCATTTCCGCCGTGGCCTCCACGCTCGAAGTCCGCGCGCGGCGCCTGCCTGTCATCATCGATCCCGTGATGGTCGCCAAAGGGGGTAGCACTTTGCTCCAGGAGCGCGCACGTAGCGCACTGGTCGAGCGCTTGCTGCCGCTCGCAGCGCTGATCACGCCCAACGCGCCCGAGGCCGCCGCGCTCACCGGCATCAAAGTCGAGAATATCGCAGATATGGAGCGCGCGGCCGATCGCTTGCTCGCCTTCGGAGCCAGCGCAGTGTTGGTCAAAGGCGGGCACATCCCCGGCGACACCATCGTCGATCTACTGCGCACCGCCGACGGAGACGGCGAAAACTTCGAGCATCCGCGCATCATCACGCGCTCCACTCACGGCACCGGGTGCACCTTGGCTTCCGCGGTCGCCTGCGGCGTCGCGCACGGCTTCACGCTTCGCTCTGCCGTCGAACGTGCCGAGGACTACGTCGTCGAAGCGATTCGAACCGCGCCGGGCCTCGGCAAAGGTCACGGCCCCCTCAATCACGGTCACGTCATCGGCGCGCGCTTGAATTAATCGAAAGAGTGGGGGCGATCGAGATCCAGCAGCGCAGCTCGGAGAGCGCGCTGTTGCAGGAGAGCTCGACCGTCCACGCCTAGCGGCCTTCTGAAAGCCCTTCAGGGCGTGATAGGGTGTGCTGTGATGCGTCCTGGTCACTTTGGGGTCGTTGGGCTGCTTCTAGGGTCGTGCAGTCAGCCGCCGCCGGCTGCACCTTCGCCCGCGTCGGCAGCGTTGCCACTTCCGGTGCGCATCGTCGCGCAGCATGAGCCGCTACATGGTTACCGGTTGGCACAGAGCTTCGTGGCCAAGGGACCATTTCGCGATGGGGCGCCGCTGCGCGTGGGTGCGATCGTGAAAGGCTTGCGCGTGCGGCCGAACGCGAGCGGACTCAGCGTGGCTGAATCGGTCGCGGTGCCTGCATTACAGGGCGGCGTTCCGGTGCCGGATGCGTCGGGTGGTGGGTTCTTGTTTTGGAATGACTCAGCCCTGTACACGGCCGACTCGTTTCTCGGCAAACTGACGCCGTTGCTGGATGTCGGCTTTCGACCAGCGCGCGTCTCGTTTGGCCCGAGTTTCGCGTTGATCCGCGGCAGCGACGGCGAGCGCTTGGCGATCGATCTGCGGACTCGGCAGCGCGTGCCAATTGTTCCGCATCTGTTGGCGGATGTCGCGAGCACCGTCGGGGGCCGTTCGCTTTCGCTGCTCGAGAACGGCACTTGCCTCTTGAGCGATGACGCGGGCAAGAGCTATCGACCTGTGGGGTTGCCCGTCGGCACGCACGCGCAAAGCATCAGGGAAGCTGCGGGCGAATTGTTTGCGGTACTGAACTCCGATCAGCAAATACACGTTGATTCTGCTGGAAACGTGCAGCTCGAGCCCGCTTCGCCGAAGCCTTCGGCGCGCTCGATCAATGATTCGCTGTGGCCGCTCGCTGATCCGCCACTGGAACGTGCGCTGGCGTTTGGGGTGCCGATCGGCGAGGAATTCGCTGGCGTGGCAGTGGCCGGGAGCGTAGCGACGGTCAACTTGCGCACGGGCGAGCTCGTGCAAGTAACGCGGGCCTTGGTCCCGAGCGGGCTTTCTTGTCAAACGTTGGATGCCAATGTTGCCTTGTTGCTCGCTTGCAATTCCACAGCCAACGGCAGTGTCGTGCTCTCCGGTGTCTTCGGTGAGCACCCACAGATAGAGGGCAAGTTCGCGAGCGGCGTGCGAATCGAGTTCGCAGCTGGCGTGTTGGTCGCGTCGTCGCGTTGCGACGGGCAGGTGAAAGCCGGTGCGGTCTGCGTGCGCGACGTCGAGGGCCGCTTCCATG
>Ga0164241_10003290_pt1 | contig 16486 bp, 16 predicted proteins | sample OricomyardsoilBY_FD_108780 | JGI IMG/M metagenome (GOLD analysis project Ga0164241, IMG submission 108780) | Backyard soil microbial communities from Emeryville, California, USA - Original compost - Back yard soil (BY) | ecosystem: Environmental > Terrestrial > Soil > Unclassified | place: USA... | reverse complement strand
GATCGTGGTGCACGACGCCACCCTCGACGACCCCTCCTACGCCTTCGCCCTCTCCAGGCTGTCCACCCAAGACCTCGGCCACACGGTCACCGGGATCTACCGCAACATCACCCGCCCGACCTACGACGACGCCGCCCGCGCCCAGGTGACCAACGCCGCCGAAGCCAAACCGCCCAACCTGCAGGCACTGCTCAACGGCAACGACACCTGGACGGTCAGCCGACCTTAGGCAGCACCACGAGCATGAGGAACCGGCGCGTGAGCACGCCGGTCGAGCCGGTGTCGACGGTCAGCACGGTCGGCTCGCGGCGCGGGCTGTTCTTCTGACGCTCCATGACGGGCTCCTTCCGCGCGGTGGCGGGGAACCCAGCATGCAAAGCGCGGGTCGAGAGCCGGTCGAACACGACTCGAACCGGGTCCCATCCACCCCTCCTCGACCGTCCTTCCAGGGCCGGTGAGCAAACTCACAGAGGAGCGCTCACTGAAAGGGGGCGACGACCATGTCCCGATTACGCATCCGGACCGCCCGGCACACGATCAAGGTCGCTGCGCCACCACAGCGGGTCTACCAGCTGATCGCGAACGTCGACCACTGGCCGCAGATGTTCGACTCCGTCGATGCCGTCGACCACATCGGCTGGGACGGCACCGGTCAGCGGGTCCGCTTCTGGGGGACGTTCGGCGACCGGCCCGGCACCTGGGTCTCCTCCCGCGAGCTCAACACCAAGCGCCTGCAGCTGCGCTACCGCCAGGAACAGTCCGTCCCCCCGTTCGCCTCACTCGGCGGGCTCTGGCTCGTCATCCCGAAGGGCACGGGCGCGCTGGTGGCGCTCGACCACTACTACACCGTCGTCGACGACGACCCCGCCGCCGCGCACCACGCCGACGACATGATCGACCGGCGCAGCGTCGGCCTGCTGGAGGCCGTGCGCCGCACGGCCGAGGGCGGCGGGCTGCTGCTTCCCACGCGCGGTGGCGCCGAGGGAGTGAGCCAACGATGACAACATCCCCGTTACGTCCCCGCCGGTCCCCGCACGCGGACCTGCCAGTCGGGTCCGCCGACGTGCTGTCCCGCCGCGCGGCGGAGGTCTGGCCGCACCACGCCGCCTTCCGTGCTGGCGCCCGCACCACCACGTTCGCCGAGCTCGACCGGGACGTCTCCCGCCTCGCGTTCGGCCTGCGCCAGCTGCTCGGCGGCGACGGCCTGCCGGTCGTCGTGTCCGCCACCCCCGGCGTCGACTTCCCCGTGGCGCTGCTGGCCGTGCTGCGCAGCGGGAACGTCGCCGCACCGGTCAACCCGCGGCTGCCGGCCGCGACGTTCGCGCGGCTGCTGGAGGCCGTGGGGCCGTGCGCCGTCGTGCTCGACCGCTCCCTGTACGAGCGGGTGCGCCCGGTGCTCGCCGGCTACGGCGGCATCGAGCAGACGCTCCTGCTGGACGCGCCCGCCGGCCCGCACCTGCTGACCTGTGCGGAGCTCGCCACCCGCGGCGGGCTGCTCGTCGAGCCGCGCGACCGCGACGAGAACGAGCCGGCCGTGGTGACCGGCGACGAGCGGCTGACCCACCACCAGCTCAAGGCCAGGGCGTACGCCGCCGCGGCGGGCGAGGGGCTCAGCGCGCGGTCGGTCGTGCTGAACGCGATGCCGTGCTACCAGCTCGACCATCTCGGCGCCGGCCTGGTCGCGGGCGCTACCCAGGTCCTGTTCGGCAACCCGGACCCGGCGGCCGCGGTCCGCGAGGCCGCCGACATCGGCGCCACGCACCTGCTCGCCGACCCCGGCGTGCGCCGTCCCGTGCCACGCGGAGAGGCCGTGGCGTCATGATCACCACCGCCACCGTGTACCCGGTCTCCGTCCGCGACGCCATGACCCACTGGCCGACCGGCATGGCCGTCGTCACCACCGCCGACCGCGGCGGCTGGTGGTGGGGCTTCGCGGCCAGCTCGGTGACCCAGGTGTCGGAGCGCCCGCCGCTGGTGGCCGTCGGCCTCGAGCGGGACGCCCGTAGCCGCCCGGTGTTCACCGCCGCGGACGCGTTCGCGGTGCACGTGCTGCGCGAGGGCCAGGAGGACCTGGCGAACCGCTTCACCGCCGACGCCGCGACCGACTTCGACGACGTGGCCGTGGAGTGCGGGCTGGACGACGTTCCGCTGCTCACCGACGTCGCCATGCGCCTGGAGTGCCGCCCGGTGAACACGGTGTCGGCCGGCGACCACGTGCTGCTGATCGGCGAGGTGATCCGCGCCCGGATGGGTCCCCGCGACCCGCTGGTGTACCTGGACCACGGCTTCCGCCGGCTGGCCCGCCCCGGCCGGGCGGGCTGACCGGCTGGCTGACACTGCGTATCGATGGAGCGACAGTTGTTGATCGCCTGTCAACAACCGGGGTAGCGTCCGCGAATGTCGTAAACGCCCCCTTTCACGGAGCGTGCCTATGAACGCCGCAGCCCCGGTCCACCTGTCGCACGCCACGTTGTGTGAGGCATTCCAGGAGTTCGTCGCCCAGTCGCCGGATGCGGTCGTGCTCCGCACCCCCGGCGACGCCGTCACCGTCACCTGGCGGGAGTGGGACCAGCGGGTCCGCAAGATCGCCGCCGGGCTCGCCGCGCTCGGGGTGGGGCGGGGCGACACCGTCGGCCTGATGCTCACCAACCGGCCCGAGTTCCACATGGCCGACGCGGCCGCGTTGCACCTCGGCGCCGCCCCGTTCTCGATCTACAACACCTCGGCCCCCGAGCAGATCGAGTACCTGTTCTCCAACGCGGGCAACAAGGTCGTCTTCTGCGACGAGCGGTTCCTGGACCGCATCCGCGAGGTGCCGGGCTCGGTCGCGCACATCGTGTGCGTCGACGGGCCCGCCGAAGGCGCCATGTCGCTGGAGGAGCTCGAGGCGCGCGGCGACCCGGACTTCGATTTCGAGGCCGGCTGGCGCGCGGTCGAGTCGAGCGACCTCGCCACGATCATCTACACCTCCGGCACCACCGGCCCGCCGAAGGGCGTGGAGCTGACGCACGCCAACGTGATCGCCGAGACCGACGCCACCCGCGCGGTGTTCGACGTCAAGCCCGGCGACCGCGGCATCTCCTACCTGCCGGCCGCGCACATCGCCGACCGCGTCACCGGGCAGTACTTCGCCATCCTGTTCGGCATCCAGATCACCTGCATCGCCGACCTGACCAAGCTCGCCGAGGGGCTGGCCGACGCCCGCCCGACCGCGTTGTTCGCCGTGCCGCGGGTGTGGCAGAAGATCAAGGCCGCGATCGACATGGGCCTGGCCGCGGAGAAGGGCGCGAAGAAGCGGATCGCGGAGTGGGCGATCCAGGCCGGCATCCGCGCGGCCCGTGCGGAGCTGGAGGGGCGCCCGCTGCCGCGCACGCTCGCGATGGAGCACCGGCTCGCGGACAAGATCGTGCTGTCGAAGCTGCGCGCGAAGCTCGGCCTCGACGAGTGCCGCGGCCCGTCGTCCGGCGCGTCCGCGATCTCGCCGGACATCCTGGAGTTCTTCTGGGGCCTGGGCATCCGCATCTACGAGGTGTGGGGCATGTCCGAGACCGGCGGTGCCACCACGGCCAACACGCCGGGCCACACCAAGCTCGGCACGGTCGGCCGGGTGTTCCCCGGCATGGAGATCAAGCTGGCCGAGGACGGTGAGCTGCTCACCCGCGGCCCGGCCGTGATGCGCGGCTACCGCAACGACCCGGAGAAGACCGCGGAGACCATCGACACCGCGGGCTGGCTGCGCACGGGCGACATCGCGACGGTCGACGACGACGGTTACGTGAAGATCGTCGACCGCAAGAAGGAGCTGATCATCTCCGCGGCCGGCAAGAACATGTCGCCGTCCAACATCGAGAACGCGATCAAGGCGACCACCTCGCTGATCGGCCAGGTCGTGGCCATCGGCGACGACCGCCCGTACATCGCGGCCATCGCCGTCCTCGACCCCGACGCGGCGGCCGGTTTCGCCGCGCGGCACGGCATCACGTCGTCGTCACCGGCCGAGCTCGTCGACCACCCGGAGGTACGCGCGGCCGTGTTGGCGGGCGTCAAGGCGGGCAACGAGAAGCTCGCCAGGGTCGAGCAGCTCAAGCGCATCCGCCTGCTCCCCGCGATGTGGGAACCCGGCGGCGACGAGCTGACCCCGACGATGAAGCTGCGCCGCAAGCCGATCGCGGAGAAGTACGCCCACGAGATCGACACCCTGTTCGAGAAGACCCCGAACGACGAGGTCCTCGAGATCTAGGAGTCGTTCTCGCGCCACGGGAGGAAGTCGGGCAGGTCCTTGGTGGGCGTGCCCGACCACTCCGGGTCCCGGCGTTGCAGGAAGGACATCACGCCCTCGACCGCGTCGGGACTCGTCGTGCAGCTGGCGATCAGGCGCGAGTCCAGGCGCTGCACCGGGAACGGGGAGTCCAGCGGGCTCATCCGGTACAGCAGCTGCCGGGTGACCGCCACCGACACCGGCGCGGTGTGCGTGATCAGGTCGCGCGCCAGGGCGTACGCCGCCGGGAGCACCTCCGATGGCTCGTGCAGGGACGTGACCAGGCCGGCCGCGAGCGCCTCGGATGCGTCGAACACCCGGCCGCTGACCATCCAGTCCATCGCCCGCCCCATGCCGACCAGCCGCGGCAGGAACCACGTCGACGCGCCCTCCGGGTACAGGCCCCGGCGGCTGAACACGAAGCCGAACCGCGAATCCGTCGACGCCAGGCGGAAATCCGCCGGCAGGATGATCGTCGAGCCCGCGCCCACCGCCGCGCCGCGCAGTGCCGCGATCACCGGCTTGTTCATCGCGAAGATCCGCATCGAGCAGCGGCCCGCCGGCTCGTTCCAGTCCTCGGCGGAGGTGGCCGACACGTCCAGGCCGCCGCCGGACAGGTCGGCGCCGACCGTGAAGTCCTTGCCCGCCCCGGTCAGCACGGCCACCCGCACGCCGTCGTCGCGGTCGGCGCGGTCGAACGCATCCGCCAGTTCGTCGGCCATCCGCACGGTGTAGCCGTTGCGGGCGTCGGGGCGGTTCAGGGTGATCGTCGCGATCTTGTCGGCGACCGCGTACTCGATGTGCTCGTAGGCGTCCACACCGCAGACGCTATGCGTCACCGAGCACGGTGGCCACCATGTCGCGGCACGTCGCGGCCAGGTCCTCATCGGTGAGAACACCGGCGCCCACTTGGGCGATCTGGTGGAACAGCACCCCGTCGATGAAGCTGTCGAACGCCTGCGCGCGCCGCCGCGGTTCGGGCACACCGGCCGCCACCAGCATCGTCTCGGTCAACTTCCGGAAGCTCGCGCCGTACTCGGTCATCTTCGCGCGCAGCGCCGGACGCCGGGTCGCCTCCAGGCTCAGCTCGTAGCGCGCCAGCGTGCGGTCCCGGCCGGTCGTCAGCCAGGCCCGCATGATCTTGGCGAGCAGGCCGGACAGCAGGTCGAGGTCGGCGGGGCCGCGAATGTCCGGCAGCTCGCCGATGTCCGCGGTGTCCAGCTCGGCCATCCGCGCCAGCGCCGCGAACAGCAACGCCTCGCGGGTGCGGAAGTAGTACGACGTCGACCCCTCCGGCAGGCCCGCCGCCCGGTCCACCGCCCGGTGGGTCAGCCCGCGCATGCCTTCGCGCGCGATCGTGCCGATGGTCACATCGGCGATGTGCGTGCGCCGGTCCATCACGCCACTCTACGGGTGTAGAGTCCACTACAGCTGTAGAGGAGGGGATCGGCGATGGCGGAACGGACCGCGGTGATCGTCGGCGGGGGGATCGGCGGGCTGGCGGTGGCGGCCGGGTTGCACCGGCACGGCTGGACCGTCCGCGTGCTCGAGCGGGCGCCGGAGTTCACCGAGGTGGGGGCGGGGATCTCGTTGTGGCCCAACGCCTTCACGGCGCTGTCCGCGGTGGAGGTGATCGCGGGGGTGTCCGGTCCGGGGGAGGACCGGATCGGGGTGGCCGGGGGGCTGCGCGACTGGCGGGGGCGGTGGATCGTGCGCATGGACGACACCGCCCTCGCCACCCGCCACACGGGCTCGGCCGTGGTCGCGCACCGCGCCGAACTGCTCGGCGCCCTGCTCGACCGGGTGCCCGCCGGGTGCCGCCGGTCCGGGGTGGCGGTGCACGGGGTACGGCTCGAGGGGCGGCGCGCGATCGTGTCGTACGACGGCGGCGAGCTCGAGGCCGACCTGGTGGTCGGCGCCGACGGGGTGCGCAGCGCCGTCCGCGCCTCGCTGTGGCGCGACGCCGAGCCGCCGGTGTACGCCGGGCACACGGCGTGGCGGATCGTGCTGCCGCGCCCGGCCGATCTCGGCGCGCGAGCGTGGGCGGAGACCTGGGGGCCGGGCGGCGTGTTCGGCATGTTCCCCATGCCGGGCGACCGGATCTACTGCTACGCGACCGCGACCCTGCCCGCCGGCGGCACGGGTGGCCTGGCCGAGCTGCGCGAGCGGTTCCGCGACTGGTGCGACCCGATCCCGGGGGTGCTGGCGGCGGCGAGCCCGGAGCAGGTGCTGCGCAACGACATCCACTACCTGCCCCGGTTGCACACCTACGTGCACGGCCCGGTCGCGCTGCTCGGCGACGCGGCGCACGCGATGACGCCGAACCTCGGCCAGGGCGGTTGCCAGGCGCTCGAGGACGCGGCGACCCTGTCCGTGCTCGCCTCGGGACCGGACCTCGCCGGGGCGCTGCGGCGCTACGACGCGCTCCGCCGGCCGCGCACGCAGGAGCTGTGGAAGCGCTCGCGGCAGGGCGGCCGGCTCTCACACCTCGTGCCCGCACCGGCCCGGGTGGCGCGCAACGCGTTGCTGCGGACGCTGCCCCGGTCGCTGTTCCTGAAGTCGCTGGCGCGGCCGTTCTCGTGGCAGCCGCCCGCGGCCGAGGTGGCCACCAGGTAACACCGATCAGACCCGGCTTGTGGTCAGCTGTGCCGATGTGGAGGGACCTCCTCGTCGGCCTTGACTCGCAGCCGCAGACGATGGTGTTCGTCACGGCCGGGCTCGCGTTCATCGTGGTCGCGCTCTCCTGGCTGTGGCGACCGACCCGGAACGTGATCACGATCGTGCACGAGGCCGGGCACGCGATCGTCGCGGTGCTCGCCGGGCGGCGGCTCGCCGGCATCCGGCTGCACTCGGACACGTCGGGACTGACGCTGACCAAGGGCAAGCCCTACGGGCCGGGCATGGTCCTCACCGGGCTCGCCGGCTACATCGCGCCGTCGCTGCTCGGCCTCGGGTTCGCCGCGCTGCTGGCCAGCGAGCGGGTGACCGAGCTGCTGGTGGCGTGCGCGCTGCTGCTGATCGGCGTGCTGCTCGTGGTGCGCAACCTGTTCGGGATCTTCTCCGTGCTGGCGACCGGTGCGGTGCTCGCCGTCGTGTCGAAGTGGGCGCCGGTCGAGGTGCAGGCGCCGTTCGCCCATCTGATCACCTGGTTCCTGCTTCTGGGTGGAATTCGCTCGGTCGGCGATCTCCAGCGGCTGCGCAGGCGCGGCCGAGCGCGCGACTCCGACGCCGATCAGCTGGCCCGATTGACCGGCGCACCAGGGCTGTTCTGGGTCGGCGCCTTCCTGATGATCAACCTGGGGTGCCTGGTGCTCGCGGTCGCGTGGCTCGTCGTGTGAGGCAGACTGATAGTCATGTCGGTGCTGGACGTCTCCCCATCCACGGTCGCCGAGTGCGCCGCCGCCGCGCACGCGGCCGCCCCTTCGCTGGCGGCCGCGCCGGACGCCGCGATCGACGGCGTGCTCGCGGCGATGGCGGCCAACCTGGGGACGGCCCGAGAGGCCGTGCTGGAGGCGAACGCGGCGGACGTCGAGGCCGCGGAACGAGCCGGCACGAGCGCGGGCCTGCTGGACCGCCTCCGGCTGACCGACGAGCGCCTGACCTCGATGGCCGCCGCGCTGGAACTGCTGGCGGCCGCGCCGCACCCGGTCCGCTCGACGCCGGTCCGCGCGCTGCCCGACGGCCTGCGGCTGGTCGAGCGGCGGCGTCCGGTGGGCGTCATCGGCGCGAACTACGAGGCCCGGCCGAACGTGACGGTCGACGTGGCGTCCCAGCTGATCAAGTCCCGCAACGCGGGCGTGCTGCGCACGGGGTCGGCCGCGCTCGGCTCGGCCACCGAATTGGTGCGCTCGGTCGTCGCCCCGGCCCTGTCGTCGGCAGACCTCGACCCGGCGGCCATCCAGCTCGTGCCCAGCGCGGATCGCGCCGCGGCGTCCGAGCTGGTCGCGCTGCCGGACCTGGTCCCGCTGGTCATCCTGCGCGGCAGTGGTGACTCGACCCGCGCGCTGGCGCTGGAGGCGGCCGAGCACGGCGTGCGCACGCTCGCCCACGCCGACGGCGGCGCCGTGCTGTACGTCGACGCGGAGGCGGACCTGCCGGTGGCGGTGGACGTGATCCGCCGCAGCGTCGACCGGCTCGGCGTGTGCAACCGGCTGAACCTGCTGCTGATCCACTCGGCGGTGTACGAGTCGGCGCTGCCGCTGGTGGAGTCCGCACTGTCCGAACTGGACATCCGGCTTTCGCTGCCACCACACGACCACGCGGTCGGCTACGAGTGGGCCCTGGACGCGGAGCACGAGGCGACGGTGACGGTGCTGCCGGTCGAGTCGGCCCAGGCGGCGGCGCGAGTGTCCAATGAGGAGACTTCAGGCCTGGCGGCCTGCATCGTCACGCGATCGGCAGCCACGGCGGAGTCCTTCATGGCGGCCTACGGCGGCACGGGCGTGTTCTGGAACGCCCCGACCCGGTTGCTGGACGGCGTCAAGATGCTCGGCGTCCCGGAGACGGGGATCAACATCGACAAGGTGCCCGGGCCCCGGGGACCGGTCACCTACCCCGACCTCTGCCTGCGCCAGTGGGCGGTGCTCCCGGGCTGACAAAAGGCCCTGGGTTTGGTGAAGTGGTAACGGTATGATTCCACTGCGTGACGAATACCGAGATCGTCCCTAGCCCGGCGCGGATCATCGGACGGGTCGGGGCCCGGCTCACCATCCCCACCCACGTGACCCCGGCCGGGGGCCAGACCACCCACCCCAGCGTCCTGTTCGTCGAGGACGGGTGGAACGGATACCGGTACTGGATGGCGCACACCCCATATCCCGGGGGCAACGACGATCACGAAGACCCCAACATCTGCGCCAGCCGCGACGGCATCAGCTGGGAAGTCCCTGGCGGTCTGACGAACCCGATCGACGACCAGACGGGACAGCCCGCGCTGAACTCGGACGTGGATCTGAAGTTCGGCCCGGACGGCGCGTTGTTCCTGTTCTGGCGCACCTACGACGTCAACGTCACGGGCACGGAGGAGCAGCTGTACTTCAGCACCTCCACAGATGGTGTGACGTGGGCGCCGAAGCAGCTGTTCCATCACTCCGACGACAACCAGCTGCGCCTGTTGTCGCCGTCGCTGTTGTTCGACGGCGGCCGGTGGGTGATGTGGGCGGTCGACATGGTTCCCTCGCCGAACCGGGTGGTGCGGTTGGAGTCGGCGACCGAGGACCCCATGTCCGCCTGGAGCGCGCCGGTGACGGTGCCCGTGGGTGCGATGCAGGCAGGCAAGGAGCCGTGGCACATCTACGTCACCCGCCACGACGGCCAGCTCGTCGGTCTGCTGGCCGACTGCACCGTCGGCCAGTCCGGTCTGGCGGGCGACCTGCTGTTTCTGCAGTCCCTCGACGGACTGTCGTTCACCAACTCGGGCAAGCCCGTGATTCCCCGCGCGCAGGCGGGGGAGCACGAGCAGCTGTACCGGTCGACGCTGGTGCCCGCGGTTCAGGACGGGGCGCACGGCTACCGGGTGTGGTACACGGGCTGGCGGACCGGGCCGCCGTCGGTGTGGAGTCTGTATCGCACCTGGATCGGAGCGCCGGTCACCGTGTCCGGGTCGCTACACCCGCCTGCCACGATCCCAGCCGGCGGGTGCACGTCGATTCCCGTGTCGTTCCCCGCCGGGTCGTTCACGTCGCCGCCGTATGTGACCGTGACGACGGACAGCACCCAGCTGACGTTGGGCACCACCAACATCACCACGACGGGGTTCGATCTGTTGGCGCAGAACTGGTCGCCGGGTCCTGCCGGTACCGACGTCTGGTTCCGTTGGGGTGCCCACCCCCTGCCCTGACTCACGTCTCCCGTGGCGGGCCCAGCGACTCGCGCCGGACGAGGGTTGCCGCGACCTCCTCGACGCGCGGGGCCGGGCGGGCCGCGTCCAGGACCAGGCCGATCGCGCGGGCGCCAATCTCCACCAAGGGGAGGCGGATCGTCGTCAGCGCGGGGGTGACGTCGCGGGCGATGGGCATGTCGTCGAAGCCCACGACCGACACGTCCGCCGGCGAGCGCAGGCCGCGGGCGCGCAGCACCGCCAGCGCACCGATCGCCATCGAGTCGTTCAGTGCGACGATCGCGGTCAGCCGGGGGTCCGCGGTCAGCAGGGCCTCGGTGGCCGCCGCGCCGCCGTCGCGGTCGAAGGTCGCGTATTCGATGCGGCGGGACGGCAGCGTGCGCCGGTGCTCGCGGGCCGCGCGGCGCAGGCCGGCCAGCCGGTCGGTCGTCGTGGTCAGCTGCTTCGGGGCGGCCACCACGCCGACGTGCCGGTGGCCCAGCGCGAAGACCGCCGACCCCAGCAGGTAACCGCCGTGCTCGTTCGCCGGCATCACCGCGTCGCCCGCCAGCCGGTGGCGGCCCACCACCGACACCCGGCCGCCGGTCGCCAGGTACGCCGACAGCTTCGCGTTCAGCGCCTTGGTGAACACGTGGTCGTGGTAGCCCGAGCCGGCGAGGATGATCGCCTCGACCTGTTGTGCCCGCAGCAGCTCGACGTACTCCAGCTCGCGGTCCGGGTCGCGGTAGGAATTGCAGATGATCACCAGCCGGCCCTGCTCCGACGCCACCCGCTGCAGGCCGCGGGTGATCTCCGCGAAGTACGGGTCGGACACGTCGTGCACGATCACGCCGACCGTCGTCCGGTGCGACCGCGCGAGCAGCTGCGCGTGCGCGTTCGGCACGTACTGCAGCTCCCGCACCGCGCGCAGCACCCGCTCGCGCAGCTCGTCGGACACGATTTTGGGGCTGCCGTTCACTATTCGTGACACCGTGGCCGCGGAGACCCCCGCGCGGCGCGCCACGTCGGCCAGCGTCGCCATGCCACCTCCAGCCGATTGACGCCCGGCTCGCACGAGCCTAGCGTCAAATCACAAAGGAAAGCCTTTTCCTTGCACCTGGAGGCGCGCCGATGCGTGATCCATTGCCCGGCGGCGTCGGCATCTCCCGACTGTGCGTCTACGACACCATCACCCCGGACGGCCGTGCCGGTGGGACACCGCATGTCCACCTGTGCTGCACGGAGGCCTACGTCGTCACCGGCGGCCACGGGGCCGTGCAGACGTTGTCGGGGCAGGGTTTCGCCGAGTACGAGCTGACCCAGGGCGTGGTCGTGTGGTTCACACCCGGGACCGTCCACCGGCTGATCAACGACGGCGATCTGGAGATCGTCGTGGTGATGAGCAACTCGGGCCTGCCGGAGGCCGGCGACGCGGTGCTCACGTTCCCGACGGAGATCCTCGCCGACCTGGACCGCTACTCGGCGCACGCGGCGCTGCCGGGCGACGGCGCCCCCGGCACCGATGTCGACCTGGCCTACCGCAGGCGTGACCTCGCCATCGAGGGCTTCCTCCAGCTGCGCGCCGCGGTCGAGCGGGACGGGTCGCGTGCGCTGGTGCCGTTCTACACCGCGGCCGCCATGCTCAAGCGCCCGCTGCTCGACCAGTGGCGCACGCGCTGGGAGAACGGCGCGTTCCGCGCGGCCCAGTCGACCGGTGTGCACCTCGACGCCCTGGCCCGCGGCGACGCCGGCCACCTGCGGGACGCCCGGGTGTCGGCGCTGCCCAAGCCGACCGAGGAGGACCGGCTGGGGATGTGCGGCCTGCTGAACACCTACCTCCCGTAGTTGCCCGATCGTCGGGGCGCTTTATAGGCTGCGGAAAGCGCTTACCTGGGTGGAGGCACGAGCATGACCCGGCGGTCGATCGGCATCGTGGTCAACGGGGTGACCGGGCGCATGGGGTACCGGCAGCACCTGGTCCGCTCGCTCCTCGCGATCCGGGAGGACGGTGGGCTGGCGCTGCCCGACGGCACGGTGCTGTGGCCCGAGCCGGTGCTCGTCGGGCGCGACGAACGCAAGCTCGCCGACATCGCGCGGCGCCACGGGCTCGAGGACTGGACGACCGACCTGGCCGGGGCACTGGCCCGCGACGACGTCGAGATCTACTTCGACGCGGTCACCACGCAGCACCGCGAGAAGACGATCACCGCGGCGATCGAGGCCGGCAAGCACGTCTACACGGAGAAGCCGCTCGCGACCGACCTCGCGGGCGCGCTCGCGCTCGAACGCGCCGCCGAGGCGGCCGGGGTGAAGGCGGGCGTGGTCGCCGACAAGATCTTCCTGCCCGGCCTTCGCAAGCTGAAGCGGTTGGTGGACGGCGGCTTCTTCGGCCGGGTGCTGTCTGTGCGCGGCGAGTTCGGCTACTGGGTGTTCGAGGGGGACTGGCAGCCCGCGCAGCGACCGTCGTGGAACTACCGCAGCGAGGACGGCGGCGGCGTCGCGCTGGACATGTTCCCGCACTGGAACTACGTGCTCGAGCACCTCTTCGGCCGGGTCCGCACGGTGCAGGCAACGGTCGCCACGCACATCCCGCGCCGCTTCGACGAGACCGGCGCCGAGTACGCCGCGACCGCCGACGACGCCGCGTACGCGATCTTCGAGCTCGACGACGGCGTGATCGCCCAGATCAACTCGTCGTGGTGCACGCGGGTGTTCCGCGACGAGCTCGTCGAGTTCCAGGTGGACGGCACGCACGGCAGCGCGGTCGCGGGGCTGCGGCGCTGCCGGGCGCAGTCGCGGGTGGCGACGCCGAAACCGGTCTGGAACCCCGACGCACTCCCGGACGCCGACCAGCGCGGCGACTGGGCGGAGGTGCCGGACAACGAGGTCTTCGGCAACGGGTTCCGCGTGCAGTGGGAGGCGTTCCTGCGCCACGTCGTGCTCGACGAGCCGTTCCCGTGGGACTTCGCCGCGGGGGTGCGTGGGGTGCGCCTGGCCGAGCTGGGCCGGCGCGCGGCACGCGAGGGCCGGCGCGTCGAGGTCTCCGCCTGATGTCTGCCGTGGTCCTGCCCGGTGGGCGCCGCCACACCCTGCGCGGCGGTGTGGCGCCCGGCGGCTCGCCGCGGGCGCGCTCCCGGATCGCCTACGCCGCGGCACACGTCGTGGCGGATCCCTTGGCGGACAACGTTCCTGGCGCACCGGCCGTGCTCGACTGGGACGCCACGCTGGCGTTCCGCCACCACCTGTGGCGCCACGGGCTCGGCGTCGCCGAGGCGATGGACACCGCGCAGCGCGGCATGGGCCTGGACTACCCGGCCGTGCGCGAACTGGTGCGCCGCAGCGCCGCCGAGGCCCGCGCGGTCGGCGGCCGGCTCGTGGCCGGGGTGGCGACCGACCAGCTGCCCGCGGGCCCGGTGACGGTGACCGAGGTGCTCGACGCGTACCGGGCGCAGCTCGCGGACGTGGTGTCGGCAGGTGCGGTGCCCGTGCTGATGTGCAGCAGGCACCTGGCCGCCGCGGCGCGCGGGCCGGAGGACTACCTGTCCGTCTACGGCTCGCTGCTGTCCGACGTCGACGGACCGGTGCTGCTGCACTGGCTCGGCGAGGTGTTCGACCCGGCGCTGGCCGGCTACTGGGGCTCGCGGTCGGCCGACGAGGCCGCGGAGACCGTGCTGGCGCTGCTGAAGGAGCATGCGTCCACCGTGGACGGGGTGAAGCTGTCGCTGCTGGACGCGGACTTCGAGGTCGCGTTCCGGCGCAGGCTGCCTGCCGGGGTGCGCATGTACACCGGCGACGACTTCGACTACCCGCGGCTGATCGAGGGCGACGCGCTCGGTCACTCGGACGCGCTGCTGGGCGTGTTCGCGGCGATCGCGCCGGTGGCCGGGCGGGCGCTCGCCGCGCTGGACGCCGGTTCCGCGGTGGAGTTCCGCGAGCTGCTCGACCCGACCGTGCCGCTGGCCCGGCACCTGTTCGCCGCGCCGACGCGGTACTACAAGACGGGCGTGGTGTTCCTGGCCTGGCTGTCCGGCCACCAGGACCACTTCACGATGGTCGGCGGCCTGCAGTCCGGCCGCTCGCCCGCCCACCTGGGGGAGCTGCTCGTGCTGGCCGACGAGGCCGGGCTGCTGCCGGACGCCTCGCTCGCGGCCGCCCGGGCCCGGGCGTTCTTCACGACGTGCGGGGTGGCGCAGTGAGCCTCGAGCGGTTCTCGTTCAACCAGGCCACGGCCAAGTACTGGCCGCTGCCCGACCTGGTCGCGGGCTGTGCGGCGGCCGGGGTGCCCGCGGTCGGGCTGTGGCGCGAGCCCGTCGCCGAGTACGGGCTCGCCAGGTCGGCGGCACTGGTGCGCGACGCGGGCCTGTCGGTCAGCTCGCTGTGCCGGGGCGGGTTCTTCGGCGCGGACGGCTGGTTCGACGACAACCGCCGGGCGATCGACGAGGCGGTGGCGCTCGGCGCGCCCGTGCTGGTGTTGGTGTGCGGCGGACTGGCCGGCCGCCCGCTCGAGGGCGCCCGCGGGCAGGTCGCGGCGGCTCTCGAGGCGCTGGCGCCGCACGCGCTCGCCGCCGGCGTGCGGCTGGCGATCGAGCCGATGCACCCGATGTTCGCCGCCGACCGCAGCGTCGTGGCCACCCTGGGCGGGGCGCTGGCGCTGGCCACGCGGTTCCCGGTCGAGGCGGTCGGGGTCGCGCTGGACACCTACCACGTGTGGTGGGACGAGCAGGTGTATCCGCTGATCGCGGCGGGCGGGGAGCGGATCGCGTGCCTGCAGCTGGCCGACTGGGTGCTGCCGCTGCCGGCGGACGTGCTGGTCGGGCGGGGGCTGCCGGGTGCGGGCTGCGTGGAGTTCGGCCGCTTCCTGCGCGCGACCACTGCGGCGGGCTACACGGGGCCCATCGAGGTCGAGGTTTTCAACGCCGACCTGTGGGCCCGCCCGGGGCAGGAGGTCCTGCGCGACACGATCGCCGCCTTCCGGACGGTCACCACCGAAGCCGCCGCTCCGCTGACCGGGGAATGCCAGCCATAACGCCTGGTCGGGGCGTTCCGCGTGGTTCGAGGGCTCGGAACCGGGTAGAGACCTGGTCGGGACGAACGTGACGACCTTCACAGGAGATCGACATCCCGGCATCCGGCCAGGCCGGGGGTGCCAGCCCAGGCGTTCCGGCCCACACTGAGAGGGCTACGATCGCCAGGAATCACGTTCGGCGTGGTCGTTCGACGCGCAGGAGGCATGGAGTGACTGCAGTAGCCCCGAAGCCGGTCGCCACGCGGCCGTATCCGGCGCGGCCGACAGTCAAGGGCGGGTATCTGCTCCAGTGGTTCCGGGAGACAGACCCGAAGAAGATCGGCGTGTTCTACGTGGTCACGGCGTTCGCCTTCTTCATGGTCGGCGGCGCGATGGCCATGCTCATCCGGTCCGAACTGGCCTTCCCGGGACAGCAGTTCCTGTCACAGGAGCAGTACAACCAGCTGTTCACGATGCACGGCACGATCATGCTGTTGCTGTACGCGACGCCGATCCTGTTCGGCTTCGCGAACCTGGTGCTGCCGATCCAGATCGGCGCCCCGGACGTGGCCTTCCCCCGCCTGAACGCCTTCTCGTACTGGCTGTTCCTCTTCGGCGGGATCATCGTGATCTCCGGCTTCCTGACGCCGGGTGGCGCCGCCGACTTCGGCTGGTTCGCCTACACCCCGCTGTCGGACAAGATCCACTCGCCGGGCGTCGGCGGTGACCTGTGGATCACCGGCCTGATCCTGGCCGGTCTCGGCACCATCCTCGGTGCCGTCAACATGCTGACCACGATCATCACGCTGCGTGCGCCCGGCATGACGATGTTCCGGATGCCGATCTTCACCTGGAACATCCTGATCACGTCGATCCTGGTGCTGATCGCCTTCCCGATCCTCACCGCCGCGCTCTTCGGCCTGCTGGCCGACCGCCAGATCGGCGCCCACGTCTTCGACCCGGCCAACGGCGGCGTGATCCTCTGGCAGCACCTCTTCTGGTTCTTCGGCCATCCAGAGGTCTACATCGTCGCCCTACCGTTCTTCGGCATCGTGTCGGAGATCTTCCCGGTGTTCAGTCGCAAGCCGCTGTTCGGCTACCGCGGCCTGATCTACGCCACGATCGGCATCGGCGCGCTGTCGGTGGCCGTGTGGGCGCACCACATGTACGCCACCGGCGCGGTCCTGCTGCCGTTCTTCGCGTTCATGACCTTCCTCATCGCGGTGCCGACCGGCGTGAAGTTCTTCAACTGGATCGGCACGATGTGGAAGGGGTCGCTGACCTTCGAGACGCCGATGCTGTTCTCGGTCGGCTTCCTCGTCACGTTCCTCTTCGGCGGCCTGACGGGCATCCTGCTGGCCGCGCCCGCCATCGACTTCCACGTGTCGGACACCTACTTCGTGGT
>Ga0164241_10003289_pt1 | contig 16488 bp, 18 predicted proteins | sample OricomyardsoilBY_FD_108780 | JGI IMG/M metagenome (GOLD analysis project Ga0164241, IMG submission 108780) | Backyard soil microbial communities from Emeryville, California, USA - Original compost - Back yard soil (BY) | ecosystem: Environmental > Terrestrial > Soil > Unclassified | place: USA... | reverse complement strand
GGCCTTTTGGCGAACCAGCCACGGCCTTGCCCAAAGCGAATCGGGGGAGTCAAGCCAAATGCCCATCACGATCGGCGCGCTGCGTGAAAGCGCGCCCGGTGAAACTCGCGTCAGTCTCGTGCCCGAGGTCGTGGACAAATTCACGGCGGCGGGCGCGCGCGTCGTGCTGGAGTCGGGGGCTGGCGTACGCGCGCAATTCCCCGATGCGCTCTACAAAAAGGGCGAATGGTCCAGTAGTTCGGCGATCCTCTCGCAGGCGGACGTGGTGCTCACCGTCGCCCCGCTCAGCCTGGAACAGATCGGCCAGCTCAAACCCGGCGCCGTGGTGGTCGGCTTCCTGCAGGCCCATTCGCGCCAGGCGGAGGTCAAGGCGCTGCGTGACCGCAAGATCACCAGCTTCGCGGTCGAGCTGATCCCGCGTATTTCCCGCGCCCAGTCCATGGACGGCCTGTCCTCCCAGGCCTCGCTGGCGGGTTACAAGGCGGTGCTGATCGCCGCCAACAACCTCGAAAAGTTCATGCCCATGCTGACCACGGCGGCGGGCACCATCCGGCCGTCGCAGGCGTTGATCATCGGCGCCGGCGTTGCCGGGCTCCAGGCCATCGCCACGGCCCGGCGCCTGGGCGCGGTGGTCGAGGCGTATGACGTCCGTAGCGCGACCCGCGAACAGGTGAAGTCGTTGGGCGCCAAGTTCGTCGAGACCGGCGTCAGCGCCGACGGCGTCGGCGGCTATGCCCGCGAGCTGACTGCCGAGGAAAAGGCCAAGCAGCAGGAGGCGCTGGATGCACGCATCGCGGCGGCCGACGCGGTCATCGCCACCGCCGCGGTGCCGGGCCGCAAGGCGCCGGTCATCATTTCGAAAGCGGCCGTGGAGCGCATGCGCGCCGGCTCGGTGATCGTCGACATCGCCGCCGAACAGGGCGGCAACTGCGAGCTCACCAAGGCCGGTGAAACCGTGGTCAGCGCCAATGGCGTCAAGGTGATGGGCCCGGTCAACCTGGCAGGCTCGCTGGCCTACAACGCCAGCGAGATGTACGCCCGCAACCTCTTCAACTTCCTGAAGCCTGCCATCGACAAGTCCGGCGAGCTGAAGATCGACTGGAACGACGAAGTATTCGCCGGCGCCGTGCTCACGCACGACGGCGCCATCAAGCACGAAGCCACCCGCAAAGCGGTGGAGGGTTAGGACATGACAGGCATTGTTGCTCTCTACATCTTCATGCTGGCCGCATTCACCGGCTACGAAATCATCGCCAAGGTGCCGGTGATCCTGCACACGCCGCTGATGTCGGGATCGAACTTCGTGCACGGCATCGTGCTGGTGGGCGCCATGGTGGCGCTGGGCGGCGCGGTCACACCGCTCGAGAAGATCATCGGCTTCATCGGCGTGCTGCTCGCGGCCGGTAATGCGGTCGGCGGCTACGTGGTCACCGAGCGCATGCTCGAGATGTTCAAGTCTTCCGGCGTCAAGAAGTCCGGAGGCGGTCACTGATGGACTCCGCCATGGATACGCCCGGAATCTTCTCCGCCCGGCTGCTGATCGACATCAGCTACTTCGTCACGGCCTGCCTGTTCATCCTGGGCCTCAAACGCATGAGCTCTCCGGTGACCGCGCGCAGCGGCATCGTGTGGGCCGGCGCCGGCATGGCGGTGGCCACGCTGGTCTCGTTCCTGTACCCGGGAATGAGCAACTACGAGCTCATCATCGCCGCGATCGTGCTGGGAACGATCGTCGCCTGGTGGAGCGGCAAGAAAGTCGCCATGACCGACATGCCGCAGATGATCGCGCTGTATAACGGCATGGGTGGCGGAGCGGCGGCAGCCATCGCCGCGGTGGAGCTGTATCGCGCCGCATACGCCAATGCGGCCGGCGCGCCCGTGCACCACAGCACGGTGGTCATGTCGCTGGCCGTGGTCGGCGGCATCATCGGCGCCATCTCCTTCAGTGGTAGTTTGATCGCCTGGGCCAAGCTGCAGGGCGTGATCAACAAGACACTGCGCTTCGGCGGCCAGAAGTTCGTCAATGGCGCGCTGTTTCTCGGGTCGCTAGCGGTGGGCGTCATTGTCGTCCTCCACCATGGCGCCGACCCGCTGCACGTGTCGCTGATCTTCGGGCTGGCGCTGCTGTTCGGCATCGCGATGACCCTGCCCATCGGCGGCGCCGACATGCCGGTGGTGATCTCGCTGTACAACGCACTCACCGGCCTCGCGGTCGCCTTCGAAGGCTTCGTGCTCGACAACGCCGCGATGATCATCGCCGGCACCGTGGTCGGCTCCGCGGGCACGCTGCTCACGCAGCTCATGGCCAAAGCCATGAACCGTTCGCTCGCCAACGTGCTGTTCTCGGACTTCGGTTCGGGCGGCGGCGCATCGACGACCGCCGTGACGGGTTCTATGAAGTCCATCGAGGCCTCTGACGTGGGCGTGATGATGGCGTTCGCGCAGAAGGTCATCGTGGTGCCCGGCTACGGCATGGCCGTTGCGCAGGCTCAGCACAAGGTCTGGGAGATGTGCCAATTGCTGATCGAGCGCGGGGTCCAGGTGAAGTTTGCGATCCACCCGGTGGCGGGCCGCATGCCCGGACACATGAACGTGCTGCTGGCCGAGGCGGGTGTGCCGTACGACCTGATCTCCGATCTCGATGAGATCAACGCGGAGTTTGAAACCGCCGACGTGGCGTTGATCATCGGCGCCAACGACGTGGTGAACCCGGTGGCGCGCACGGACAAGTCGTCGCCCATCTACGGCATGCCGATCCTCAACGCCGACAAGGCCAAGAACGTCATCGTCATCAAACGCGGCCAGGGCGCGGGCTTCTCGGGCATCGAGAACGCGCTGTTCTTCCTCGACAACACGCGCATGTTGTACGGCGACGGCCAGAAGGCCGCAGCGGAGCTGGTGAACGCGATCAAAGCCGTCGGCTAGAAGCTGTTCGAATACACGGACGGCGTCGCTTCGACGTCGTTTTCCGTTGTGGGGAGCAGCCTCTGGTCAATGATCACGATGCTTGGCGAAGGCGATCTTGTCGAGCACGCCCAGCAGCAGGGCCGACACGACGAAGGTCATGTGCAGGATCACGAACCACATGATCTGGTGATTGGTGTACAGCGGTAGCCCGGTTGCCTTGTCGACGCCATTGACCTGCATGAAGATGCGCAGCAGGTGGATCGATGAAATCGCGACGATGCTCGCGGCCACCTTGAGCTTGAGCGTGCCGGCGTCGAGTTTGCCCAACCAGCTGAGCGAGTCCGACCCCTTGGCATCGATGGTCGACACGAAGTTCTCGTAGCCCGAGAACATCACCATGATGATGAGGCTGCCCACCAGCACGATGTCGATCATGGCCAGCACCGTGAGCACCAGGTCCGATTCGCTGATCTCCGCGAGATCACTGAACACATGCCAGGCTTCCTGGAAGAACTTGAAGCCGAGGGCGATCAGCGCCAGCGAAAGCCCGAGGAACAGCGGCGCCAGGATCCAGCGCGAGGCAAACAGGATCTTTTCGAAGATTTCTTCCGACTTTGAAGCCACGCATTCGCTCCGGTGATTTCGAGGCGCGCGTATTGTAGCCAATCGATCACGCTTGGTAGGCTGCAACCCACTTCACGGAGACGTCACATGATCACGCGTCGCGATCTCGTGGCCGCCATCACGGCGGCCGGCATCACCCTCGCCTGCGTTTCGGTCGCACAGGAACCGGGCGGCTTGCTCGATTCCACCGCGTGGAAATGGCAGGACCTGCAACCGAAGAAGACCGACGTGGGTGAACTGCGCAACGTGGTGCGCCAGCCGACACGCACGCTCGACGAGCTCGAGATGCACATCACCACGCTGAATCCGCACACCGCCTCGCACAAGCCGCATACCCATCCGAACGAAGAGATGGTGATCGTCAAGGAAGGCACGCTGCAGGCGCACGTCAACGGCAAGGAAGTCGTGGTCGGCCCCGGCTCGGTGCTGTTCTATGCATCCATGCAGCCGCACGCGGTGCAGAACATCGGCGACACGCCGGCCACCTACTTCGTGATCAACTGGGCCAGCCCGGGCACCAAAACCAAGAAGATCCCGACGCCGCCGTCGGGCAAGCCGGCGCAATAGTTAGGGCGCGGGCTCCGGCGGCGGCGGATGCCGCTTGCCCTGGCGCTCGCGGCGTTTCTCCAGCCACTTCTGCCGCTCTTCGGGCGTGGCGTTGTGCCAGCGCTCGCGCATGCGCTGACGTTGTTCGGGCGTCAGGTTCTTGAAGCCGCGGTAGCCTTTGCGGACGCGTTGCTGCTGGTCGGGCGTGAGTTCGTGGAAGCGATGCCAGCGCTTGCGCGCCAGCTCGCGCTGCTCGGGCGTGAGCTCCTGCCAGCGCTTGAAACGCGCCTGCGCGCGTTCGCGCTGCTCCGGCGACATCGATTGCCAGCGGTGCGCGCCGCGCAGCAGGCGCTGCTGCTGCTCCGGCGGCAGTGTGTTCCACTTGTCGCCATAGCGGCTGAGCAGCTTCTGCTCCTCCGGCTCGAGTGAATTCCACTCGGTGTGCACGGGCGGCGTGGCGGCCGGCGTTTCGGCCCGCGCGCGCCCGGTGAGCGCGAGTTGCAGGCCCACGGCGCAGATCGCGGCCAACGCGGCGCGACGGGTGAATCCGTGCGGCTCACTCATGCGGGGTCTCTTCCTTCTGGGGCGGCTTGGCCGGCGCCTTTGGCTTCGGGTCAGCCTCCGCGATCCTGTCGACGTCGGTGTTGGCCAGGAATTCCGAGAAATCCTCGCCCTGCGACTCGTCGTTGGCCTCGTCGATGCCGCCGAGGAACTCGAGCAGGTCCTCTTCCGGTTCGGATTTCTTCGGGTCGCTCATGTCTCGGTTTCGCCCGCGGCCCATTCGTAGAACTCGAGGTCCTCGCCGTCGACAAAGTCCGGCACATCCGAGTCCGCCAGCATTTCCAGGTCGTCCACCGGGCTCGGATCGCCGGTCGAAGTCCGGGACCACATCACCACGGCGAGCACGGCAGCCGCCGCGGCGGCACCCGCCGGGATGAACAGGTTCCAGCGCCGGCGAGCCGGCTGCTGCAGCTGGTCGAGCGCCGCATGCCGCGCCTGCGTGAGGCGCGACAAGGTGCGGCCATCGAGTCGCGCGGTGCTCTCTTCGAGTACCTCACGAGTCCGTTTTTCGAGATCCTGGCTCATACCCGATACCTAGATGACTTCGCCCAGCCGGGCGCGCAGGGTTTCCAGCGCGCGGAAATAATGCGTCTTCACGCTGCCTTCGGAACAGCCCATGACGCTCGCCGTCTCGCTGACGTCGAGCCCCTCGAAGTTGCGCAGCAGGAATGCCTGCTGCTGGCGCGGTGGCAATCCGGCGATCGCGGTTTCCAGCGTGCCGATGGCCTCGTCGATCTCGAGCCGCCGGGCCGGCGTCGGTTCGGCGCTCGGCGCCTGCGCCAGCGGGTCAGACTCTTCGTCCTCGTCCTCGCGCTGCGGCAGCCAGGCCATGATGCGGCCGCGCACCGTGCGCCGGCGCTGCATGTCGCGGATGCCATTCGCGAGGATGCGATAGAACAGCGGCCGCCACTCGTCGCTGCCGCGCGTGGCGTACGACTGCACGAGCTTCATCATCGCGTCCTGCACGGCGTCGAGCGCGTCGTCGTCGTTGCGCAGCCCGAGCTGCGCGATCTTGAACGCGCGCTTCTCGACACTGGCCAGGAACTGCTCGAGAGCGCGGCTTGCCATCAACTCCTGGTCCCGGAAAACGGGCGTGTTATAAACGCCGCGGAGCGTAACAAACGCGGTCATGAGCGGTGTAACGCGCCGCGCTGCCACCCGTTGACGTGCTCGCCAACTCCATTGCGTTTCCGTGAATCAGGAACTTACGAACAATCCCGCAGGCGGGATGTCACGTCCATGTCATAAGACGCGCGCGAGTCACTCCGCGAATTCGTAAACGCTTGTTTCCATTGGCAACGCTCACATGTGCTCACGATTCGATCAGTCGAACGAGAAACTGCAAAAACACCGCGTTTTTGTAGTCTGCATCCGACGCCATCCACAGACTTATCCACACGCACTGTGGAAAACCTTAAAGGCTTGCCTTTGACGCGATCGATTGTGCGAGTCGCACTCGATACACCGCTGCGACGGCTGTTCGATTACCTGCCAGCGCGCGAGTCGGGTCATGAGCCAAAACCGGGAGCGCGCGTGCGCGTGCCGTTCGGCCGCCAACGACTGGTCGGCGTGGTGCATTCGTTGGCCGCGAGCTCCGAGCTTCCCGCGGAAAAGCTCAAGCCACTGCTCGAGGTACTCGATGCCGAGCCGGTCATCGATGCGGGCGTGCTCGAACTGCTGGAATTCGCCGCGACCTACTACCACCACTCGGTCGGCGAAGTGGTCGCCGCAGCGCTGCCCAAGCTGGCGCGCAACGGCGCTCCCTCGCAGGCGCTGGTCGAGCGCTGGTTCGCCGGCGAGCCCGGCCTGGCGGCGCTGGCCGCCGGCGAGTTGAACCGGGCAAAGCGGCAGCGCGAGTTGCTCGAGGCGCTACGCGACACGCCCGGAATTTCCAGCGACGAGCTTTCCGGCCGTTTCGAGGATTGGCGCACGCCGATGCGCGCGCTGATCACCCGCGGCTTCGCCAGTTCCGCGGAGACACCCGTGGAACCGCCGGCGGACCTCGCACCGCTGCTGCGCGGTACCGGACCCGCGCTGAGCGAGGAGCAGGCGACTTCGGTCGCCGCCATCGATGCCGCCGCGGGCCGCTTCGCGTCCTTCCTGCTGTACGGCATCACCGGCAGCGGCAAGACCGAGGTGTACCTGCACGCGGTGGAACACGCGCTGCGCCGCGGGCAACGCGCGCTGGTGCTGGTGCCCGAGATCGGGCTCACACCGCAGCTGGTCGGGCGCTTCCGCGAGCGATTCGCGGTCAGCGTCGCGGTGCTGCACTCGGGGCTCACCGACACCGAGCGGCTGGCCGCCTGGCGCGAGTGCGTGGCCGGCACCGCGCGCATCGTGCTCGGCACGCGCTCGGCCGTGTTCGCGCCGGTGACCGATCTCGGCGTGATCATCGTCGACGAGGAACACGACGCCTCGTTCAAGCAGCACGAGAGCGGTTTTCGCTACTCGGCGCGCGATCTGGCCATCCTGCGCGCGCAACGCGCGCAGGTACCCATCGTGCTCGGCTCGGCCACGCCCTCGCTCGAGACGCTGCAGAACGTCGAGGCCGGGCGGTTCACGCGGCTGTCGCTGCCGCGTCGCGCCGGCCAGGCGCTGCCGCCGCGCGCCGCCGTCATCGACCTGCGCGAGCACGCGGTGCGCGCGGGAATCGCGACGCCGGCGGTCGAGGCCATGCAGCGCCACCTCGCCGACGGCGGACAGGTGCTGGTGTACATCAACCGCCGCGGTTACTCGCCTACCCTCGCCTGCACCGCCTGCGGCTGGATCGCGCCCTGCCGCGACTGCGACGCGCGCCTCACCGTGCACCTGGCCGCCCAGCGGCTGCGTTGCCACCACTGCGGCGCCGACGCGCCGCTGCCGCAGAATTGCCCGCAATGCGGTTACGCCGTGCGCCACGTGGGCCAGGGCACCGAGCGCGTCGAGGAGACGCTGGCGCAACTGTTCCCGCAGATGCCCATCGCGCGGCTGGACCGCGACGTGGTGCGCAAGCGCGGCGACCTCGAATCGGTAGTTAGCCGGATCGCGAGCGGTGAGGCGCGCATCCTGGTGGGCACGCAGATGGTCACCAAGGGCCACGATTTCCCGAGCGTCACGCTGGTGGTGGTGTTGAACGCCGACCAGGGCCTGTTCAGCACCGACTTCCGCGCGCCGGAGCGCGTGGCGCAGACCATCATCCAGGTGGCGGGGCGCGCCGGGCGCGGCGCCAAGCCCGGCGAGGTGATGATCCAGACCGAATATCCCGAACATCCGCTGCTGCGCAGCCTGCTCGACCAAGGTTACGACGGGTTCGCGCGCGCGGCGCTGGCCGAACGCGCCGCCGCGGGCTGGCCGCCGTTCGCGCACGTGGCCGCGCTGCGCGCCTCGGCCGGCGCGCTGGCCACGGCCACGGATTTCCTGCGCCAGGCGCGCACCCTGGCGCGAGTGCCGCGCGGACTCAAGTTGTTGGGGCCGGCGCCGGCCGCCATGGCCAAGCGCGCCGGGCGCTACCACGCGCAGCTGCTGCTGGAAGCACGCGAACGCGCGCCGCTGCACCGCGCGCTGGACGAGTGGTTGACCGCGGTCGAAGGCATCAAGGCGCCGCGCGACCTGCGCTGGTCGCTGGACGTGGATCCGCTCGAGTTGTTCTAGTTGCGCTTCGGGTCCCAGCCGCCGAGACGCGCGTTCTCTTCGCCGGCGGCATCGAGCGCGTCTCCGGCGATTCGCGACTCGATGACCGACAACACCACCGGCGGCGGCGATGCCGCCTGGCGCACACCGCCCCCGGAAGTCGCGCTCGCCGCGGTGACGGGGATGCGCCATTCACCCGACGCCCGGCAGGCGAGGCCCGCGGTCGCGGCCCGCCGCAGCGTGAAGCTGCGGCAGTAGGTGCCGTCCTGGCTGCGGAACGTGAGGCCGATCTGCACCGGATCTTCGGGTCGCTGCGTGCTGGCGAGTTGCGAATCGAGCGCACGCGCCAGTGCGCCGCTGGCGATCAGCGCGCCGTTGGACGCGGTGACCATGGCACGCCGCGACGGTGCAATGAATTGCCACGACAACAACATGCCGAGTACCAGGCTGGCCGCGAGCGCCGCCCACTCGCGCGCGCCCCAGCGCCCGCCTTCGGCCGCGGCTGGGCGCGCTGGAAACTGCAGCACCTCGACACGACGCTGCGGCGCACCCGCGGGCGTCGACGCCACGGAACCGTTGGCGGCCGCCAGCAGGCGCTCTGGAATCGGCCGCTCGAGCACCGTCGAATACGCTCCGGCCACCTCGGCGCGTAATGCGCGATGCCGCTCGACGCGCCGCGCCAGCGCCGGATCGCGCTCGATGGCCGAGGAGATCTCCGCGCTCAACGGTTCGCCGAGCTCACCGTCGGCATAGGCCATCAGGGTTTCGTCGTCGTAGTTCACGCCGGTGCCTCTGCGGAAAGCGCGGCTGCGAGTGCACTGCGTCCGCGAGCCAGGCGGCTGGTGAGTGTGCCGATGGGAATCTCGAGCACCGCGGCCGCCTCCTTGTATGACATCCCCTCGACCAGCACCAGCGCCACCGCCAGTCTCTGGTCCTCGGGTAGTTTGCTCATCGCCTCGGACACCGACCACAGGCTGGCGTCCGTATCGCCGGGCGATACCGCCGGATGCTCGCCGCTGTCCTCGGGGAGCGCGACCTCGGCACGCCGTCCGCGCGCGCGACAGGTGTCGATCCACGCGTTCTTCATGATGCCGAACATCCACGCGGCGAGGTTCGCGCCCGCGCGGAACTGCCCGGCGCCGCGCAGCGCCCGTTCCACCGCGAGCTGCACCAGGTCGTCGGCGTCATGCTGGTTGCGCGACAACGAGCGCGCAAAGCGGCGCAGCCGCGGCAACAGGGCGACGAGGCGAACACTGATTTCCTCCGTGTCGGCGGTCATGTTTACATGTCGATAATACGTTGGAGAGGCCGGGTTTCTTCCATGGGCAATCGCCGCGGAAAACTCCTGCGCAGGCTGGTTCATCTCTGGGCGGCGGTGCTGCTGGCCGGTGGTGCACGCGCGCAAATTCCCGACGTGGACATTCCCGACACGGTGCCCTCGCGGATGGGCGTGCCCGGAGTGCTCACGCCGGGCGGCGAACTGGTCTCCGGCGCCGCGGGCGCGGCCGACCGTACGGTGCGTCGCTTGGCGGGCGCGCGGTTCGCACGCATCGAAGGCCTGGCGCGCGAGCACCGCGCGGAGCTGGATCGCGACCCGCAGGGCGAACTGGTGGTTCGCGCCGAGGTGGTCGCCCTCGATATCACCGCGGCGGCGCTGAAACTGGCACTCGATCACCAATTCCTGCTGAAGCGCACGCAGGAACTGGCCGAGCTCGGCGTGAAAATCTCCGTGTTGCAGACGCCTGAAGGCTGGACCGCGCGGCGCGGCCTCAAGCAACTGCGCAAGCTCGATCCCACGGGCAGCTACGACTTCAACCACGTCTATCTCGATGGCGGTGCCGCGGGTGCCATCGCGCCCGTGGCGCCGGCGGCTATCGAAGGCCCGCGCGGCAAGGGCCGGGTCGGCCTCATCGATGGTGGCGTCGACGGCGGCCACCTGGTGTTCCAGAACGTGCGACTGCAACGCTTCGGCTGCGACGGCGCCATCGTGCCCAGCGCGCATGGCACCGCGGTGGCCGCCATCCTCGCCACGCACGCGGCCGTGGACCAGATCTTCGCTGCCGACGTGTATTGCAACGCGCCCGCCGGCGGCGCGGTCGATGCGGTGGCCGCGGCGCTCGGCTGGATGGCGCGCGAACAGATCGGCGTGATCAACATCAGCCTGGTGGGACCACGCAATGCGTTGCTGGAACGCGCCGTGAACTCGCTGGTGACCCGTGGCTTCGTGATCGTGGCCGCGGTGGGTAACGATGGACCGTCGTCGCCGCCGCTGTACCCCGCTGCGTATCCCGGCGTGGTCGGCGTCACCGCGGTCGACGCGGACCATCGCGTGCTGGTCGAAGCCTGTCGCGGCGAACAGGTGGATTTCGCGGCGCGCGGCGCCGACATGAAAGCCGCGACCAAGGCCCCTGATGGGTACGGTGCCGTGCGCGGGACATCGTTTGCCGCGCCCATCGTCGCGGCGCTGCTGGTCGAGGACGTTTCCGCACCCGATGCTGGCGCGCGCGAGCACGCCCTGGCGAAGTGGACCGGCGCCGCCCGGGACCTCGGCAAGCGCGGCCGCGATGACGTCTACGGGGCCGGTGAATTGGGCGCCGTGCCCGAGACGGTGGCCGAAGGGTCCAATAAATAGAATGAATTAAGTCAAATCGAGTGGGTTCCGGGAGCCGGGAAGAAATCGCCCCTCCCCGTCGTAGTACCTCCTGAGAGCTGCGGATTGGCCGCGGCGCACATCAGGAGAGAAACATGAACTTCAAACACTTCATCAAGCCGGTGACGGCGTTTGCGCTCATCTGTGGCGCCCCGCTGCTCCAGGCGCAGGTGCTGGGCGGCGGAGGCACCGGTGGCCTGGGCGGCAACCTCGGCGGCACGCTGGGCAACGGCATGGGATCGATCGGCGGCAACGGCCAGGGCAGCCTGGGTGGCTCGCTCGGCGGCAGCCTCGATCACGGCGACACACTGCGCCGCCACACGAGTGGTGCGATCGATCGCACCCGCGAGACGGGCGGACGAGTCCACGACCGCGCCTCGGGCACGCGCGACATGATCACCGGCACGGCCTCGTCGGCAACCTCGTCCGCGCAGGGCCAGGTCGGCGGCGCCGTGAACGGCGCGGCCAGCAACGGCATCGCGGGCAGCGCCAACGCCGCCGGCAATGCCACGGGCTCGGTGAAGAAACCGGCAGTGGGAGCGCCAACCGCGCCGACTCTGCCGGCCGCGTCCACGCCGGTTCTGCCGGACATGTCGCAGACCACGAAAAGCAACGCGCATGGCGATGCCAACGGAGGCCTCACCGGCTCGTTGGCCAAGCCCGCGCCCGCCACCTCGAACGCGACGCAACCGCAGACTCTCCCGTCGCCGGTACAGGCCAGCGCAAACGCCGACGCGAATGCCACGGGCGATGCGTCGGTGAGCACCTCGCAGCCGTAAGCCGCGGGCATGAAAAAGGCGGCGGGTCCTCACGGGCCCGCCGCCTTCATTCGTCCAGAGCCTTCGATCCGCGCCGGTTCTCAGCTCTGCGGTTCCGGCCGGCGGTGATGGCCAGGACCACCGCTCGCGAGCTCTTCCTTGCTCAACATGCCGTTCTTGTCCTTGTCGAGCGTGGTGAAGCGATCCGCGAGGCGCGGCATCTTGGCCTGTACTTCGTCGAGCGACAGCTGGCCATCCTTGTTCGAGTCGGCTTCCTGGAAGCGTGCGTCGAAACGCTCCTTCATGTCGGCGCGGCGCGTGGCCTTGGCCTGGCTGATCTCGTCCTGCGTCACGTAACCGTCCTTGTTGGTGTCGAGCTTGTCGAACCATTCCGTGGACTTCTTCGAACCGGCGGCTTCGGCCTCGGCGCGCGACACGCGCCCGTCGCCGTCCGTGTCCGCGCGCAGCGCATCGTGCGGGGCGTCACTGCGCGGACTGTCGCCGGCCATCGCGTGGCCGCCGAGCAGCGCGGCAATGGCGAGCGCGTAAATGGGGGTCTTCATCCTGGGTCTCCTGGTAAAAATGAGGCCTGCGTGAAGATCAACGGGCGCATGCGCCATTCGTTGACATGCGGATTACGGGTAAGATTCGCGCCGTTTCATCGAGTTCCAGACAGGTCCCCTTGTGAAATCCGAGCTAGAGCGCCTGCTGCGCGAGGCGCTGCGATCCCTCGTTCCCAACGTACTCGCGGAACCCGCCGACCCGGCCCAGGTGGTGGTCGAGCGCGCCCGCGATCCGCAACACGGCGACTTCGCCAGCAACATTGCCATGCGTCTCGCCAAGGCCGCACGCAAGAATCCGCGCGAGCTCGCGCAGGCGATTGTCACTGCGATTCCGGTCAACGAGCTGATCGCCAAAGCGGAAATCGCCGGCGCCGGGTTCATCAACTTCCGGCTGGTGAAAAACGCCTGGGTCGCGGAGCTGCGCAAGGTCGCGGCACAGGGCGCCCTGTATGGTCGCAGCCGGATCGGCGGCGCACGCAAGGTCATGGTCGAGTTCGTGTCGGCCAATCCCACCGGCCCCATGCACGTGGGACACGGACGACAGGCGGCCGTGGGTGCCACGCTGAGCAACCTGCTCCAGGCCGCGGGCTACGACGTCTACCGCGAGTACTACATCAATGACGCGGGGCGGCAGATCGACATCCTCGCGGTGAGCGTCTACCTGCGTTATCTCGAGCGTTGCGGCGAGACGGTGACCTTTCCGTCGAACGGCTACAAGGCTGCCTACATCCTGCCCGTGGTCGAAGCGTTGCACGCACAGCGCGGCGATGCGTTGCGGCGGCCGGGCGCCGAGGTGATGCGAGGCGCGCCTGCGGACGCGCCCGCCGGCGACAAGGACAAGCACATCGATGGCCTCATCGAGAATTCCCGCCGCCTGTTGGGCGCGCAGGAATTCGATTCCATCGTGCTGTTCGCGCGCGATGCCATGCTGGCCGACATCCGTAACGACCTCGACGAGTACCGCGTGCACTTCGACCGGTGGTTCTCGGAGCGCGAGCTGAACCAGGGCGGCGCCGTGGATCGCGCCATCGACGTGCTGCGCGCGTCCGGCCACATGTACACCAAAGACGGCGCCGAGTGGTTCAAGAGCACGGACTACGGCGACGACGAAGATCGCGTGGTCATCCGCGCCAACGGCGAGAAGACCTACTTCGCATCGGATATCGCCTACCACTTCGACAAACGGCAACGTGGCCACGACCTGCTGATCGACGTGTGGGGCGCTGACCACCACGGCTACGTCACGCGCGTGCGCGGCGCGCTGCAGGCACTGGGCGCGCCTGGCGATTGCTTCGAAGTCACGCTGCTGCAGCTGGTGAGCCTGTTCCGCGGCGGCGAGAAGCTGGCGATGGGCAAGCGCGAGGGCAACTTCGTGACCTTGCGCGAGCTGCGCAACGAGGTGGGCAACGACGCCTGCCGCTTCTTCTATCTCATGCGCAGCCACGACCAGGCGCTCGACTTCGACCTGGAACTCGCGAAGTCGCGCAGCAATGAAAACCCGGTGTACTACGTGCAGTACGCACACGCGCGCGTCTGCTCGGTGATGAAGGAACTGGCCGCGCGCGGCTTCAGCTACGACGCGGCCGCCGGCTCGCACTGCCTCGCGCGCCTGGACACACCGCACGAAGAGGCCGTGATCACGGCGCTTTCGAAGTACCCGGAGACCATCGAGCAGGCGGCACTGAACCGCGCGCCACATGCGCTGGTCCACTACCTGCGAGACCTTGCGAACACGCTGCACACCTATTACAACGCCGAGAAGTGGATCGTCGAGGACGCTGCCCTGCGTGACGCGCGCATCACGCTGGCACTGGGCGTGCAGCAGGTGATTCGCAACGGTTTGGAAATCCTCGGCGTATCCGCGCCCGAATCGATGTAAGGAGCGCCTCTGGCCGCCAAGATCACCAGCCGGGATTTCAAGCGCACGCGCGGCGGCGGCGTGACGCTGAACCTCACGCGCTTCCGCGAATTCGGCATGGGGCTGGCGGTGGGCCTGTCGCTATCGGTCATCGTGCTGGTCTGGCAGAACTACCACGACAAGAACACGGACAAGGTGGCCGCCGAGGTGCCGCGGCCCGAGCCGCGCTCCGATAAACAAGCCGCCGCCGGCGACGTCGAGGACAACGCCAAGAACTACGACTTCTACGACATGCTGCCGAACTTCGAAGTGGTGGTGCCGGAGAAGGATCGCGAAGTCTCGCGCGAACGCGACACCGCGCCGGCGAAGATCGAACGCCCCGGCGTCTACGTGCTGCAGGCCGGCAGTTATCGCCAGCAGGCCGAGGCGGATCGCATCCGCGCGCAACTGAAACTGCAGGGCATCGATGCGAACGTGCAACGCGTGGCGGTCGACGACGATGTGTGGCATCGCGTGCGCATCGGCCCGATCACCGATCTCACCGAACTCAACCGGCTGCGCGCGCGGCTGCGTGCCGCGGATCTCGACGCGCTCGTGATCCGCGTCGGCGAGTAACCCCGCGTGGCGCGCCCGCGCCTCGCGGCGCTGACCGGCTCGCTGCTCGTGATCGCCGGCTGCGCCACCCAGCCGACTCCGAAGCCCGCGCCGGCAGAAACGCCCCCGGCTTCCCTGCCCCGGCCCACACATCCCGGGCTCACCCTCGCCGCCGTCGGCGACATCATGATGGGCACGGATTTCCCGGAGAACATCCTGCCCGACGACGACGGCGTGGGATTCCTCAGCGCCGTCACGCCGATTCTCTCCGCGCCCGACGTCACCTTCGGCAACCTCGAAGGCGTGCTGCAGGATGGCGGCGAGCCGGTGAAGCAGTGCAAGGACCCGCGCATCTGCTTCCTGTTCCGCACGCCCACGCGTTACGCGCAATACCTGGCCAGCGCCGGCTTCGACGTCATGAGCCTGGCCAACAACCATGCGCGCGACTTCGGCGAAGACGGCCGCTCGTCGACCATGGCCGCGCTCGATGCCCTCGGCATTCGTCACTCGGGGCGTGAAGGCACCGTGGCAAGCTGGGTCGCCAATGGCCGGCGCGTGGCGCTGGTCGCGTTCGCGCCCAACGTGGGCTCGAACTCGCTCAACGATCCGCAGATCGGGCTGCCGCTGGTGACGCAGCTGGCCACCACGCACGACATCGTCATCGTGTCGTTCCATGGCGGTGCCGAGGGCAATGGCGCCGAGATCCTGCCGTTCGCGCGCGAAATCTTCGCGGGTGAGGATCGCGGCAACGTGGTGGAGTTCGCGCACGCCATGATCGATGCCGGCGCGGACCTGGTGCTGGGCCACGGCCCGCACGTGGTTCGCCCGATGGAGTTGTACCGCGACCGCCTGATCGCCTACAGCCTGGGGAATTTCGCCACGTACTACGGCATCAGCGTCGACGGCATCCGCGGCATCGCGCCCGTCCTGCTGGCCACGCTGGATGACGAGGGACGCTTCGTATCCGGCCGCATCGAGTCGACCACGCAGATCCGGCCTGCCGGGCCTTCGCTGGATCCACAACGCACCGTCATCGAGATGCTGCGCACGCTGACTCTGGTCGCCTTTCCCGATGGCCCGCTCGACATCCAGGAGGACGGAACCCTGGCGCGGGCTCAGGCGCGGTGAGAGGCGCGCTCGTGGGCGTCGCGGTGCGCGGGCCGGTAATTTGTCACAGAACCGTGGAAGGCCGGCGACTTAACGGAATGTTAAGATCGCGGCCCAAGAAAAATTGCGACCTGTTTTTTCAGGGAGTCATCACATGAACCGGAAGATTGCATTGCTGGCGCTCGGCGCCATGGCCGCGTTGGCGAGCGCGAACGCATTCGCCGCGCTCGACGAGGCGGAGAAGGGTTACGTCGATCGCCTGCTCAAGGGCGGCTGGCCGTCATTGCGCGGCGTCGCCGACAGCATCTACAGCACCGGCAACACCAACCCTGAATTGCTCGACGTTCTCGCCGAGACGCTGCTCGAGAAATATCCGCGCTCCGGCGAAGATCGCGATGCCGTCGACGCGGTGGCCTGGATGTGCAAGGCGCTCGGTCAGTCGGGCAATGCGCGTTACCGCCCCGTGCTCGAACACATCGCGGACGACAAGGCCATGCATCGCCGCGGGCGCGGGCATTGCGAAAAGGCCGCCAAGAGCCTGCCCAAGCAGGTGTCGAACGGATACGTCGCCGGCACCGTGAACCTGGAACTGCTGCGCAATCCGCCGCCGCCCCCACCGCCGCCCGCCGCCCCGGTGAAGGGCAAGAAGGGCGCGAAGCCGGCCAAAGCCGTGGCCGCCGCGCCTGCCGCTCCGGCTCCTGCGCCCGCCGC
>Ga0164241_10003288_pt1 | contig 16489 bp, 6 predicted proteins | sample OricomyardsoilBY_FD_108780 | JGI IMG/M metagenome (GOLD analysis project Ga0164241, IMG submission 108780) | Backyard soil microbial communities from Emeryville, California, USA - Original compost - Back yard soil (BY) | ecosystem: Environmental > Terrestrial > Soil > Unclassified | place: USA... | reverse complement strand
GGTTTCGCCTTTCTGCAAATCAATCATCGTGATCGGATGGCCGTCACGATCAGTTTCCGTCGTCACGTTAAATTTGCGGTTTCCCGACGCGACAATTTTTCCCGCCAAACCCGTTTCCACGCGGCACGGATTTCCGGCCAGACTTTTGATTTGGACAAATTCTGTTTTGCCACCTTTGCGGATCGCCGAAACTTCAAACGCGCCTTCGGCCAATAATTTATCAAAACTCACATCCTTCCAACTGTCCGGCACGCCGGGAAAAACGCGCAGGTGCGTGCCGAACGGCGTCATGCTCCAGCTTTGCAAAAGCATTTGTTGAATTGAAGCCGCGCCCGACAATGGCGTTTCAATGACCGGCCCGGCCTCGACATACATCGTGTTCGGCAAAACTGTTTTTGGCTTGTCCAAGAATTCCTGCATGAATTTTAGCGCGTCGTTTTTGCGGCCCAGCCACGATGACATCGCGCTCGCGCCGGTATAGGAATAGCCGCGCCACGCTTTCGGCATGGACGCCCAATGATCCAGCGATTTTTCAATCAGCGGACGGTCGTTCGTGGATTGCGAATCCACCAAGTGCAGCGGATAAATCGAAAACAGATGCGAGAAATGGCGGTGCGACACGGCGAACGGCTGATCCGAGCCGACCATGTAACCGTTGGCATCCACCGGATTCGGCGTGAGATTTTTCAACGTGTCGCGCCATTTTTCCACCATCGGATCGTTCAAGTTGAATTTTTCGTTGATGGCCAGCAACGTGTTCAGTCCCCAACGCAACAGCGACAGATCATAGTTCGCGTCGTGAACGAGCGCGTTTCCGCTGCCGTGCGGATTCGGATATTCCGGTGAAAGTGAAAGCGGCAGATGCAATTTTCCGTCCGCGTCCGGCGAGAGCAAATGGAGATAATAGGCAATTGCGCGTTTCAGTTTGGGATACAAACCATCGCGCAACAATGTCTCGTCGCCGGAATAACGGTATTGCAGCCAGTAATTGTGCAGCGCCCACGTCAAATCGCCGCGCTCCAAAGTGCCGCTCGTCGCCTTCGCATCGGCCACCGAACGCTTACCATCGTAAGGACTCGAACGCCCGACGCCGGCGGAATCATAACGCCACGGCTCCGGCACGTTGTTGACGAAATTAGTAAAGTCGTCATCAATCAGATGAATGAACGATTCGCCGAGTTCCAAATGGTTCGCGGCATAGACCGGCCAGTAGGTGAGCTGGATGTTCAAGTTCCACCAGATGTGCGGCCACGGCGTGCGGCGGAACCACGGGCCCATCAAATCAATCGCCGGACGATCCGCGCGCGTGGCGGAGGCGAGTTTATACATTTGAATCCAGTAGAAACTCTCCATCCGTGCGTCGGGAATCGAAAGAAAACTCTTCTGATAATACTCGTGCCACCATGCACGATGCGACGCAGCGAGGTCGTCGAAGTTTTCCTTCATCGCCGATTTAATTTGGGAAACGGCTTTGGCAGTTGTCGGCGTTCCGCTGGCGACGTAATCCACCGTAAAGAAAAACAGGCGATGCGACGCCGGGCGTGTTTCGCACCAGGCAACCACATAGCCGCCGCCGGCTTTGAAATTTTGCCGGCACCAATTTACATCCTCCGTTTTGCCGAATGTCGCGTCAGGATTTTTATCACCTTCAGGAATGGGTTGATGTTGATATTCGAGCCGTGCCGGATCGGCGGGAAGATGTTGAAATTCAATTTTTGCGTTTGGCGGAATTCCTGATTCGGTGCCGGTCCAATTGTCCGTTAATTCAATCACACTCACCAAATCCTTCGCGTGCGTGAATGAACGCCATTTGATTTCATCTTTGCCTGCTTTCAATTCACCTCGCGCCTCGGCGTTCCACAAATCCAATCGCATGGTGCCGCTGCTGATGGCGTTGCCCGGCTTGAGCACAAATTGCCCAATCGCAATCCGGTCGCCGTGATCCGTGACGTCGGAGCGACCAACCTCCCATTTCAACTCGTTCGTGCCGTCGGCGTAAATCATCGCGCCGAGCAGACCGTTGCCGATGAACGCGCCGCTTTCCCAATTTTTCGGCAGCGAATTCCAAACCAGATCCTGTCGCGCCAGAAAGCTGCTCCAGTCCACGTCCGATTTCACTTCGGCGGCTGGCGCGGAGAAGCCGGCGGCCGCAATGATCAGCGCGGTGACGAATGGCGACAAAACTTGATGGAGAATTTTCATTTTGGCTGCGAATGATGACGGCAGTTGGCGCTTCACGCCGCGTTGGCCGGATTGATTTTGGTTTCCAACATGGAATGACCACCGCCGTGGTTCGTCAAGCTTTGCGCCCTTGAACGTTTGTTCAATGGCCGGTCATGGCGCTTGTGAATATAGTCAGGCTCGTTTTACCCTGCATTGCCATGCCCACCACAAACCCGCCATCAAGATGCCTTGGCCTGTTGATCCTGGTTTTGCTGTTTGCTGCCCTGACGGCGTCGGCGCTGGATGTCGGCAAGATGGATCACGAACGCATCCTGAAAGCGGCGAATCAGGCCATGCTGATTGAACCGATTGCGATCACAAAATTCCGGGCGAAATTGAGCGAGGGCGGCCCGAACGATTTCTATTCCAATGGCGATTACTGGTGGCCAAATCCCCAAACGACCAACGGACTACCCTACGTCAAACGCGACGGCGAATCGAACCCGGATAATTTCAATCATCATCGCGAATGTGTCTGGCGGTTGCGCGATGCCGTCGCCGCCTTGGGCGCGGCTTACAAAATTACCGGCGATGATCGCTATGTGAAAAAGGCCGTTGAACTTTTGAGCATGTTTTTTCTCGATCCGGCCACGCGCATGAATCCCAATCTGCAATACGCGCAGGCGATTCCCGGCGTTTCCACGGGACGCGGCATCGGCATCATTGACACGCTGCATTTGATTGAAATTTCCAAGGCAATCGAGGCGATGGAAAATTCGCCCGCGTTTCCGCCGGAAGTTTTGGCCGGATTGAAACAATGGTTCGCGGATTACGTCCATTGGATGACCACGAGCAAAAACGGCCATGATGAAGCCAATGCGACCAACAATCATGCGGTCGCTTTCTGGCTGCAAGTCGCGGTGTTCTCACAATTCACCGGCGACGAAGCGCAACTGTCTGAATGTCGCCGGCGGTTCAGGGAATTTTTTGTCGCGAAGCAAATGGCGGCGGACGGCAGCTTTCCGCGCGAACTGGCGCGCACCAAACCTTACGGCTATTCCATTTTTCAACTCGATAACATGACCACGCTTTGCCAGGTGCTTTCCACGCCGCAGGATGACTTGTGGAAATTTCAACTGCCGGACGGACGCGGCATTCGCAAGGCGGTGGCGTATCTTTATCCGTATCTCGCTGATAAATCCAAATGGCCGCTCAAGCCGGACGTGCAGGCGTGGGACGGTTGGCCGGCGCGCGAACCAAGTTTGCTTTTCGCCGGCCTCACCTACGCCAACGAAAATTATCTCGCGCTCTGGCGCAAACTGAATCCCGATCCCACGAATGAAGAAGTGCGCCGCAACATCGCCATTACGCAACCTGTTTTGTGGGTGGAAAATTCTTCGGCCACACCGTGCATGGACGTGCTGTGGAAATTCACCGCCACCAATGTTCCTGCGCTCGGCCCCGCTGAAACCGAAGTCAAACCCGGCCGCTGGACCAATGCGCCCACACCCGCCGGCTTGCCCGGCAACGGACTCGCGCAACATCCGATGCTCTACATCGGCGAGGGCTACAACAAAATGTTCCTGGTCGCCGATGGCAAAATCCTGTGGACCTACCAGACCGGCGGCGGCAACGAATACGACGATGTGTGGATGCTGTCCAATGGCAACATCCTGTTCACGCGGATGCAGTATCTCGCCGAAATCACGCCTGACAAGCGGGTCGTCTGGCGCTACGATGCTCATGATTCAACCAACGTCGCCGAGCACACTGAAATCCACGCCTGCCAGCCCATCGGTCTCGACAAGGTTCTCTTTGTCGAGAATGGCCTGCCGCCCAAGCTCAAGGTCGCGAACATCAAGACCGGCAACATTGAAGTCGAGCATGACTTGGATTGCATCCAGCCTGCGGATCCCAGGACCATTCACCCCCAATTCCGCCGCGTCCGCATGACCGCCGGCGGTCATTACCTCGTTCCCTATCTCAACCTGCACAAAGTCGTTGAATACGACAAGGACTTCAACGTCGTCTGGACGTTCGGAACGAACGACGTGCCGGCGGGGATGAAATTTTCACCGTGGGCCGCCCTCCGTTTGAAGAATGGCAACACGCTGATCACCAGTGAAAGCGGCTATGCCCAAATCGAAGTCAATCCCGACAAAAAAATTGTCTGGCTGCTGAAGAACGAAGAGTTGCCGGAGCCATATCAACTGAAGCCCGCGCCGCAAAGCGTCACACGGCTGGCCAATGGCAACACCATCCTCGCTTCACGCGGCGGCAGCGGCAAAGGCCCGCAACTGGTCGAAGTCACCCCGGACAAAAAGGTCGTGTGGGTGTTGCAAGATTGGAAAGACCTCGGCCCGGCCACGGCAGTGCAGATTCTTGATGATCCCGGCGTTCCCGAAATTCCGGGCGAATCGGAGCATTGATTTGCGCAGCAAAATATTTTGATTTCTTCGCCAAATAAAAAGATTTGGCGAAAGGGGTAAATCCCTATTGAGTATGATAATAGCTTGCTGCTAACTTGATGGCGTGAAGCAACCCAAAGCCATTGACCTTTTTTCAGGATGCGGCGGCCTGACGCTTGGGCTGTCACAGGCGGGGTTTCGTGTGGTCGGCGCGGTCGAGCTTGATCCGCTCGCTGTGGAAACTTACCGGGCCAATCACAAAAAGGTTTTCGTCTGGCCGGACGACATCAGGAAAGTTTCCGTGGCAGCGGTCATGCGCCGCTTGCGAATCAAACGCGGCCAACTTGACCTGCTGGCGGGCTGCCCGCCCTGCCAGGGTTTTTCCACCATGACCACGCTCAATGGCCGCATCGGTCAAGACGAACGGAACGATCTGGTCTTTCAATTTCTCCGGTTTGTGCGCGGATTGCGCCCCAAGGCCGTGATGATGGAAAATGTTCCTAAACTGGCGAAGAACCATCGCTTCAAAACCCTGCGGGCTGAACTAAAGAAATTAGGTTACGAAGTCAGGCACGACGTGCTGGATGCCGCCAACTACGGCGTCCCGCAGCGCCGCCGGCGTTTGATTTTGATTGCCGGCAGGCGGATGGAAATTCCGTTTGGTGAAATGGCTGACAAACAAGTTACCGTGCGCGACGCCTTCAAACGGATGGGCAAACGCGCCAAGGCTGGACTTCTCCACAACCTGCCGGAAAACCGCAGCGAAAAGGTGAAGAAGTTGATCCGTCAGATTCCGCGCGATGGCGGCAGCCGTTTGGATTTGGGGCGACGGCGGCAGCTCAAATGCCACAAGAACTGTGACGGTTTCAAGGATGTCTATGGGCGCATGGCGTGGGACGATGTTTCACCCACCATCACCGGCGGCTGTTTCAATCCGTCCAAAGGCCGCTTCCTGCACCCGACCAAGAACCGCGCCATCACGATGCGCGAGGCCGCGCTGTTGCAATCGTTCCCGCCGGGCTATTTCTTTCCGACGAACCGGGGAAAAGCACCCGTTGCACAGATGATTGGAAATGCTTTGCCGCCGGAATTTATCCGGAGACACGCGAACAAAATTTTCAATCATTTATTGGCTGAAAAGAATTAGGATTGTTATGGCTAAAAAGGCTGATCCATCAAAAGAACCGTTGTTCTTCAAAGTCCTCGGTCGCACTTTGGAACATTTCGGCGTTCAAATGTATAAACGCCGTGAGATAGCCATCGCGGAATTGGTTGCGAACTGTTGGGATGCCGGTGCGCGTTGTGTTTTCATTGATGTTCCGACTGCGGATAATTACAACCAGCAAACAAGCAAAATAGTCATTCGTGATACCGGGCATGGAATGGATCACGGGAAAGTTCAGGCCGCTTATCTCGTTCTTGGCAGAAATAAACGCAAACTAGAAGGCGAAGAAGTTCAAGCCTGCCTGCCATTAGATTTCGGTGAAGAGAAAAGCAAAGACGCCGCCGCCACGCCATCAACACGCCGAGTCATGGGAAGAAAAGGAATCGGAAAACTTGCCGGCTTCGGTCTTGCAAAGAAAATGACGGTGAAAACCTGGCAGGCCGATGAAGGATTGGAGTTTTATTTGGATTTGGACAGATTAAAATTGGACGACAACGAGTCCAAGGATGTTGCGATAGAATGGAAGTGGATTAAGCCCGATGCTTCAAGCAAGTCAGGAACAATTGTTACATTAGAGGCATTGAAACACAAAGACGCGATGGATATTGATTCGCTTCGCGCCTCGCTTGCACGCCGTTTCAGCCGGACAGTGCGCGGAGAAATGGAAATTCAAATCAATGGCGGCGGGTTGCCTGACCCAACTCCAAAACTCGATAAACGAGAGCCTGCCGATGATGGTAAATTTACCATTGAAAAATTGTCCGACGGGAATGAGGTGCGCTATTGGTATGGATACGCTGAAAAGCCGGTTCACTATAAAGAGCTGCGTGGTTTTACAATCATGGTTCATGGCAAAGTTGCGCAAGCGCCGCCCTTCTTTTTTGATGTTGAAGCAAAAGCATCAGGCCAACATGCCACAAAGTATCTACTCGGTGAAATCGAGGCTGATTTTGTAGATAACGGTTGTGATGATGAGTCTGATTTGGTTTCGACCGACCGGCAAGAAATCGACTGGGAAGCGGAAAAGGTTGCGCCATTGAAAAAATGGGGCGAAGAACTCGTCAGAAAACTTCTTATTGATTGCACAAAATTTAAGGGCGAGAAAACTGAAAATGAAGTTCTCGCAAATCCTATTTTGAAAAGCAGAGTTGAGAGATTGGAAAAACAAGCTCAAAAGCAAATTCGTGGTTTTTTGAGAATACTTGGCGGAAAGGATGACGATGACGGACGCACAAATGAGCTTGCAGACGCTTTGGTGCGCGCTTTTGAATTCCGGCAATTTCACGATGTCATCGCCGACATTGAAGAAGCAGCCAAAGACCCAAATCAACTCGCCAAAGTTTTGCAGCAAATCCATGAGTGGAAGGTTTTGGAAAGCCGGGCAATTCTTGAAATCATAAAAGGGCGTTTAGATATTTTGGATAAGTTCGAGAAGATGCTTTGCAACAATGCGCCTGAAACCAAGTCTTCGCAGAGCATTGATAACATGCATGATTTGCTTGGCGGCAATCCGTGGTTATTAAATCCCGAATGGCAGGTGCTCGCAGAAGAAAAGAACATCACCAAGCAGTTGCAAGATTGGGGGCGCCGTGATTTGAAGGCAAGTTACGATGGCCGATACGATTTTCTGGCAATCGGGAGCGATGGCCTTTTGGTGATCATAGAAATCAAGAGGGCGGAACATCCCGCAGAGCTTTCTGAGATGAACAAGCTAAAGGAATACGCAAATGACTTGGCACTGGCGCACTCAAAACCAATCAAAATGGTTTTCATTTGTGGGCGTGACCCAAAAATTTCAAAGCAACAGTTGGAAAGCTTTGAGAGCGATCCGCATTATGAAATACGGTATTGGCATCAACTCTTTGAGCGGACTCGCAAAACATACGAACATTATCGGGTCATCCTTGAAGGCTCGGTGAATCAACCTGGTTTTGCCGCAAAGACGGAAGAAATCCAACAAACCCGTAAGCTGTTGGAAAAGGGAATCCATCGCCCGCCAGAAGTTCGCGCCGATGGAATTCCGGCTCAAGATGTGAATTACAAAGATTTGCCAAAATCTTGAATGCCCGATGTTTTTTCCAAAACCAAGCGATCCGAAGTGATATCGCGGATTCGGGGGAGCGGCAACAAATCCACGGAACTCGCCTTGATAAGATTATTCCGCCAGCACGGCATCCCGGCTGGTGACAGCGGATTAAAATCTTCGGCAGGCTTGATATTGCCCCCCCAAAAATTAAATGCCGTTGTTCCCCGTTTGGCGAGGAGAGGGAGAGATTTTAGCTTGGTGCTTTTGCCTTGCCAGCTTTGCGCCTATCGAACAAACGTTCAGTAACGCATTACCCGCTGTTTCGGTCATAATACAAGAAACCATGAAATACCTGAATCCAACCGTCCTGTCTTCCTGTGTCGCCACCCTTTTGGCCGCCGGCATGATTCCAACCCTCGCGCAGAATGCTGACGCCGCCGGTGCCGCAGCCGAAATCCGCACGCCGCCGGCGCCGCACACGCCGCGCATCAACGGGCCGGAGATTTTCGGCGTCCGCCCGGAGCATCCGTTTCTCTATCACATTCCCGCCACCGGCGACCGGCCGATGACTTTTTCCGCCGATCATTTGCCGGATGGCCTGAAGCTGGATGCCCAGACTGGAAACATCACCGGCTCGCTGGCCAAAGCCGGCGATTATGAAGTGGCGTTTCACGCCAAAAATGCGCTGGGTTCGGGCGACAAGAAATTCAAGATCGTTGTCGGCGAAACCATCGCGCTCACGCCGCCGATGGGCTGGAATAGTTGGAATCATTATGCGAGCCGCGTGACCAGCGACATCATTCTCCAGAATGCGAAGGCGATGGCGGATTCCGGCCTCATCAATCACGGCTGGACTTACATGAACATTGACGACACCTGGCAGGGCGCGCGCGGCGGCAAGTTCAACGGCATTCAAGGCAACGAAAAATTTCCCGACATGAAAGGCCTGTGCGATGCGGTTCACGTGCTCGGTTTGAAAATTGGAATTTATTCCACGCCGTGGACGACTTCTTATGCGACGCACATCGGCGGCAGCGCGGAAAATCCCGAAGGCTCCTGGACGAAACCTGCTGGAAAGAGAGTCGCGAACAAAAAAATCCTGCCGTGGGCCATCGGCAAATATCATTTTGCCACGAACGACGCAGATCAGTGGGCGGCGTGGGGAATTGATTATTTGAAATACGACTGGAATCCAATTGAATATCCCGAAATGAAGGAAATGTATGACGCCTTGCGCCACAGCGGGCGCGACATCATTTTCAGCTTGTCCAACAACATGAACGTCACCAACGGGCCGACGATTGGCAAGGTCGCCAATTGCTGGCGCACGAGCGGCGACATCAAGGCGAACTGGAAATCCATGAGCAGCAAAGGATTTGGCGAGGACAAATGGGCGAAGTTCGCCCAACCCGGCCATTGGAATGATCCCGACATGCTGGAAATCGCGACGCATGAACACAATCAGCCGGGACTCACGCCAGACGAGGAATACACGCACATCACGCTCTGGTGCCTCGACGCCGCGCCGTTGCTGCTCGCCAACGACTTCAGCACCATGGATAATTTCACCAAAAATCTTTTGGAAAATGACGAAGTGCTCGCCATTGATCAGGATTCGCTCGGTCAACAAGCGACGACGATTGCTGAAGATGGTGACGCGCGAGTGATGGCCAGAAATTTAGCGGACGGCTCGAAGGCAGTCGGACTATTCAACACCGGCACGAACGGCCCGATCACGGTCAGCGTGAAATGGAGCGACTTGAAAATTTCCGGCAATCAAAACGTCCGCGACTTGTGGCGGCAAAAAGATTTGGGAAAATTCAAAAATGAATTCTCGATGAAAGTTGCACCGCACAGCGGGGAGTTGGTGAAAATTTCGTCCAATTAAACCGCGCATCATTGAGCGGAAACCTTGAACGCGCCGGGGCGCAGCGTCCACGACGTGATCGAACACCGCTGGACGCGGGTGAATTATCCCCGATGCCATTGGAGAAATTTCAATTCAAATCCAGGCTTTCATTCAGGCTTGCGGATGCTCCTTTTTTGATTTTGAGCCTGATGTTTTTTCCTCCATAACTGACTGAACAAGGCGCGCCCAGATCCGAGCGGATGCCGGCTGAAACGAGTTTTCCATTCTTCCATGCAATGTCCACTTGAAAGCCGTCGCGCGCGCGCAGGCCGGTGACGTTGCCGTCTTTCCATGCGTCCGGCAGCGCGGGCAGCAATTGAATCGTGCCCGTTTGGCTTTGCAGCAGCATCTCGGCGATGGCGGCGGTGGCGCCGAAATTGGCGTCAATCTGAAATGGCGGGCAGGCGTCGAATAAATTCGGATAAACGCCGCCGCCGTTGTCGTAGCGAATTCCCTGGTCCGTCACCGGATTGAGCGAGTTTTTCACCAGCGTCCATGCGTGGTTGCCGTCGCCCACCCGCGCCCACAGCGCCGCCTTGTAGGCGAGCGACCAGCCGACGCCGGCGTCGCCGCGCGTCTCCAAAGTTTTGCGCGCGGCCTGCGCGAGCGCCGGCGCCGTTTCCGGCGAAATTTCGTCGCCCGGATACAAACCCCACAAATGCGAAATGTGCCGATGATGAATTTCCGTTTCCTTGTAAGGTTCCGGCCATTCCATCACGCGACCGTCCGGGCCGATTTGAATCGGCATCAGTTTCGCGCGTTTGGCAATCAATTCATTCCGAAAATCTTCGTCCACGCCGAGAATTTTTGACGACTTGATGCAAGCGGTGAACAGGTAATGCGTGATCTCCGCTTGAAAAGTTGAACCCAGCGAGATCGCCGCTTCTTTGCCATTGGGCAAATAAAAATGATTTTCCGGCGAATTGGCCGGCGCGATAACGAGCCAGTGATGTTTCGGGTCTTCAATCAAAAGGTCGGAATAAAATTGCGCCGCGCCTTTCATGATCGGATATGCCCACGCGAGAAAATTCGTGTCGCGCGTGAACAGCCAGTGATCCCACAAATGCTGGCACAGCCAGCCCGAGCCGCTCGTCGTCGCGCCCCACGACGCCGATTCGCCCGGCGACGTGAAGCCCCACGGATTCGTGATGACATGCGCCACCCAGCCGCGCGCATCGTAATAATCATGCGCCGTTTTCGCGCCCGGTTTTTGCAGCGAAGAAATCAGCGCGAACAACGGCTGCGTCAAATCTGATAAATTGCAAACTTCCGCCGGCCAATAATTCATCTCCACGTTCACGTCCAGATGCCAGTCGCCGTTCCACGGCGTGTGAATTTCTTCCGCCCAAATGCCCTGCAAATTTGCCGGCAATCCGCCCGGACGCGACGACGAAATCAAGAGATAACGGCCAAAATTAAAATACAGCGCGGCGAGATTCGGGTCGCCGCCATTTTCTTTCGCCAATTCAATTCGTTTTGGCGTCGGCAGCTTCGCTTCATCCGCATTAGCCGGTTCGAGATTCAGTGAAACGCGATTGAAATATTTTTGATAATCTGCGACGTGCGCTTTGAGCAATTTTTTGTATGAAATTTTTGCCGCCTGATTCAAATCATCCAGCGACGCGGCCTTTTCATCTTTCGTTTGGCGTCCGGCAAAACCTTGATAATCCGTCGCGGCGGACATCAGCAAAACCACTTCATTCGCACCGCGCACACTCAAAACATTTCCGCTCGTGAAAATTTTTCCGCCGCGGTTCAAAACGCGGATGCGCGCCGCATATTTCACGCCTTTGCCGTCCGTGCCATTGTCCAGTTGACCGGTCATCAGCAAACTATTTTCGCCGTCGGCAACGGTTTGAAATCGTTCCGGCCGATCCAGCGTGGCGTCGAAGGAAATTTGTTTTTTGCGATTTGCCGTCAAACGCAGCACCATGACTTGCGCTGGCGCGCTGACAAACATTTCCCGCGTGAACTGAATTCCGCCGCGCGTGAATTGCATTCGCGCCACGGCGTCGTTCAAATCCAATTCGCGCCGATAATTTTCAAATGGCGCGTTCGTGTCGCCGAAAAATTTCAGATGCAAATTTCCCAGAACTTGATAGCAGCCATATTGCGCGCCGCCCGAACCCGGACCTTTGCAGGTGAAATTTGCGTTCACCAACGCTTCGGCCTCGGCATTTTTTCCATCCAAAAGCAGTTGCCGGATTTGCGGCAAAACTTTGTAGGCGTCCGGGCGGTCGGCGTCCTGCGGCGAACCCGACCACATGGAACTTTCGTTCAACACGATGCGTTCGTCATTCATGCCGCCGAACATCATCGCGCCCAAACGACCGTTGCCAAGCGGCGACGATTCCGTGAAATTCGTCGCCGGCGCGTCGAACCAGATCGTGGTTTCCTGCGAAAAATTTTCGGCAAAAGAAGTTGGCGCGGCGATAAGCGCAAAAATCAAAATGAAAAACGAAGCGATGGTTTTTATTTTCATAAAACTATTTGTCCAACCGCAAAATGAAACCACCGCGCGGCGGCATTTCATGCCGCCATTCGTCTGAATTTTCCAACGGCGAAACGGCGACTTTCATTTTTGCATCGCTCGCCTCTTCGAGGACGGCCAACCGCTTGGGAAATTTTTTGAACGGTGACAAATCCAAATTCACCGGCAATGAGCTCGTCGTGCCGTTGATGCCCGCAATGAACCAGCTTTCTCCCGAACGCCGAGCGAAAACGGCAACTTTTCCCGGCTCGCCGACCAAGCATTTGGTTTCGTCCCAGCGCGCCGGCGCATCGCGGAAAATTTGCAGCGCCGCCGGCGGCAGCGATTCAAAAAATTCCGGCTTGTCCGCGTAGCAGGCCAGGCCGGACGTGAAAATAATCGCCGTCGCCAACTGATGCGCGGCGGTTGTCAGACGCGCATATTTTTTCGGCGAACAAGCGACCGGCGTCAAATCCATCGGGCCAATCGCGTTTCGCGTGAAGGGCAAAACCGTGTCCAGTTCCGCCGCTTTTTCCGTGTAGCGCGGCTCATAAAAATACGATTCGCTGCCCAATACCGCTTCGCACGTCAAAAAATTCGGCCACGTTCGCTCCCATCCGCGCGGAATCGTGCAGCCATGCAAATCCACGATCAAGTGGCGCGCGGCGGCGTCCGCAAACAACGCCTGTTGTGCGGCGATGGCTTCCTGCCGGTCGGAACACCAAAAATCCACCTTTACGCCGCGCACGCCGGCGGCGGCCATTTCATCGAGTTTTGCCGCGCGTTTTTTTGCGCCGTAAAAATCCGCCGCGTCATTCCACGCCAGCGGCATGACACCGTTGTCTTTGGCGAAATTCGCGATCGGTTTCAATCCCGGCGTCCACCAGCCGGCGTCGAACAGCGTGTATTCCCAGCCCATTTTTGCGGCGAAGTCGGTGAACTCATTGAACAATTTTTTCGTGGCCGGGCCTTCTGGATGCGACCACCACGCCCAGGATGCGCGACCGGGTTTGATCCACGAAACGTCGGCGATCTTTGACGGCGGCGCGAGATCGGTCACGAAAGTTTCTGTCGCAATTACGCCCGCCGATTTTCCCAGAACGATCACGCGCCACGGCATCGTCCACGGCAAAGTCCAGCGCGGTTCGGGGCCGAATTTGTTTGTGTAGCCGGGCGTCACTTCGTTCGCGAGTGGAAACGCGATTCGATAAATTCCGTTGGAACAATCGGGATTCAAATGACACGCGCAATAAGATTTGCCCGTGCCGGATTCCGTCAGCAAAACCCAGGTGTCGGCGTCGGGAATTTTGAACAACGCGGGAAACGCCCAGCCCACGGCCTTCGCGCGCGAATCCGGCGGCGGATCGCCGGGCGAAACGGGAAAATAAAAATCCTCATAAGCCGGCGTGTAAGGTCCGGCGGCGTGATACGGCTGCATCCAGCCGCGCGCGTTTTGCGGAATGGAAAAGCCGGTCAGCTCGGATTTGACGACATGAACGGCGGCGTTGGTTTCAGGAAAACGGTAGCGAAACGCGACGCCTTCGTCGCTCGCGGCCAGATCAATTTCAACCGGAACGCCATTGGTATTTTTGAAAGTCAGACTGCGAAAATTCAAAACATGATCCACGCGCGCCTGCGGGCCGGTGAACAATTCATATTTCTCGCGGCCTTTTTCCGTTTCTCCCGCGCGCTCAAATGCCAGCGAATGTTCAAAATTTTGGTCGTCACGACGCAGACCGAGCGGCGATTTTTTGACGGCTATTTTTCCGGCGCGCGCCGCCTGATAACTTAAATCGCCATCAACGAGTGAAATGGAAATGGCGCATTGCCCATCCGGTGAAGTCAATGTCCACGAATCGGTTTCGGCCAAACCGGCGGAAGGAGAAATCGCCGCCAGCAAAACTGGCAGAACAATTGGTAAAAATACACGGCGGACATTTTTTAATTTGGAAATCATGGTTGTTTGCTGTTTGTTCAGGAAAAAACGGGGCGTGATGCTTTGGTGAAATTCCTTTTCTCGGATTCAAATCTATTTCCGATGATCCACCTTTTCTTCAGCGGGCGGAGCAATCCGGTTTTTCCGCTCCGCGAATTGTTGCAAAACGACATAAAAAGCCGGCACGAACAGGACGGCGAGGCACGTCGAGGCAATCATGCCGGACGCGACGGCGATGCCGAGCGATTTGCGCGCGCTGGCGCCCGCGCCGCTGGCGAACACCAGCGGCATCACGCCGAGAATGAAAACGAACGAGGTCATCACGATGGGACGAAAGCGAACGTGCGCCGCTTCCACCGCCGCGTCCAAAATGCTTTTGCCGGCGGCGCGATGCTCCCGCGCCATCTCGACAATGAGGATGGCGTTTTTCGCCGAAAGCGCGATGAGCAGCACCAGCCCGATCTGGACGTAAATGTTGTTGGCGAGGCCGACGGCCTTCATCACGCCGACGGTGCCGAGCAAGGCCAGCGGCACGGCGAAAATGACGGCGGCGGGCGTGATCCAGCTTTCGTATTGGCCGGCGAGCACGAAATAGACGAGGAGGATGGCCAGGCCAAAAATGTAAATCATGGCATTGCCCGCGAGTTTTTCCTGATAGGACATCGCCGTCCACTCGGTTTGCATTCCCGGCCCCAGGGTTTTGTCCGCCACGGATTGCACGGCGTCCAGCGTCTGCCCGGAACTAAATTTCGCGGCGGACGCGCCGTTGATGGTCGCCGAGGGAAACAAGTTGTAGAGCGTGATGATCGCCGGGCCGTTGGTGGCTTTGATGTCCGCCAGCGTGCCGAGCGGAATCATTTGGCCCTGCTGATTGCGGACGTAATAATGTTTGAGGTCATCCGCCGTCAGCCGATGTTTCGCGTCCGCCTGTGCGAAGACCATGAAGTTGTGGCCGAACTTGGTGAATTGATTGACGTAGCTGGAACCGAGATAAGTTTGCAACGTGTCATAAACATCGCCGACGGGCACGTCGAGCGTTTCCGCCTGCGAGCGGTCCACCGTCACGGAAATTTGCGGCGATTCGGCGCGGAACGGCGTGAATGCCATCTGGACGGCGGCATTGGTCAAGGCATTTTTGGCCACGGCTTCCGTCGCGTGTTGCAGCCGGACAAAGTCATAGGTGCCATCGGTCAATTCCACCTGCATCTGAAACCCGCCGGACAAACCCAAACCTTGAATCGGCGGCGGCACCAAAACCAGCGTGCTGGCGTCCTGAAATTTCGCCAGTTTCTTTGAAAGCGTCAGATAAATGGTCTTCAAATTTTCATCGTGCCCGCGTTCGCTCCAGTCCTTGAGCATGAAATAAACGATGCCGGCGTTGGCCAGCGACGCGCTGTTGTCCAGCGGCGAAATGCCGCCGATGGCGATGGCGCGTTCCACGCCGGGAATTTGCCGGCCGATTTTGCTGATTTCATCCAGCGCGCGCTCCGTGCGTTGCAGCGCCGCACCGTCGGGCAGTTGGATCGAAACCATCAGATAACCCTGATCTTCCGTCGGAATGAAGCCGGTCGGAATTTTTGTCAAACCCCAGATCGCCAGCGCGACGAGCGCCAGCGCGATCAAAACCATGATTCCGCTGCGCCGGGTCATCCGGCGAATCAATCCCGCGTAAAAATGTTCGACCGGCTCATAAACGGAATTGAACCAGCGGAAGAAAAAGTTTTTGCGGCGGCTGGGCTCGTGCTGGCGCAGCCAGAGGGCGCATTGCGTCGGCTTCAACGTCATCGCGTTCACCGCGCTGATGATCGCGGTCACGGCGATGACGAGCGCGAACTGACGATACATTTGCCCCGTGATTCCCGGCATGAACGCCGGCGGCAAAAAAACCGACATGAGCACCAGCGTGATGCCGATGATCGGACCGAACAATTCGCGCATCGCGTCAATGCTCGCCTGCTTCGGCGTTTTGCCGCGCTCGATGTGCTGCGTCACACCTTCGACGACGACGATGGCGTCGTCCACGACGATGCCGATGGCCAGCACGATGGCGAACAGCGTCAGCAAATTGATGCTGAAACCCAGCAACGCCATGCCCGCAAACGCGCCGACAATCGTCACCGGCACGGTCGTTGCCGGCACGAGCGTCGCGCGCCAGTCCTGCAAAAAAATCATGATGACCAGCAGCACCAGCACGCCTGCTTCGATCAACGTCCGATAAACTTCGTTGACCGATTCGGTGACAAATTTCGTCGTGTCGAACGGAATCGAATACGTCAGCCCCGGCGGAAAAGTTTTGGCGTAACTCGCCATCGCCGCGCGCACGGCTTTCGCGGTGTCTAACGCGTTCGCGCCGGGCAATTGATAAATGGCAATGCCACCGGCGGACTGGCCGTCCATTTTGAAAAATTGGCT